>Ga0068714_10001310_pt1 | contig 37361 bp, 40 predicted proteins | sample MTBNYHSulfiMetaG_FD_62988 | JGI IMG/M metagenome (GOLD analysis project Ga0068714, IMG submission 62988) | Enrichment culture microbial communities from rom New York Harbor, USA that are MTBE-degrading - MTBE-NYH (New York Harbor Sulfidogenic)... | ecosystem: Environmental > Aquatic > Marine >...
GGGCCGTCGCTCAACGGATAAAAGGTACGCCGGGGATAACAGGCTTATAGCGCCCAAGAGTTCATATCGACGGCGCTGTTTGGCACCTCGATGTCGGCTCATCGCATCCTGGGGCTGGAGTAGGTCCCAAGGGTTTGGCTGTTCGCCAATTAAAGCGGTACGTGAGCTGGGTTTAGAACGTCGTGAGACAGTTCGGTCCCTATCTGCCGTGGGCGTAGGATATTTGAGAGGATCTGTCCTTAGTACGAGAGGACCGGGATGGACGAACCACTGGTGTGCCAGTTGTCGCGCCAGCGGCATGGCTGGGTAGCTATGTTCGGAAAGGATAACCGCTGAAAGCATCTAAGCGGGAAACCTACCTCGAGATTAGATATCCCTTCCGGTGGAGACACCGGAACTTAAGGCCCCTCGGAGACTACGAGGTTGATAGGTCAGATGTGTAAGTCTGGTAACAGATTTAGCTTACTGATACTAATTGGCCGTGAGGCTTGGCCATTTATCTTTTGCTCTTTGCCTTCCCCATATTCGTTTTATATTTTCGATTAAACGCTTTCCGGTGACCATAGCGAGGAAGAAACACCCGTTCCCATTCCGAACACGGAAGTTAAGCTCCTCAGCGCCGATGGTACTGCGCGGGCAGCTGCGTGGGAGAGAAGGACGTCGCCGGAATCTATTTCTAAAGCCCCTTTTAAAAAGGGGCTTTTTTTTCAGCTCGATACTCGCCCTCACTAGTCATCGCCATGCACCATGGGCACGAAACGCACGGGCAGCAAACGCTTCTCGACCACGCCGTCCTTCTTCTTCTCTATCAACATCAGTTCTTGAATCAGAGTCCCCACAGGAATCACCATTCGGCCGCCGGTCTTCAACTGCTCTACCAGTTTCGGCGGCACTTCCGGAGGCGCAGCCGTCACAATAATGGCATCGAAGGGCGCCTCCTCCGGCCATCCTTTGTATCCGTCTCCGTGCCGAACAGTCACATTCTCATAACCCAGTCTATTCAATATTTCTCGAGCTTGATCGGCCAATGGTTTCAAAATTTCTATCGTAAATGCCTGTTTGCAGAGTTTGGAAAGTACGGCGGCCTGGTATCCCGATCCCGTCCCGATTTCAAGGACCTTTTCATTCCCCTCGAGTTTCAGCACTTCCGTCATAAGGGCCACAATGTACGGCTGGGAGATGGTCTGGTTGTGGCCTATAGGAAGCGGGTAATCCTGGTAGGCCGACCTCCGCATCTCTTTCGGAACAAAAAGGTGGCGCGGCACCTCTCGCATGGCCTTCACCACCCTTGGATCGCTGACGCCTCTGCCCTCGATCTGTTTGAGTACCATTGCCTCACGTTCAATTGAGTAGCGATCCGCCATTACCACGGTAGTCTGAGCCAGAAGACCGGCCACTACCAGTATGATGCAGGCACGGACCCCCCTTCCCTTTCGATATTCAAACATAATGCACCCCTTTTTTGACGTCCCACCGCCCGGATATTTGAATCCTCCGCAAGCGGACTACATAAGAAGATTCATCCGATTTTTGACTGTCTTCTCCAACTATTTTAGTTATAGTGCTCCCATGAATACAAAGAATTTTTTCACGGTTTCAAAGACCTTTCAAAATTTGGAGCCGAGCAAACAGAAGCGTATCATGAAGGCGGCCGTATCGGAGTTCTCGGATAACGGGTTCAAAGGGGCCAGTGTCAATCGACTCGCAACCACCCTCGGCATATCCAAGGGCTCCATATTCCAGTATTTTCGAAACAAGGACGGCCTGTTCCTTTTCGTGTTCGAACACGCGGTCCGGATGGTGAAAGAGTATCTGAAACGAGTGCGGGCCGAGACCGAGAGCCTGGACGTATTCGAGCGGATCCGGGCGACGCTGCCGGCCGGCGTGACGTTTGTGCGTAAGAATCCTAAGGTGTTCAACGTCTATCTTCGCATTGTGCATGATCGCGCCATCCCTATGCGCGGAGACCTCATCCATGCTGTTCGGGCCTTATCCCTTGAATATCTGCACTCCATACTCGAAGAGGGGAAAAGGCGTGGAGAGCTTCGGTCCGATGTAGATCTAAGAAAGACGGCCTTCTTCTTGGACGCCGTTTTGGACCGTTTCCTTCAAGCATACAACGTGCCTCATCTGGATGCGGGCCTTCAAGTGTTTCACGCGGCTGAGGACGCTGTAAACCAATGGGCGGACGAACTGGTAGAGCTTCTGAGATCAGGTTTGGGGAAATGATGCACGTCGATTTTTTGATCCTCGGAGCCACGAGTTTGGAGTTGTCCCTCATCCGATCCGCCCTTTCTTCTTCCGGAACCGACGAGCCGGGACCCTGGTCCATACAAACGGGCAATGTTCAACACCGTTCCGTGACACTGGTAGAGACAGGGATAGGCATGGTGAACACCGCTGCAGGCCTGACGTTTATCCTAACCAGGCATCGCCCTTCGCTCATATTGATGCTCGGATGCGCCGGAGCCTATACTGGAAGCGGACTGGATCTTTGTGACCTTGCCGTGGCCTCTGAAGAGATCTATGCCGAGATGGGGATCCGGACCCGACGGAAATGGAATGACTGGCGGTGCACCGGACTGCCCGTGCTGGAGAAGGATGGACATTTTTTTTACAGCCGTTTCCCTCTGGATCCTGCATGGAGAGACCGCGCGCTTCGCGTTGCACAACAAACGCCGGCGCCGGGCGTACATGTATTGAGCGGTCCTTTCGTAACGGTATCCCAGGTCAGCGCGGATGCGTGGGCCGCCCGGCGTATGGCGCTCCGTTTTCAAGGAGCGGTGGCCGAGAACATGGAAGGCGCGGCTGCGGCGCACGTGGCCCTCCGATTCGGTATTCCGTTCCTGGAAATCCGCGGGATCAGTAACTTAGTCGGGAACAGAAACAGAAAAACGTGGAAGCTCCGGGAGGCGGCGGAACAAAGCGAAAAGGTCGCATTAAGCCTCATTGGGTCCTGCTGAAATCGCACGCGCATCCCCTATAATCGCCGCATCAGCTCAAGTGATTCGATCATGATGCCGAATCTGAACCCAAACCAGGCGGAGTCTCGAATGCCCCACTACTCGGAACTCTCACTCGGGTTTTCCGGATGTCCCAACGATACGGCGATATTTTACGCCCTTGCCCATGGCAAGATCAAACTGCCGGGCCTCCGCTTCCGGAAGCACATCCGCGATGTGGAAGAACTGAATCGGATGTGTCTCGAAGACATTCTGGATGTGAGCAAAGTATCGTTTCATGCCGTGGGCCGTCTGATCCCCCGATATGCCCTGTTACGAACCGGAGCCGCTTTGGGAAGGGGCTGCGGCCCCCTGATCGTGTCCCAGCCGGGCCGCAGCCTGGATTACCTGCATCTGGGGCGGGTAGCGGTGCCCGGAACGTACACCACGGCTCAGCTTCTCCTGAATCTGTTCTCCAAGACACGCTGTCTCGAGGTGCCCATGCTGTTCAGCGACATTATGCCCGCCGTAGCTGAAGGTTCGGTCGACTACGGATTGATCATACATGAAGGACGTTTTACTTACGGGGACTATGGGTTGGTCGCTCTCCAGGATTTGGGTAACTGGTGGGAAAAAGAAACCGGACTTCCCATTCCCCTGGGCGGTATTGTAATGAAGAGATCCTACGGACCCGCCCTGGCCGGTTCCGTGGAAGCGGCCATTCAGCAAAGTCTGGCCTATTACTATTCGCATTCCGAAGAAGCCGGGGCGTTCATCAAAGAACACGCGCAGGAGATGGACGACGAAGTGACCCGCCAACACATCGAATTGTACGTTACCGCAGAGACCATGTCACTCAGTGAAGAAGGGGAGGAAGCCGTGCGTGTGCTCCTGACCCGAGCTCGGGATAGAGGGTTGATTCCCGACATCGATCATTCGCTGTTTTTCACTTGAACTCGCTGCCCGGCCTTTCGCTCGAGAGTATGTAATCGTGAACGGGGGAAAGGGTTCCCCAAACATCCCTCGAAAGCGTAAAAAAACACCCGCGGATCAATGTAAGCATCCGCGGGTATCCTGTGTGGTTGTGAATGAGGGGTACTGTTACGCGTGCTTAGAGGGCTGAAGGGTTAGGTTGAAATATCGCCTGTCTTCCGTGCCTCTGGTTACCTGAGCTGATGTTTGGGCTGAAGGTTTCCTCTCCAACAGGGCCGTCTATCACGTGGCTTCCAGAAATGACGTTGTTTTTCAGTGCGAATCTCTTCTTCGCCGGTTAAATTAGTTACCGAGATTCTCTGCCAAAAGATGCACGCACATTTTAGAAGCTCTTGCTGTCGGAACCAACTCGTCACGACGACGTTTATACGGTTCTTGGGAAGCCCCGATTTGTTTGGAACCATTAAAAGAGCCGAAAACCGTTTGCAGACTTGCTGATCTGACTTTGTATTTGGTATCGTCACGTTCCGCAAAAACTTTAGCACAAAAATGATTTCTTGAGGCTGCATCGTTGGAGTACCGCATGACATCAGAAGAGGAAAAACGGCTTCGGGACCTGAACGCACGTCTCTCGGGAGTGGTTTCGATACGGCTGCAAACTACAGACGACAAACGAACGGATATGTTCCGCGGATTCTGCGAGGGCCTCACCGATGCGGCGCCAAAAATCCGGGTGATCGAGGAAGGTCATGATGAGGTAACCGCTCCCAGGATACGAATCGATCCCGGTCTGCACTATCATGCGCTCCCCCTGGGCGCGGAACTGGACCCTTTTCTGCAGGCTTTGACTTATCTTGAAGGATCCTCATCGCAAGCGCCCTTCCCTTTTCAGGATCAGCTCGGCGCCATGACATGTCCGTCGGATCTGCGCGTATACGTGGCGCCCCAATGCCGATTCTGCCCATCCGTGGTGCGTCAATTGCTCCCCCTGCCCTTCAACAGCCCTCGCATTCAGCTCACAGTCATCGACGGTCTCCTGTTTCCCGAAATGGCCGAAGAGCACAAGATCCAATCCGTTCCCACCGTTATTCTGGACGACGAGTTCCGCTGGACGGGATCACTGAAAATGGAAGAGCTGGTCAGCGTCCTGTTGAAAAGGGACCCGGCCCGATTGACGCTCTCCTCCCTGGAAAACATGATGATGGAGGGAAATGCAAGTCAATTGGCCGCCATGATCCTGAAAGCCTGCGCGCTCTTTCCCGCGTTTATGGATCTCTTGACCCACTCGCTTTTCTCGGTGCGTCTGGGCGCCATGGTTGTCATGGAAGAGCTGATCGATCGGAATCCCGCGCTGGCGGAACAGGCCGTAAAGCCGCTCTGGGAGCGTTTTCCTCACGCCGACCCGCAGATCCAGGGGGATATTCTCTACTTGTTGGGAGAACTCGGAACTCGGGACATGGTTTCGAACATCGGGGAAGTGCTGAACGGAGACTATGACGTTGAGGTGAAAGAGGCCGCCCGGGAGGCCCTGGAAAAGATTCTCCAAACATGAACTGGGTGGAAAACTTTTTCAAAAGTTTCCCCTATCGCCCCCTTTCAAGACTTGTCAAGCAGGCCGCCACCCTGCGGTAGGCGCTCGGGTTCTGCAAGTCCCGGGAGGTATTTGGATTCTCAACGCCCCAAATCAAAAAGAAAACAACTTATCCCCCAGAACCCCAAGGAACAGAACCACGCTCACCCAACTGTTCACCGTGAAGAAGGCCGTATCCAATCGGCTCAGATCGTGGGGCTTCACCAGGAGATGTTCATAAATCAACAAGGCGCCCACGCCCGCGACACCGGCAAAATAGAACACTCCCAGTCCAAGTAACCAGCCGGCGCCTGCAAAACAGCACCAGGCCAGCATATGGAAAACTCTGGACAGCTGAAGCGCCCGCTTCCGTCCCAGGGACGCGGGAACGGAAAACAGCCCCGCCTCCCGGTCAAACTCGACGTCCATGCAGGCGTACAGCACGTCAAAACCGGCGACCCAAAAAAGGACTCCGGGAGAGAGCGCCGCCGCTTTCCACTCAAATCTTCCTGTTACAGCGAGCCATCCCCCGAATGGAGCCAGCGCCAAAGCCAGTCCCAGGAACAGGTGACACAAAGCCGTAAACCGCTTGGTGTAAGAGTAGAGCAGCACAATAGCCAGAGCGGGAAACGACAGAACGTAGCAGAGCGGATTCAGCAGATACGCGGCTGTGAAATAGAGAAGGGAGGCCGTTGCTATAAAGGCCAGTCCCCAACCGACGGAAATCAGCCCAGTGGGTATGGCCCGGTCTGTCGTGCGGGGATTCCGCGCGTCCAGGGTCGCGTCCGCAATCCGATTGAACGCCATAGCCGCGCTCCTGGCGCCCACCATGGCCAGCAGAACCAGCACCGCCGTCTTGACGCTCGGCCAACGCTCCTCTGCAAGCAGCACCCCGGCAAAAGCCAGGGGCAATGCAAACAACGTGTGCTCGAATTTGATCATCTCGAGTATGACACGCAACCGGCGCCATACTCCGGTAGTTGGCTGCATGAACGGGATTATACCAAAAGCACCTTGAAAAGGTAGAGATTTGGCGCCGTATATCGTGTAGCGGTAGTTGGGTCAGCGAGCGTGACCCAACAGGTATGCGGTATTAGTTGGGTTTCGTTCCTCGACCAAACCTGCCCGCCCTATTTAACCTTATCGATGTCCTGCTCGATATAAACCGGACATCCGACAGAGGGAAAACGCCTCGCACGCAGTGCGTGGCGTCTGTAGAGCGTTTTTGCAGGGGTCCGGGGGACGGCTTTTAAAAAAAGGAGTCCCCTGGATACTATTTCAGTACAAATTCAATTTCAATCCGCGTCCGGAAACCATAAATCCCCCTGCGACGTGTCCGAGATTTTCTCCCGTGAATGGTCATCGGGCTTTATCTCTACTCGAACCAGTATTTCAGGGCCTCGCTCAACGTGTCCACACCGATGAGCTTCAAACCTTTTGTTTTGCCGGCGCGGGAACCGTTGGAAGCAGGCAGAAAACAGCGGCGAAACCCCATCTTTTCCGCCTCTCTAAGCCGAAGGTCCATCTGGGAAACGGCGCGGATTTCTCCACTCAAACCGATCTCACCCAGCATGACGGTGTCCGGGGAGATGGGACGTTCGAGGCAGCTCGATGCGATAGCGCCGGCCAACCCCAGATCCAGGGCCGGCTCGTCCGCCTTGACGCCTCCGGCTACATTGAGGAAAAGATCCTGTCCTGTGAGCTGCATCCCGGCCTTTCTCTCGAGCACCGCCACCAGCAGGGATACGCGGGCCGTATCCACGCCGATGGTGACTCGCCGGGGAACACCCAGCGGACTCGGTGTAACCAGGGCCTGCAGTTCCAGCAGAATGGGCCGTGTACCGCCCATGCAGGGAACCACCACGCTTCCGGGCACATTGAGCGGACGCTCGGCCAGAAACAACTGAGACGGATTCGAGACCTCCGCAAGACCGGAGTCCTTCATTTCAAATACCCCGATCTCGTTGGTCGATCCGAATCGGTTCTTGACGGCTCGCAGTATACGCAGGGCATGACCCCGATCCCCTTCGAAATACAGAACCGTGTCCACCATGTGCTCGAGCACGCGGGGCCCGGCGATGGCGCCTTCCTTAGTCACGTGGCCTACCAGGAAGACGGGTGTGCCCGTCTGTTTGGAAAGGGAAACAAACCTCGAGGCTACGTCCCGGACCTGGCTCAAGCTGCCCGGGGCGGAGTTGTTGCCTTCCGCATACATGGTCTGGATGGAATCAATCACCACCACGTCGGGGCGATGCTCATCCACTATGCTGCGAATCCGTTTCTGATAGGTTTCGGTGAGCACCAATATGGGCAGCATGTCGGACTTCAGGCGGACACTGCGCATTTTGATCTGCCGGACCGACTCCTCCCCGGAAACGTAAAGCGTCTTGAAACCCTGCTTCTGAAGCTGCGCCAACGTCTGCAACATCAGCGTCGATTTACCGATGCCCGGGTCACCGCCCACCAGGATCGTCGATCCGGGCACGAGCCCGCCTCCCAGGACCCGGTCCAGTTCGCTGATTCCGCAAGTCAGCCTGTTTTCACTGTCAATGGTGACTTCGCTGAGGACCTGCAGCGGCATATTGAAAGGGGAGTTGGAAGAGGAGGTTTCGACCTTTTCAGCGTCTTCCACAAAAGTCTGGAAAGACTCGCAGCCGGGGCATTTGCCCAGCCATTTGGGCGCGCGATATCCGCAGTTCTCGCATGTATACATAAGGTGTAATTCGCTGACGTCTTGTAAAAACGTATATGCTTGGGGGATCATTCCAACGGTGGCGATTGACCCCGGACCGGACCCCACCCGGTCTCCCTACGATGGCCTGGGAAGCTCCCGCATACGGCTATTTTTTTGCGTCCGCTTCCCGAAGGGTGGCGCCGCTTTGAAGGTTCGAAAGAGGGATACGGGGAAAAATGTTTTCTAAGTGTCCCCCCGTGGCTGAATTCACCGCCCTTTCAAAATTCGCTCCACTTTTCGGGCATCGGCGGGAGTGTCTACTTCAAGAGAGTCCAGATCAGAAATGACGATTCGTATGGCAGCGCCATGTTCGAGCGCTCTGAGTTGCTCGAGCTTCTCGATTTCCTCCAGAGTGGAGGTCGGCCATTGGCTGAACGTACGCAGAAAATGACGCCGGTACGCATAGATTCCGTGATGCTTGTAATAGTCCACCGTTCCCGACGAGTCCCGAAGATGAGGAATGGTGGCCCTGGAAAAGTACAGCGCCCGGCCCGCGCGGTCAAACACGGTCTTTACGATGTTCGGGTCGTCGATCTCAGCAGGATTGGTGATCCGGTAAATCAATGTGGACATGGGAAGGTCCGGGTCTTCAGCCAGCGGCTCGAGTACCTGGTCGATCTGGATCGGCCCGAATAAAGGTTGGTCCCCTTGAATGTTGACCACGAGTTCATGGTCATCCAGTCCCAATAGGTCCGCCGCCTCGGCCACTCGATCCGTGCCGGATCGTTGATGCTCCGAAGTAAGGACAGCCTCTCCGCCAAACTTCCGTGCGGCTTCCATGATCCGTTCGTCGTCCGTTGCCAGGCACACGCGACGGGCCGTAGCACTGCGGCACGCCCGTTCGTACACGTGCTGAATCATGGGTTTCCCTGCTATGGAAGCCAGCGCCTTTCCTTCAAACCGCGTGGACCCGTAACGGGCCGGTATAATAACGACCGCTTGCATGGTATGGACGAACCGTACACCTTCGGCGAATTCTCCTCAGGCTCCCTTCAAATGTATTTTGCACGGTCGCACCGCTTTTTTGGCGGAGCGAATGAAGACGTGAAACGGGTCGGATTTTTCTAAGTAGAGGTTAAGCCCCTCATCCGCCCCCCTCGACAAGCTCGGGTTTCGTACGGCAACTGTCTTGTGGGCGCCTCCCGCAGGTGGCGACTACCTGAAACGGTTTGGAAAGGGGCGCGGGGGGAACCCCGCCGCGGGCGGGGTTTCAAGAGTTTTCCCCCGTGATCGATCAGCGCTCAAAGCACCTTCGCAGCTTTTTTAACGGCTTTCTTGATCTTGGCGATTTCCTCGTCCATGAAGTTGCTGATGGGAATCACCAGGGTCCGGCACATAATCGCATCGGAGTTTGGAAGTGCGTCTTGGGGATATTCGAGGCGCTCGCTTCCGTGGGCTCCGATGAACGGCCAACCCGATTGGGTAACGGTTTTTTTCTCGATCAGATGTTCCCACTTACGGTAGTAGTGCCAACTGTTCTCGAAGAAGTAGATACAGCCGGCATTGTGCTCGGCCATGGCCGTGTTGAACGTTCCGGCCTGTTCTTCCGAAGGAAGGAAAAAGCTCAGAAACGTGGCCGTATCACCCGATGGATCCGGTAATCGCCGAAAAGCGACTCCCGGTACCGTCTCCAGTGCTTGACGCAAAGCCGCCTTGTTGGCGCGCTGTCGCGTAAGGATTTCATCCAGTTTGTTCAACTGAGCCAGTCCCATGGCTCCCTGAAGCTCCATCATCCGGTAATTCATCCCGAAAAACCGGCGTTTTTCGAGTCCCCGGCCCACGGTAGGATCGTGGTCGTGACCGTGGTCGTGATACTCGGATGCGTTGAAGTAAAACGCTTCATCGTCCGTAATGACCATTCCCCCTTCCCCGGTGGTAATGGTTTTTACCGAATCGAATGAAAAGGTGCCGAACGTGCCGAAGGTCCCCAGCGCCTTACCGTTCAAGGTTCCCCCGCACGCCTGGGCCGTATCTTCAATGACCGGGATTCCGGCCTCCCCGGCAACCGTCATGATGGGGCTGATATCTGCCATGCCGCCCAGCATATGCACGGGTATAATCGCTTTGGTCCGGGGCGTGATCTTCTTCTTCAGATCCTCCGGATCCATGCACAAGGTGTCGTCAATTTCGACGAACACGGGTGTGGCGCCGGAGTCCAGAATGGTTTCCCACGTGGCCACAAAAGTGAATCCCTGTGTGATCACCTCGTCGCCGGGACCTATGCCCAGCGCCGCAAGAGCTACTTTCAGCGCGGCCGTACCCGAGGAAACCGCCAGAGCGTATTTGGCTCCGGTCCGCTGTGCAAACGCATCCTCGAACTCGGCCGTTTTGTAAACGCCTCCGCGCTCCCGGTCGAATTCATAACGAAAAAGAACACCACGGGACAACACATCCAGGATTTGCTGTTTTTCCTCTTCTCCCAATAGCTCGAAGCCGGGCATACCCTACCTCCTAATACGCGTTCTCGTAGATCTCGACGGCGTCCTCGAAAAGCACCAAACGGGGATTATTGGCGATGGGCCGGGCCACTTTCATTGCACCGGCGGCCATTTCCTCGATGGCGTCTTCGGGAATGTCCAGATCCGTCAACCCTTCGGGAATACCGATATCTTCCGACAGCGCCAAAACCGCTTCCACAGCCGTAGCAGCCGCATCTCTCTGAGATAGATCGGTGCAGGGCTCGCCCAGGGCCCATGCCACGTCCGAAAACCGATCCACGGAAGCCGGAATATTAAACTCCATCACATAGGGAAGCAATACGGCATTGGCGGTTCCGTGGTTGATGCCGAAAAGCGCGCCCAACGGATAAGCCAGCGCGTGAACAGCCCCCACACCCGCATTGGCCAAACCGAGACCGGCCAGGTAGCTTCCTAGGAGCATGTTCGTTCTCGCCTCAAGATCGTCGCTGTGGAAAACGGCCTCGCGGAGATTGGCCCCGATCAGGCGGATTGCCTCGAGCGCGTAAATATCGCTTACCGGATTGGCGTTCAAAGAAGTATAGGATTCAATGGCATGGGTCAGTGCGTCCATTCCAGTGAAGGCCGTTACATTCGAAGGACAACCCAAAGTCAGTTCAGGATCCAGCAGGGCAAGATGAGGGTAGAGCTTGTCATCATTGATGCCGCCCTTGCTCTTCGATTCCCGCATGGTGAATACAGCCGTGAAAGTGACTTCACTGCCCGTTCCGGCTGTGGTGGGAACCATGATGGTCGGCAGGCCGGGTTGTTTGACCAAGCCCAGACCGATGTAATCCGTAGCCTGACCGGGATTTTTGGCCAGCACGGCAACCGCTTTGGCCACGTCCATGGAGCTGCCGCCACCCACTCCGACCACCAGATCGACGCCCTGTTCTTTGGCCAGGGCCGCACCCGCATCCGCTGAAACAGGAGACGGTTCCGGCTCAAGATCGTCGAACAGAACGGCTTCGACATTGTTCGCCTTCAACGGTCCCATAACTCGATCCGGAAAATCCAAGCGACACAGTCCCTGATCCATGACCACGAGCACTTTTTTTGCACCAAACTTCTCGATCTCTTCAGGAAGCGTGGAAATCGCGCCCGCACCGAACACCATCCTGCGAGCCCCCTGTATTTTAAACGACTGCATGATCTTTCTCCGATTCCTTGATGAAACGATTCAAAATGCCGGCCGAACATAGAAGGAGGTTATTCAGGCACGGTGAAGGACTTCAAGTTGACAATCCAGACTCAAACCGTCCCTTCTTCAAAATAGGCGGCCCGGGCGTCCTCCGACTCCCATGCGGATACTTTGTGAACCCTCACACCCTCCCTGTTCAACTTCTCCGAGAGCTGTTTGTAGATATATTCGGCTATCCGTTCCGAGGAAGGGTTCTCTATTTCAAAAGGCGCCAGTTCATTCAAATATTTGTGATCCAATCGGTCCAGAATTTCCTGGGTGGCTGTCTTCACTACCTTAAAATCCAATACAAGTCCGGCTTCATCGAGACGCTCGGATCGAATCCACACCTCGATCTTCCAGTTGTGACCGTGCAGGGACTCGCACTTGCCACTGAAGTTCCTTAGACTATGAGCCGCTGCGAACGAATCTACGATTTTCAACTCATACATGTTTCGATAGTCCTCCAAGCAGCGAGGAAGAGGCGCTGATAAAAGCGCCTCGCCGTCTTCGAATCGTGGAACCGACCTCGGTTATCCCCGCGATTCGAAACCGTGTTCTTTCTGCGCCACGTCACTCAGACGGGTTCGCCGGTATAGGGTTTGCCGCAGATCTGGCATTTGCCGTTCTTACCGATCACGCCTATGCACGCGCCGTCACTGCAAAGCTTTCGGCTCGAGAAATCATTTTCCTGAATCTCCTCTTTCTGCTCCTCGGGGATCGGCTCGCCGCATCGGCAACAGAACTTGCTTCCTATTGGGGAATGCGCGTTGCATTTGGGGCATACTACGTGCGGCAGTTCGTTTCCGCAATCAGGACACTTCATAGCTGACCTTTCTCTTTCGCATAAATGGGTGGTCCGGATGCAACCTCAAGCCTCTTGTACCTGTGGTTTCCATGGTTGTCAATATCAGGTTCACCGGAGTGACCGGAGAGTCGGAGTTTTTGGAATGGAGCGGTTCCGGGATCTATTTCGGGTAAAACCTTCGACTCGAGAATTGCATCCAAGGAAGCCTATTGGACGTTTCGTTTGCAGGTTACGAGGATCTCGGCATTGTCCTCCTGGGACCGAATCCTTTTCGTCATTCGGTATTCGATGCGGTTTTGTTGTGCCGCTTTCCCCGTGGGTCACCGTAACTCTCCGTCCCATCCTCGGCCAACCGACGTTTCACCGCCGCGTGTAATTCCGGAATGAACGCTGAGGAGAAGGCTTGCACCGCCTGACTCATGGCCTGAACCACGGCCTTGGGTCCTTTATACGCGCAGACTTGTTGCTCCGCGTATGACTTCTGTAACAACACGAGGCGTGTCACGTCCCGAGCCTCCTCATCCAGAAGGGTCATCACCACCGTGAACACGGCAGACCATGTTTCTTCCTGATCCAGTTCGTAAAATTCCTCGATGTCCCCTTCCAATCGGAATCGCGATTGCGCGTCGGTTTCGGAACGCAGCACCAATCGAAAGGCCGCGGACGACCGGAGGTCACGAATCAGAAGATCCCTCACCATATCCGCAGGTGGTTTCCGCCACAAATGGTATGTATACGTGTTTCGTTCGAAGGCATTTGCCCTATACACAATGGGCAGGCTGTTATATAGCGCGGCGATATTGAAGCGGGATACATTTATAGCCACGTCCAGGGTATCCAACGATTTCGTTATTGGAGGCGGATACTCCAATACATAATACGTTGTTTTCTCCTGAACCCGGGTCTTGGATGCGCATGCCGACATGAAAACAACAGCCGTCAAACAGATTGCATATCTTGTAAACTTCATGGAAATTCCCCTACCATCTTCGTTCAGGAGGAGGTTCGCTGAATAAAATTTCAGAAGGCCGCTCTTTCAAACGTTCGGAAAATTCATTCAGATTCTGAAATATGGAGTCCATCTCACCGGCAATTCGATCCAGTTTCCGTTCGAGAAGCCTGCTTTTCTGGTCCAATCCCGTTACGAGCCGCGTGCCGGCATCCGTCAGCCTATCCAGTTTGTCCATAAGGCGGCCGAAGCGACTTTCCACATCCAGTGTCTCCAAACTCTCCTCGAATTCGCGAATCAAGCTTCGCGCTTCCGCCAGAAGCCCATCGGCATTCTCCAGCATACCGGATAGATGAGGGTTTTTGGACAACGCTTTGAGCTCAGCCGCCGTGTCCGCGAGATCCGTTGCCATGGATCCCATTTTGCCGATGCTGTCCTGCAAATCGGGGTTCGAAAACAGATCGTTCGCATTGTTCACCACATCCTTGATCCCCATCACCAGGCTTTCAAGGTCCAGTTCACTAAACCTGGTAAAGACCTTGTCGATATCCTTGAAGAGCTGCCCCAACGCGGAAGGGCGCGAAGGAATGACCGGTTCGGGCGTAGGAAAAGGGAGGTCCAGGGTGTATTTTTCCGCCCCAGGGGTCTCGATGCGCGCCAGCTCGATATAGCGGATTCCCGTAATACCCGCCTCTTTTAACTGGGCACGGACATCCGACGTGATGCGTATCCTCGAATCGATCTGAATCAGTACCTCGATGAGTCTTCCGTCCGGCGCCACCCTGATGCTGTTCACCCGTCCCGCATCAACTCCCCTGTACTTGACGGACGAATCCACGCTGAGGCCGCTTACGGATTCGTCAAAGTATGTGGCATACGTCATGGTCTTATCGAACAACTGGGAAGTGCCCAACCAGATGACCGCCGCCAGACCGACCACAATACCCACAAGCAGAAACAGGCCGACCCGAAATGAACTCGCTTTGGTTAGCATAAACCTTATCCCGTTACCGTTCTTGCCCGCTTCCCGGAAGCAGGGACGCCGGCTTTCATCGCCTCAGTTCGGAAGCTGAAACGATCGCACTCTTCAAGAGCCCATAATTCTTTCCATTAGGCGCTTGCACATGTATCAGAAAGTTGCGTTGTGCGGATTCGTCAGACCTGTACAGCATCACGCCTCCCTCTGAAAAAAGCGCCGAACCCGTTCGTTTTCACTCGAGTCCCTGAGTTCCTTTGGATTACCGGACGCCACCACGGTTTTCGCCTCTTTGTCCAACACGATGGCCCGATCAATGATGTTGAAAATGCTGTCCAGATCGTGGGTAACGATCACCATGGTAGTATCGAGGCTCTGATTCAGGGTCATGATCAGTTGATCCATCTCCGCGGCTGTAATCGGATCTAGGCCGGCCGAAGGTTCGTCAAAGAACAGCAGGGCCGGATTCAAGGCCATGGCGCGCGCCAATGCGGCCCTCTTTTTCATGCCTCCGCTGAGTTCGTCGGGAAAGTAGTCCTGGTACCCGCTTAGATGGACCAGCTGAAGGTTCAAATGCACCATGGTCTGCACGATTTCGGCTGGGAGTTGCGTGTTTTCCTGAATGGGAAGCGCCACGTTTTCCGCCAGGCTCATCGAGCTTAAAAGTGCGCCGGACTGATACAGGACGCCCATTTTTCGTGCGAATCGTTCGAAAATCTTCGGGTCCTCCGCCACAAACTCCTCACCTTCGATAAACACTTTGCCTGCGTACGGGCTCCGGAGTCCTATGAGGAGTTTCATGAGCGTACTCTTGCCGCAACCGCTCCCGCCGAGTATGCCGAATATCTCTCCCCGGCGGACGTCAAAACTTACGTCATGGAAGATGACGTTTTCACCGTAGCGCGCCTCGATGCCTTCCACGCGAATCATCGGAGATTCGTCCGTCGTTAGCTCCATGCCTGAAGTCCGATTCGATACAAGGCGTTGGCCAGTACTACCAGAAATATGCCGGTCACCACGGCCGAGGTGGTCTGTCGCCCCACGCCTTCCGCCCCTCCTTCGGTCTGAAACCCTCGAAGGCACCCCGAACCCGCAATCAGAGCGGCGAAAATCATGCTCTTGATGCCGCCATGAATCAGGAACCATAATTCGAGGGAAGAAAGGGTCTCAGTCACGTAACCCGCGTAGGACACGTTCAACATGGTCACCCCCACGATCATACCTCCAATAATGCCCACGATATCCGAAAAAAGGGTCAAAAACGGCATTACGATGATGGTGGCCACTAACTTGGGAACCGCTACGAACCGTGTGGGCGACAGCCCCATGGTGGTTAATGCATCCAGCTCTTCCGATACTTTCATGGTGCCGATCTCTGAAGCAAAGGCCGATCCCGAGCGACCCGCGACGATAATGGCCGTGATCAGGGGTCCCATTTCCTGCACCATGACCAGGCTTATGAGCTTGGACAACAGGATTCCCACTCCGTATGACTGAAGAGATACGGCCCCCTGAAAACCCATCACCAACCCCACCAGCAGGCTGATAAGCCCCACAATGGGCAGAGCGTCCACTCCCACTCGTTCCATGTTGTTGACCGTATCGCTCCATCGAACTTTTCCGGGATGACGCATGGAATGCAGAAGTGCAAAAGCCAATTCCCCGATAAAAGCAATCTGAAACAGCAGGTCTTGAACGATTCGGATGGCTGCGCCGCCGAGTCGTTCTATCAGCCCCGGACCGCGTCTCCCGCAATAGACAGGGCAATCCTCAAGAGTTTCCCTGTTGACCAGACCCAGGAATCCGCTGATTTGAGGGGAAGCGTTTTGTATGGAAAACGTAGCGCCTTTGGCTTTGACTTGCCTCTCAGTCGCCACCAGGACCGAGATACCGGCGCCATCCAAGTACGTGACATCCGACAGGTCCGCATGCACGGCATGGACCTGATGAACACCGATCTGATCCATGAGGGCCTGTAACGATGTCTCCGCGTTTTCCGTATCGATCCGCCCCTGCATCATCAGGTACAGAGCATCCTTAGCGGATTCAACCCGAAGCGAGAAGTCGGACGCCGCTCGCTGCGAATGCACACCAAACATCTTCAAATTCACCCCTATCGCGTTCCGGAGTCCTCACGAAAGCTGACACGAACGGCTTCAGAAATGGGGACTAATCGGTATCCCATGGATTCGAGCCGGGGTATCATATCCAACAGGACTTCTAGGGTAGCCCTTTTGGTCGCATGGCCAATGGCTATGGGAACCCCGGCATTTCCGGATTTTTTGAACAGGTCCTCCAAATTCGCGCGCACTTCTTCCCGAGTTCCGTGGTTGTCCAGAAAAGGTATGATTCGAGCCCCATAAGGAACTCCCGTCAACTTGGCCCTCCGGAAACCTACTGTATTTTTCGCCGTCCAACTATCCACAAAAAGCAGATTCCGGCTTTTCAGAAACGTCATCACCGAATCCATAGTGGCGGCATCCGCTGTTGCAGCTGAACCCTGATGATTGTTGATGCCAACGGCCCAGGGTAAAGAATCGTGCCATTGTTCCAGCAGGGAGTGAATCCGTTCGGACGTATCTCCCTTGCGAATGTATTCCTTCTCCGTGCTCCCCGTGCGCCCCTCGAACGGAGCATGAATAAGGATCTCGTGACCCAGCGACCCGGCCAGCTCCATGACTTTTCTCGAGAAGGCGCGCTCCGGCAAGATGGCGACGTTTATGCCGGGGTCCAGCTCGAGAATCTCGCGGATTTTCGGGGTCAGGTTGAATCCGAAGTCGTCCAGTATGATGCAGATTTTCTTCAAATGTTTTTTCGTTTCCGGTATTGGCTCCATCTTGCCCTGAGGGGTAGCTTCAGGTCCTGGGACTTTATCTACTTTTATCGGAGCGATGGAAGGAATCGGTTCCGGGATCCGGTTCCTCGACACGTGAGATGAAGGCGTCTTCTCAGGTACTGTTTCTTCCGCCTTCGACCAGTTCTCCACGTAGGGACGAACCCAGAAGCCGACGCCAAAGCAGATCAACATAAGCGAAAAAAGGCCTAGATACGTAAACCAGGTCCAGGGAAACCCATTATTCGAGGTTCTGTTTGTCGTCTTCCGTTTTCGTGCGGATTTTGCCGGACCGGATGTTTTCTTCCGAGTCGTGCTCCGAGTGGGTGTTTTTTTTCGGGTCGCCAATAGAATCAATCCTTACCTGTTTGCGACAGGTCGAGCGGCTCATGTGAATCAGCGTTTCAACATCATTTCAACATCATCCGGATCGCGTACAAAATCTATGATATCATTGAAAACATCGATTTTACAACCAGGTACGCTGCGAAGTAATACAAAAGCACACTAAAAAATGTCGGGCCGACGACGTTTGCTTCCCCGGCGAAGCAAGAGAACCGGGGTGAAGGCATGTAGCCGGCACAGTGCAACCCATGCGGAGTATTTACCGGCTTACGTTCTTAAACGCAAACGCACACTCCCTTTTCTACAGGGATAAGGCTGGAGTGAAGGCGTGTTGTATTTCAAAAGGATTTCGGTATACCATCCGGGGGCATTGCTTTTCGCCTTATCCGGAACTAAACTCGACCGGTAATGGACTTCTCTTCTCCTGATGAACGAACGTTACACATCGGATGGTAACATGAACGATGAATCGGATCGTCGCAAGCAAAAGCGATCCTATGGCAGGAAAAAAGCGTTCCGTTGCCACGTCTGTGGCAAAGAACTTCCATTTTGCTGGACTTGCCGCTGCGGATTCCAGATCTGTCCCGACTGCCTGGAAAAGAACAAATGGGGTATGAGTAACGATGTGACCTGGTTCTGTCCGGACTGCGGAAAAATGAGGAGCTTTTAGGCTCCGCAGCGTTAAACGCCGGTAGGAGCCTCTTTTAATAGCGAGACACGGGTCCCTTGCCGGTGACGAGGGGCCGAGCCAAGCGGTCTATCCGTAATATTCCATTACTTTGTCGGCCAATCCGAACGAGTTGGTCGCTTCGAACAACCGTATGGCCTCTTCATAGGCCTGAATCGTAATCCGATTCCTATACGGTTCTTCCAGTTTGTTGAATCTCTCGGCAAACACCTTGTTGGCTTTCTTAATGTTCCCTCCGGTGTTTCCCGTTTCCTCAGCCCACTTCCACATCTCTTCCCACAATTCGGAAGGCACTCCCCGATAGGGACGGGTAACGTAGCTCTTGTCCGGTCTGGTAATGGCGTTTCCGTTGGAATCCATGGCCGTACCGAAGCAGATATTCTGCCAGAAGGTACCCACGTTTCCTTTCCGTATTCCATACTTGATGAACTCACGGACCTTCTCGAGGGACGTACCGGTAATTCCGTGCTGCGCAATGTCGACATCCCACTTCTGAATGGCCTCGTAAATCCGATAGGTCAGATCCAACTGGATGCCCTCATGCGCTTCGCCAAAATACGTACCGTGAATGGAACCATTATTAATGGCCAACAAATCCGGGTGAATCCCCGCTTGATTAAGTTCTCCGATAAACCATGCGGCTTCTTCAGGCTGCGTGAATCCTTCGGCCGTTCCTTTCTTGGCCCCGATCTCGCCCAGTTCGACCTCGAGACACAGCCCTTGGTCCTGGACGATTTTCCCTAATTCCATCGTGGCCTTGAGATTATCCTCATTCACCATATGCGAAGCGTCTACGGCAAAAGAAGTGAACCCTGCTTCCAGCTGCTCCTGAATGAGTGCGGCCATCTCGGCTACGGCGTCCGGACTTTTCACCCCCAGATGATCGGCGTGAATGCTGAACGGCACGGCTGTGTTCCCGAGACGCTCGTTTACTTCCATTACCGCGTCCACAAAGAGCTTGGGCGTGAACTCCGTGTATCCCAATTCGGATTTGGCGATCTCGTACATTACCGGCGCTCCGGTGGCCATAGACGCCCTTGCAATACCTTCAATGGGAAGACGGCAGCGGCAGTTCGTAGCCATGATCATGGCGCCGTATTTTTTTGCCGTTTTCACCAAGGCTTTTCCGTTCAACAAAGGGACCTTGGAATCCGGAAAGCGCTTCTTTACATGGTCCGGCCTGACCTCGGCATAGCCCATATTGCTTCTCTCCTATATTTAAACGATGTTTTGAAGGTTATGGAACACCGTGGTTTCGCAGTTCCGGCACATCCCTCTATACGGCATAGCTTGCCGCGCCAAGCTATTTCAAGCACTCCCCGGCGACGATTTCGGCTATTTGAACGGCGTTTGTGGCCGCGCCTTTCCGGATGTTGTCGGCAACGATCCACATGGCCAATCCATTTTTCGTGGAAATGTCCTTCCGGATTCGTCCCACAAGAATCAAGTCCTGGCCGGCCGAGTCGATGGGCAACGGATATCGTAGTTCACTCACATTGTCTACAACCAGAATCCCGGGAGCTTCAGCCAAAAGTTGTCGCGCCTCTTCAGGAGAGAGGGGATGTTCGGTTTCTATGTTCACCGCCTCGCTGTGTCCATAAAGAACGGGCACTCGGGCGGTTGTAGCAGCCACCTGTATGGAATCGTCTTCCATGATCTTTCGGGTCTCGTTGACCATCTTCATCTCTTCCTTGGTATACCCGTTCTCCAGGAACACGTCGATGTGTGGAAGAACATTGAACGCAATTTGATAGGGGTATACCTTCGGTTCGTAGGACCCTCCGTTCACGATGGCCTTTGTCTGATCCATCAATTCGGTTATGGCTTTCTGGCCGGTTCCGGACACCGCCTGATATGTCGACACCACCACCCGGGTAATGCGGGCCCGATCGTGGATCGGCTTCAATACCACCACCATCTGAATGGTCGAACAATTCGGATTTGCGATGATACCTTTGTGATCCTTGATCCGGTGTGGGTTCACTTCAGGAACCACCAGCGGTATTTCCGGATCCATCCTCCAGGCGCTTGAATTGTCTACCACCACGGCCCCGCTCCGGGCCGCTATTGGCGCAAATTCCTTGCTGACGGAAGCTCCTGCGGAAAAAAGAGCAATTTCTACACCTTTGAAGGATTCGGGACCGATCGGATGGACGAGTACATCCTCACCTCTGAACTTCAGCTTCTTGCCTTTGGAACGTTCAGACGCCAGCAGTGTGAGCTCCCCCACGGGGAAATTTCGTTCTTCCAGACACGCAATCATCTGATTACCCACTGCGCCGGTAGCTCCGGCCACTGCAACGCTGAACTCTCGTTGAGACATAAGACGTAATCTCCTTTTTCTGTTTCCTATTCAGGACGAATCAAGATTCTGCAACCCTCATGGGTTGATTGTCGACAGCACCATCTATCACGCGGGACGAATCCGATGATAGAAGAGTCCAAAAACGTTCTCTAAAGAGGGATGCGCTCGACCCTTTTGCGGGATACCCTCTTTCTACCCGCACGGAGGATTCCACTCGACCTCGAACTCTGGGTGAGAAGGGAAGGTTATTCGCCTGCTTCTGCGGCCGAAGATTCGGTATCGTTCTGTTCAGCGGAATCGTCGCTCGCCTTCTTTCCACGCAGGCGACGTATATACATGAGCGGCCCGCTGAGCACGTAACAGAGCATGACCACGAATCCCATGATATATGGGTTGGCCGCAATCACAACGAACAACAGGACACCCGCTACCAATGAGTTGAACGACTTTTTCCTGAAGTAGTCCAGGTTCTTGAAGCTCACGAATTTGACGGTGCTGACCATTAGAAAAGATAATCCGTAAATCATCGCCATAATGAGCACATGAAAGTCGTGGGATACGAGATCCAGATGACGGAAAAACAGGACCGTGGCGGCCAACATGGCTGCAGCAGCGGGTACGGGAAGACCGCTGAAATGATCGGTGGCCAACGTGCCGATCTGCACATTGAATCGGGCCAGACGCAGGGCCCCGCAAGTCACAAACAAAAACGATGCCAGCCACCCCATTCTACCGAATGGTTCCAGCGCCCACAGGTATATCATCAACGCGGGGGCCAGCCCGAATGCAATGAGGTCCGCCAACGAATCGTATTCCGTTCCGAAGCGGCTGGTGGTATTCGTGAGCCTGGCAATACGCCCGTCAAGGCCGTCGAGCAACATCGACCCGATGACCGCCAAAGCCGCCTGGGAAAAATGCGCCTGAATGGAAGAGATGGCCGAATAGAAGCCCAGAAACAAGCTTCCCGTAGTAATCAGATTGGGCAATACAAAGATACTCTTTTTGCGGTCCAATTTTTTACGGTTCGGCCTTCTTCTTCTTTTCATGGCAGCTTACCCACCAGGGTCTCACCTGCGCGCACCCGATCGCCTTTTTCAACCCAGGCCTCGAAATCGGGAGGCAGATAAAGGTCCACCCGGGAGCCAAATCGGATCATTCCAAAGCGTTCACCCTTTGCGGCCAAGCCCCCGGGTCGGATCCAACATACGATCCGTCGAGCAATCAGGCCCGCGACCTGGACCACGACCACTTTCCGTCCTCCATCGGTTTCAATGATCAAGGCATTCTGCTCGTTTCCCTTGGACGCCTCCTCTCTGTTTGCAGCCTCAAAACCTCCAGGCTTGTATATCGCATGGCGCACCGTTCCATCTACTGGAAACCGGTTTACGTGGACATCCAACAGGGACATGAAAATACTCAAACGAACGCATTCACCCTGGTAATAGCGCTGATCCGTTCCGGGCTTGACGGACAACACCACCCCGTCCGCCGGAGCTACAACCGCTTTTGGGTCAAAGGTATGGTTCCTGTTGGGATCCCTGAAAAAATAAAGGACGGAAAAGGTCAGCGCCATTGCCAAAAAACAGAAAATCTGCCACCCAAGCAGAGCGAACACCAGCGTAACGAACGCTGCACTGAAAATAAAAGGCACTCCTTCCAGGGCGACCGGAATCCTGGATTTGTCATGCTGCGGCTCACTCATTCTGTTCACGTTTACGATACTCCGATACGATCTGTTCGATTCGATCCCTGCCGGACAACTTCTGTTTCTGCAGACGCTTTCTTTCCAGGGCTTCCTCCGGTGACAGATATGGCCGCTTATTCAAGTCTTCGATTCTCGCTTCGAACTCTTCATGTTCTTTCATCAGCTTGTGTAATTCCGAATCCTGGCTGCCATACTTCTCAATCAACTGGCGATCATCGTGTTCCATCTCTTCCCCCCGGATCATAAACACTCGGCGATTTGGCGTCCCGGGGACTCGTCTCAAGATCCCGAACCGCCGAGTATTAGCGCCTCTGGGAGAGGCGGTATCTATTATTAGATTATAATGCCCAACATACCTTGTCAACAAACGCGCTCCAGCGCCCGGACTTGATCAGGATCCCCGAGCCGCCTTCAACCCGATTTCCGCTTCGGACCTGCGAATATAATTCGGGGATAAACTGAAGAGATCCTCTCGCCTCCATGAAGACATCCGCTCAAGAGCCAGTCTCGCCACTTCCGGAGACCGTACATGATGCATCGTGGCCGGAGCGAAAACAGCTCTTCGACCCAATTGCTCCTTCAAAAAATCACGATATCGCAGCGCGCCTCCTCCTACAAATAACGTGTCCGTTTCACGGCATTCTGCGATCAGTTCTTCCGGAGACAATACACGCTCCGGACCAATTCTTCCTGTGTCCCCATGAATCGAAGAGCCGAACCGAGCCACGTAGAGCTGATTTTTCCTTGCATCCAAAGCCGCTACAAGAGGCAGCCGGGAATAAGGTATGTTCCCAGCCAGCGCTTCCAGCGTAGAGACCCCTATCAGGGGCTTGCCGGAAGCGTAAGCCAACCCTTTGGCTGCGGCAAGTCCGATTCGAAGTCCCGTGAAACTCCCTGGACCGATCGTCACGGCGAAACCGTGCAGGTCTTCGAATCCGAGCCCACTGTTGACCATAAGTTGGTCTACACAGCGGTAAAGGAACGTTGCGTGAGATCGAAGAGCCTTTATCGAAACCTCCGCCAGCACAGTTTCGTCTTCCGTCAGGCAGGCGCTGCACATAGCCGACGAGCAGTCCAAAGCGAAAATGCGCATTACTTACTGTTTCGTCACTAAACGAACGATGTCGTTATAGAAGATGAGGATCATAAGCACGGCCAGAATGGCAAAGCCGATCTGCTGGGCGACCTCTCGTTTCCTGATACTGATCGGTTTTCTGAGCACCACCTCCAATCCAAAGAAAAAAAGATGACCGCCATCCAATACCGGTATGGGCAACAAGTTGAGGATCGCCAGCGAAATGCTGATGACTCCCATGAAATAGAACAGATTCAAAAGTCCTTCCCGGGCCTGTTGCCCAGCCAGTTGGGCGATCAGGATGGGACCGCCCACGGTATCCGCGGGGATCTTTCGTTGTATTAATCTCACTACACTGAGAATCGTGACCTTTGAAACCCAGTATGTATTGGTGATCCCATACACGGCAGATTCATACAGCCCTACCTTCTCCCAGACGAGTTTGCCGGACGGAGAAATTCCGATAATCGGTATCGGTCTTTCGTCTTCCAATGGGTTGGTTTTCATGGACGTATATTTGGGGGTTACGGTGAACTCGAGAACCCGGCCGCTCCGATTCACGCTGACCTTTATGGCTTCGCCGTCGCTGGCACGAATCAGCTCGGCCATTCGCTCCCATTTATCTATCCGTGTCCCGTTGATGGCTTCAATCACGTCGCCCTTCTTCAAACCGGCTTCATACGCGGGGTAGCCCTCTTGCACGTTTCCGATTTCCGTGGTAACCGACGCCAGCCCGGCAATCCAGGCCAGGATGAAAAAGATAAGAACGGCAAACAGAAAATTGAAGAAAGGTCCGGCAAATACGATTACAAAACGCTTTCCAACCGATTTGTGTGCAAAGGATTTCTCGACGTCCTCCTGACTCACGTCATCCTGGGGGTTTTCTCCTATCATCTTTACATATCCACCAAGTGGAATTAGAGAAACCCGGTAATCGGTTTCACCGAACCTCCTGCCCGTGAGTCTGGGGCCGAATCCCAGTGAAAACACTTCAACTCCCACGCCAAACAACTTCGCCATGATGAAGTGGCCGAATTCGTGGAAAAAAATGAGCACCCCAAGTACAAGCGCCGTGGCGGCTAGGGTATAAAAGAGATCTCCCATAATGAGTTGTCAATCCTTCTTCTTAGCCGTCTGAAAGGCTGCTTCTCTGGCCCAGCGATCCACTTCCAGCACTTCTGAAATCTCATGCATGGGTCGGGGATCGTGTTGGGCCATCGTATCGGCAATCACACGGGCAATGTCCGTAAAACGGATCCTGGATGCCAGGAAAAGAGATACGGCTGTTTCGTTAGCCGCATTGAGCACAGCGGCCATGCTGTCTCCGTTTCTCCCTGCCTCCAAGGCCAGGCCAAGGCATGGAAAACGCTCGAAATCCGGCTTCTCGAACGAGAGCCTGCCCACCTCAAACAGGTCCAATGCGGGTAATTTCAAGTTCAGACGCTCAGGATAAGAAAGCGCGAAGGCGATGGGAATACGCATGTCCGGCAGACCCAGATGGGCCACCACGGAACCGTCGCAGAATTCCACGAGCGAATGCACAATGCTCTGCGGATGAATGTGAACGTCAATAGCATCGATTGGAATGCCGAACAGCCACTTGGCTTCTATGGCTTCCAGCCCTTTGTTCATCAACGTCGAGGAATCGACCGTGATTTTGCTTCCCATCTTCCAAGTGGGGTGGACGAGCGCGTCTTCAGGCCGAATGTCCTTCATACGGGATTTCGAGGTATGCAGAAACGGCCCGCCCGAGGCCGTAAGGAGTATTCGCCTGATCTCGTTTTGCTGATGACCCATAATGCACTGAAGGATCGCGCTGTGCTCGCTGTCCACAGGGAAAATGGATACCTGTCGCTTATGGGCCTCGTTCATGACCAGGGCTCCGGCCATGACCAGCGTTTCCTTATTCGCCAATGCAATATGCCTACCCGCTCGTATGGCCTCGAATGTGGGCTTCAAGCCGACCGCGCCCACGAGTGCTGAGATCAACAGGTCCGCTTCCTCGATCAGCGCCACTTCCATCAGTCCGGCATCCCCGTGGAGCACACGTATACTATCCGGCACGCGCGATCTCAGCCATTCAGCATCTTCGCGTCTCATGACCGAAACCAGTCGGGGCCTGAAGCGTAAAGCCTGTTCCAGGGCCATCCGTACGTTTCTTCCCGCACCCATACCCACGACGTGGAAGCGGTCCGGAAACCGAGCTACAATATCCAACGTACTGGTGCCGATGGACCCCGTAGCGCCGAGTAGCACCAGATTCTTCTGTAATTCCGTTCTCCTGCCTCGAACCAGATCCATGGCTATCCGGCCTGGAACAGTCTCAAATACAGGTACATGGGTGCTCCGGCAAAAAGCGCGCCGTCAATGCGATCCAACATCCCTCCATGTCCCGGAAGGATCCTGCCTGAATCCTTGACTCCTACGGAACGCTTGAGAAACGATTCAAACAGATCTCCCACCTGTCCTAACAGGCCCAATACAAGAAACAGCAACGCCCCTTCCCAAAGGGACATTTCAGGAAGATACAGGGATTGAAAGATCAGTCCGAAAACGACGGAACAACCTGCCCCGCCAATGCTTCCTTCAACGGTTTTGTTCGGACTTACCGCAGGATACAGCTTGTGCCTGCCAAACGTTTTTCCGGCATAGTAGGCGCCCGTATCCCCTATAAAGACCACCAACATGGCCACAGTAACCCACCACGCTCCTCTAGGCTCAAGTCGGACCAGGGCAAAAAAAGAAGCGAGCAGCGGTACGTAAAAGAGGCCCAAAAGCTGCTTTCCAAGGCTGATATGAGCGGATTCGATGACTCGAAATGCGAACAGGTGCGCAACAAAACACAAGATCAGCATCACCAGGAACGAAACGGCGAGCCACAAATCGGATCCCGTCACGGAGACGGCCATGACCGCTGCGCAGGTCGCCAATCCGAGACCTACGCAGAAGCGTTCATCCTTGCCCTTAAAGAGCAGGTTAAGAACTTCGAATTGGGCGCACAAGGCTGCCAGGAAAATCAATATGCAGAGACCCATCGCAGGCAGAACAAAATTGATGCCTAATACGAGCACTGCAAGTCCGATACCCGTGAGCCATCTTTGAAGTTGCATGAGCCCTCTTAGCTGACCAGGTTCTGTCGGTGGACCTGTTCATCCGTTCTGCCGAAACGTCTCTGCCTTCGTTGATACTCCGTAATAGCGTCCATAAATTGTTCGCGACGAAAATCCGGCCACAATACAGGGGTCATCACCAGTTCCGTGTATGAGATCTGCCATAGCAGAAAATTGCTGATTCTCTGCTCCCCGCTGGTTCGGATCAGGAGGTCCGGGTCCGGCTGCCCGGCTGTATAGAGTTGTTCTCCGAAGATTACTTCATTGATGTCATCCGGATCCAATCCACCTTCCATGCATTTTCTCGCCAGACTTCGCGCCGCTCGTACAATTTCCGATCTTCCTCCATAACTGAGGGCCAGGTTCAAGACCATGTGGCGATTTTTTCGCGTAATATCTTCTACATCGCCAATTTTGCTCCGAATGCCTTTTGGGAGTTTCTCCACATTTCCGATCACGTTAAACCGGATGTCCTTTTCGATCATCTCCTGTTTTTCATCTTCCAGATATTGGCCAAGGAGATGCATCAAGGCATTGACCTCGGTTTTGGGCCGCTGCCAGTTTTCCTCTGAAAAGGCATAGAGCGTCAGAAACTGTATTCCGATTTCCCGGCCGGCGCGGACAACCTCTCGAACGGATCTGGCCCCTTCTCGATGGCCCCGGATCCGTCTGAGCCCCTTTCCGCGAGCCCACCGGCCGTTGCCGTCCATGATGATGGCCACATGCCTGGGCAATTCGGTTGCTGTGATTTCGTGATTCAACGTTGAAATGTCCGTGACAGGTTCATTAAGAGAGGACGTTTATAGAAGAGGCGGGTCGGCCCCTCGACAAAGACAGAGTCCTGGCGCCGACCCGGACCGGTTTGCTCCTCCCGGCCCCGCACAAACCGTACTCGAATAAAACAACACGGCGGGATTCTATGAGTTCCGAGAGGGTGATTAGATCTCCATAACTTCCTGTTCTTTTTCAGCCGTTACCTCGTCTATTTTCTTAATGTACTCATCGGTGATCTTTTGAACCTCTTCCTGCCTCTTGAAAAATTCATCTTCCGGGATTTCGCCTTCCTTCTTGAGCTCCTTGAGCAACTCGTTGGCTTCCCGGCGCGCGTTCCTGGCCGCCACCTTGGTTTCTTCGCTCATTTTTCGAACCAGTTTTACCAGCTCTTTTCGGCGCTCTTCCGTAAGCATCGGGATCGAGATGCGAATAATCTTCCCGTCGTTCATGGGCGTAAGACCTAATTCCGACTTAAGTATGGCCCTTTCGATCTGTCCGATGATGGTGCTATCCCAAGGCTGCACCATCAGTAGCCTACTCTCGGGCGCAGTGATCGTAGCCACCTGGTTGAGCGGCATGGCGGTGTCATAACATTCCACCTTGATTCCTTCCACCAGGGCAGGCGACGCCCTGCCGGTACGGACACGGTTGAATTCGCGTTTAAGGGCCTGCACGGATTTATCCATCCGCTCCCTAAGTTCCTCCAAGATCTCTTCTATCATAGGCGAACCCCCGATGCTCTAGTCCAGATCTTCACCCAGTTGAAATCGGACGAACCTGCGAATGTTGATGTTCTCACCAATAGAGGCGATGGTCTCGTTCAACAAATCCTTCACGGTTTTGTCCGTGTCTTTGACGTACGCTTGTTCCAGCAGGCAGACGTCCGTCTTGAATTTGTTGAGTTTGCCTTCTACGATCTTGTCCACCACTTTTTCGGGTTTGCCGGACTCCAGGGCTTGTTGGCGATAGATCTCCCGTTCCTTGTCCACAATGTCCTCGGGCAACTCTTCCGGGGCAACACAGATCGGATTCGCAGCAGCGATCTGCATGGCGATATCCTTGACAAATTCTACGAATGTGTCGTTTTTCGCGACGAAATCAGTCTCGCAGTTCACTTCAACCAACACACCAAGCTTTCCGCCACCGTGAATGTAGGAGTGCACCAGCCCCTGGCTGGTAGCTCTGCCGGCCCGTTTCTGGGCCGTAGCCAAGCCTTTCAAACGTAAGTACTCTATGGCCTTCTCGAAATCACCATTGCTCTCGGTCAGCGCTTTCTTGCAATCCATCATGCCGGCGTTGGTCTTTTCCCGTAGATTCTTCACCATTTCGGCTGATATTTTCAAAATGAATCTCCCTTTGATTGCGGCCTCAATTTCTATCTCAGATAAACCGTATTACTTGAGAACGTGCAGTCGAACGAAGCATCTATTCTTGTGCGGCCGCGCTCTCTTCCTCGTCCGGCGCGCCGGCTGCTCCGGCAGTTTCACCGGTTTTTTCACGTTTGATAATAACCACTTCCGGACCACCGGCTTCCCGGCGCGTCACAACTTCCGAAATATCTGCGCCGGCTTCCGATGTCATCTTTTCCGGAGGTTCTTGATCCCTGGCGGTTTCAGCCCGCCTCGCAGCGTCACGACGATCGATCCCCTCGAGGCAGGCGTCTGCGATTCTAGACGTAATCAGGCGGATGGCTCGAATGGCATCGTCATTCCCCGGTATGAGGTAGTCAATATTGTCGGGATCGCAGTTGGTGTCCACTATGGCCACAACAGGTATATTCAGTTTATTTGCCTCGTGAACGGCGATGTTTTCCTTCTTTGGGTCCACAACAAATACGGCGCCGGGCAATCTCCCCATATCCTTGATGCCGCCAAGGTTTCGGTTCAGTTTGACGATCTCTTTTTCCATGAGCAGAATTTCTTTCTTGGGAAACTTGTTGATGCTTCCGTCTTGCTTCATGGCTTCGAGTTTTTTCAACCGTTGGATGCTTTTCGAGATCGTCTGGAAATTGGTCAGAGTACCGCCCAACCATCGACTGGCCATATAATACATGCCACAGCGCGCAGATTCTTCCGTGATGGAGTCGTGCGCCTGTTTCTTGGTTCCGACGAACAGCACCGACTCTCCGTTTTCAACGGTATCCGTTACAAAATCGTAGGCGTTCTTGAACATGACCACCGTCTTCTGGAGATCAATAATATAGATTCCGTTCCGTGCACCGAAAATGTATGGTTTCATCTTCGGGTTCCACCGCCGCGTCTGGTGTCCAAAGTGTACGCCGGCCTCCAGAAGCTGCTTCATGGTCAAATACGACATAACGTCCTCCTTTGTTGGTTCTTCCTCCGCTTCTTCTCAGCCCCCATTACCCAACCCTCGGGCCTTCGATCAAAAGCCCCCGGAAACGAGCACCAACAGGGTGCGAAGCGTGTGAAGTCGGAACGACACGGTCCCGCGCGCCATTTTTCCCGACCGTGGTTCGCTCGGCCTCCGGTAAGAGCCGAAAGCGAAAAGTCCGGAATGTACCCACGACTGTGCGTCCCAATATTAAAAAATCGAAATAAAAACATTTATCATATTATTTCCATTCCAACAAGAAGAAAATAATACTTCATGTCCCTCGCCGCAGGATCATGCCCGCCCGAGAATACCCGGTAGCCTTCCGTCGGCGAAAAAGAAATCGTACAGACTCAATACCCGAGGCCTCGACTCGTCATCGCTTGTTCATAGCCGCCATATATAGATCGAGATACTCCTCCGCGCACCGCCGCCAAGAGAATTCTTTATTCATGGCATTCCGCCTCAGAGCATCCCTTCGTTCCTCGTCGGTTAAGACGGAGTACGCCTCGCCCACTTTGGCGATGAATTCGGGTACTTCGAAGCGCTCGAACAGGAAGCCGGTCCCCCGGCCGGTATCCGGGTCGTAGGGCTCGATAATGTCCGCGAAAGCGCCCGTTTTCCGAACCAGCGGAATGGCGCCGTACTTCATGGCTCTCATCTGCATCATTCCTGAAGGTTCGTATTGGGACGGTGATAACAGAATGTCCACACCGGAAAAGATCCGCCGGGTTACTCTTTCCTCCATCCCCATCACTAGCCCGATGCGGTCCGGATACTTTCCCAACCAAGCCCGCAGCTCTCTTTCATAAGATTCTTCTCCTTCACCCTGGATGATCAGAGCTACATTTCCCTCCATAAGAGGACCCAGTGCCTTTAGAAACAGCCCCATTCCCTTCTGGTCGATGAAGCGAGAAGACCAGCCCAGCAAAAGACCGTCCCCGAACTCTGGATTCAGGCCGAATTCCCGAAACAGGCCCTTCCTGCAAACATCTTTGCCCGACAGATCTTGCCGGCTGTATGGCGCCTCGATTACCGGGTCTGCGGCCGGATTCCATGCTTCGTCGTCCCTTCCGTTCAGAATTCCGCGAAGCTCGTGTGCCCGTTTGGCCACCACACCCTCCATCCCCATGCCGTAGATAGGATCGAGTACTTCCCGGGCATAGGTCGGGCTGACCGTGTTAATGGCGTCCGAAAACACGATTCCCGCTTTGAGCAAACTGAGCCGGCCCCAGAATTCCACTCCTCCGGGATTATAGTACGAAATCGGAATACCGGTATGCGCCAGTTCCTCAGGAGGGAAGTTGCCCTGGTAACCGACATTATGGAAAGTAAAGACCGTAACCGTTTTGGAGAAAAACGGATCGTTTTTGTACAGACTTTTCAGATACACACTGACCGCGCCGGTCTCCCAATCGTGCAAGTGCACCACGTTGGGACGGAAACCTAATCGCTTGGCCAGCAGAATCCCCGCACGACAGAAGAACACGTATCGATGCAGATTGTCGTAGTAGTCCCCATGACGGGTGTTGCCGTAAAGATTGGGACGGTCAAACAGGTCCTCCCGATCAAAGAAGTACACTTTCACCCCATCATCTTCGGACGCTTCCCAAACATCCGTCTCCAGAATCCGGTCACCCACAGGCACTTCCATCTTTTGGAGAATTGGCCTGACAGGCCATTCGGATTCCCGGACCATCCGGTAAAAGGGAAGAACGACGCGGACTTCCAGGCCCAGCTTTCGAAGCCCTTTATATAGTAAGCCGACATCATCTCCAAGGCAGCCCAACTGCGCGTACGGGGCTACTTCAGATGATAGTATGAGTACTCGAATTGGATCGTTTGAGCTGAGTTTATCCAAAAGATCACCGATTCCATTACTGTAAGGTTCATTTGTAATGAGGTTCATCCTCCCCGTTTCCCACCAGGGAAAAACGCACATCCATTACGTTGGTCTTTGTAGGACCGGTTCGGATCAATCCACCCAATTGCTCGAAAAAATGAAACGAGTCATTGTTCGATAAATAGCTTTCCGGGTTCAGACCTTTTTCCCTGGCCCGGCGTACGGTCAAGCCGTCGCAGACCGCGCCGGCTGCGTCGGTGGGACCATCGGTGCCATCGGTGCCCACACTGACCGTGACCACGCTGTTCCACCCGGCCAGTTCCATGGCGGAAGCCAGGACGAATTCCGTATTGCGCCCCCCCAGACCATGGCCTTTAAGCGTCACGGTGGTCTCCCCGCCCGAAAGGATGCAAGCCGGAGGAGCTATGGGATTCCCGGACTCGACGATCTCCTTGGCCACCGCCGCGAGCACCCGCGCCACCTCCTTCGCTTCCCCTTCGATCCGCGTCGAGAGAATCAGAGCTTCGTATCCCAGGCGTCGCGCCTCGGATGCGGCGGCCAGCACGGCATCCCGGTTGCATCCCACGACCAGGTTCTGAGTACCAAGGAACACGGGATCTCCGGGTTTGGGCGTCTCAGGTACTCGTCCCCGAACACCACGAAGTATATGCGCTCTTATGGATTCAGGTATCGAATCGGCGATTTCCCGACGATCGAGGATGCGTTGACATTCCTCATACGTGCTCGAGTCCGGCACCGTGGGACCCGAGGCGATCACGTCCAGATCGTCCCCGACCACGTCCGACAGAATCAGAGAAACCAGACGAGCCGGATAAACCGCTTCGGCCAGATTCCCGCCTTTGAAATCCGAAATGTGTTTGCGAATCGTGTTGATTTCATGAATCGTAGCTCCCGAAGCCAGCAGGACCCGAGTGGCCTCCTGTTTTTCCTCGAGGGTGATTCCGGATACCGGTAAGGGAGCAAGCGCCGAGCCTCCACCCGAAAGCACGCACAGCACCAGATCCCGCTCGCCCGCTCGTCGAGCCGTGTCAAGAATCTTTCGCGCCGCGGTCACACCATTTTCATCCGGTACGGGGTGACCGCCTTCCATGATCCGCGTGAATCGGGTGGACTCCGAGTGGCCGTACTTGACGCACACCACGCCGTCTGTTACCCGATCTCCGAGAAGCTCCTCCAGGGCCAGTGCCATAGGCGCGCCGGCTTTGCCCGCACCAATAATATAGACATCCTCGAAACCCGAAAGATCGTACGTGCGGTCTCCGATGTGCAGAAGGTTATCATCACGCTTGCAGGTCCTTCTGATCGCCGCACCGGGGTCTACGGCTCGAATGGCGGATTTGAAAATCCGGTCCGCATCGTGTTTCATGGTATCCGTTGACCTGAAGGGCATAACCCGCCTTTTTCCAAAATGGCCGTCGGTTCAGTCCCGACTTGCGACGGTCCATTCAACCGTTTGACGATCCCCCAATCGGGTGGTTTAACTATGCCATAAAGTACACATGGATTCAACGAAAGCGCATCGGAGGCAGCAATGAATGAAGAATGGGAAGACCCTTTTCCTGAACCGGTACACATTCCCATCGATGGAGTCCTGGATCTGCATACCTTTAGCCCAAAAGAAGTGGGCGATCTTCTGCCGGAATACCTCCGAGCGTGCCGCGACGAGGGGATTCTGGACGTCACGGTCATTCACGGAAAAGGTAAAGGCGTACTTCGGGATACGGTGCATGCCCTGCTGAAGCGGGATCCTTTGGTCTCGAGTTTCCATATGGACCGGGAACGGGGCAACTGGGGGGTTACGAGGGTGAGGCTGGTAAACACGGAAGGTGGTTAGTTGGGGAATTCGGCGCCCTCGCAAAGAATATTGGGTTCCATATGGTATAAGCCATGCGCCGGGCATCGTTTACCACCATTTTTCCGTTTAAACAATCCGATGAGCCTATCACAACCAGAGCCGGCATTGGGTTCCTCAAGGATCATTTTGGAAACTCTTTTATGATCCGTTCAAGGCATGCGAGGGCTCGCCTCAGGCTTTCGGAGCGTTCGACGGCCACCTCAGGGCGCCACGATGTTTGAACATATTCCATCAGTCGCGAGGCGTAGGCCGGGCCCACCGATCTTCCGCTCCGTTCTCGAGGCACCATATCTTGCCGGATTGCTTGGCTTCGGGAACGTCGCGCAAGATTCACCATTTCCCTTTTCGGGTCGGCCGTCTGTTCAGGATCAGCCGGTATCCTGCTTTGGGCCACTTTCAAAAAGGAGGCCAGCGACTTTGCATCGGCCAGCAGCCAGGATTCCACTTCCCTGACCGCTACTCGAAAGCATAGATACGGTGCGGGATCGGGGAGCCATTCTTCACAAAGCGGAGGCGCACATTCGGCGTCGTGATCGAGGTCTATAAGCACCATCCAAGGTGAAAGTCGGGCCGCGTTGTTGTATCCCTGGATTTGTCGGCGCAACGACGGTTTGCCGTTTTTCACATGAATCGGCCCTAGATTGCCCCTTGACTCAACGATCAGCTTCCGTACCACAGATTCGTCCACAATGCCTTCGACCACCGCGGAAACCACTGGAGACCCCGACATTTCAGGCATCTCCGAATAAGGTCAATTGAAGCATATTCTCAGGCCGGGTTTTGGGAATCACGGCGTCAGCCAATGGCACCCCACCTTGAAGTAGTTGTTGAATATCCTGGTGCGTTTCCGCCGTCGTCACACTGGTGCCTTCAGCCGCCGGGAGAAAGAGCAACACCTCGTCAAGACCTATTCCGTCGTCTCGAAGAAGGTCCGGTGAATGGGTGCTAATGAAGATTTGTCTGCGCACGCTGCGCTGCACGCGTGCGAACATCTGCGGCAGTACGCGAACAATGTCGGGGTGCAGCGAAAGTTCGGGCTCTTCCAACAGCAGGGGACCGCCTCCTTCCATCGACGCCCATAGTAGGCCCATGAGGCGGAGTGTGCCGTCCGAGAATTGCTCCTCGTTTTGCCACGCTCCCTGCGGTCGCCAGTGCTGGAATTTACCCCGAAGGTGGGGCGTACCTCGATTGTCACGCCATAGCGCAATCTCCTGAAGCTGGGGAACGGCAAAACGAAGAGCCTTCTGTATATGGCGCATTCGGGCGTTACGGGTCTTTTCAGGAGCTTTTGCGATCTGCTCCAAAAAATCGCCGCCGAAAGGGTCGTTCGGGCGACCGACGGACCGATCCGGTTCACGGACGAGTTGGGGAACGATATGCAGATAACGGATAGAACCGAAGAACGCGGACAGGTCGCGAAACTCTCTATTGACGTTCACCTGCTCGAGGTAGGTCTGGGTCAGTCGATCCCGATCGTTTTCATCCTCTTCGTTGGGTCGATCGAGAAGTAATTCATCGTTACGTCGGACCCGCTCTCTGCTCAGCAATGGACGGCGTTGCCTGTCTTGATTGAAGGCGATCTCGTATTCCCAGCGCGACGCTCCGTCACGATCCTTCAGCTCGATACGAATCTCTACATCCGAATAGCGTCGCGCGGCCAGACAGCGAATCGCCGTAACTCCGCCGCGCCGCCCAACGGATTCCTGAAAGCCTCCACCAGGTGAAGCGAGATCTCTGAGAAATCGAAAAACATCCAAAAAGTTGGACTTGCCGGAAGCATTAGGCCCCACCAGAAAAACACGGTTCTCGATGGCCACATCCGCATTGGCAAAGTTTTTCCAGTTCTTGAGCACCACGCGGCAAAACACCATACCCTTGCTCATTTCCGTTCCTTTCCAACGAGGATTACTCCTCGGAATCCGGTCCACCGGTTCCATCCGCACTTATTTGAAAAACTATTCACACTTTATATGAAAGCCGGCATGGTTGTCGACGGGTTTCGCCCGGTTTCAGCAGATGTGAGCGGGCAAAGAGCCGGCTCAAGAATCAGCTGGAAGTAGGCTCTCAGAGAACATCGGGAATGCCGGACGCCATGTGAACATGTGTATTCCTTTAAAATAAAAGCACTTAGACTACAAAGCCCCGCATCCATGATGCAGGGCTCTGTTAATTCGCTATCCGGTTTGAAACCGGTCGGGCCGTATAACGGGCACCAACCCACTTGCCGTCAGACATCCATTAAGTCGTTCAGTTCCTCCCAGTTCCGGACCCGCTGGAACGGATGTGCTTTATTATTCCACGGCTGGTCGAACACAATGGGTGTAATGCCGGAATCCGCCAGCAGAAAACAGGTCTCCAGCCGGTCTTCCACAAAGAACCGTAAACCCAGTTCACGCAGAACCATGGGCTTCTTTTCCGGAGATCCCGTGGTTTCGAGATGCACGGTGAATGGATCCACCTTCCGCAGGGTCTGCAGCATCCAGGAATAAATGGGCCCGCAATCCCGACGCGCGGTAACGAACGTCAGGGGCGCCAGCCTGGAAAAACGGGTCAGCGTTTCCACGGCTCCAACCAACGGCTCCAACCCCAGCCGATGCGGCTCATCCAGGACCAGCAGGGTAATGGGCCTGAGGACATCAGCTTCTACACCCAGTGATACGGTCAAATCGTAATCCGTGATATCTTCGTATTTCCAGTGTGGGAAATTGAAGCGGGTTTGCGCCAAATGCAGAAATAACGACATGGTATCCGCTACGACGCCGTCGATATCGAATCCGATTTGATCCAGAGGGATGCTCAAGATGTTTCCGGTCCTTCCAGCCTATCGATCAAGCCTGTTAAGATATTCATATGCGCTGGTGGCGGCAAGGGCTCCATCGGAACAAGCGGTAACGACCTGTCGAATCGCCGTATCCCTCACATCTCCGGCCGCAAACAGACCAGGATGAGACGACATGAGACTTGCGTCCGTCTTGACGTAGCCTTCCGCAGTGGTATCGAACGGAGCCCCGATGACTCGAAGGTCCGGTTCCCAACCCACGCAAACAAAAATACCATCGGCGCGAAGCACTTGCTCGCCGCATTCCCGAGTGGCGATACGGACTCCCGAAGCCGTATCATCGCCCAGAACCTCCTGAACCTGGGCGTCCATGATCATTTCCACGTTGCCCCGATTCCGCAGCTCTCTCTGAAGCGCCGCTTCCGCCCGTAATTCGCCTCGGCGATGAATCATCTGAATGTGATCGGCGAAATGAGACAAGATCAGAGCCTCGTGCGCCGCCATGTTGCCGCCCCCCACCACTACCACATTTGCGTCCTTGCCCCTGAAAAGGGGACCGTCGCATAAAGCACAGTAATGAATACCCAGTTTTTCCTCGCCTTTTACGTGGAGAGACTTGGGCACCACTCCCGTGGCCAGGACAGCCGTTCTGGACTCATATCGCTCTCCCGTAGCGGTCTTCGAGAAAAACACTCCGTCTTCCGTTGAAAGGGCCGCAAGTCGAATCATGGGAAGGGTGGCTCCCTCCATTTGCGCCTGGGCGAACATCTGGGCGCCCAGTTGCGCGCCGGGAACGCCGCCGGGAAATCCCGGGTAGTTCCAGAGATTCTCGATCATGTAAAGGTTTCCGCCGGGAGTATCTCCCATTACAACGCTGTTCATCCCCAGTCGTTGGGCATAGATAGCGGCGGTAAGTCCCGCGGGACCCGAGCCAACGATGACCACGTCAAACTTTTCATCTTCCATGTCGGCGCCCTTTCATGTTTAAAGAGCCCGCGCACCGGGCTCCGCATACTTGATCGGAATATAACAGCCTGTTGAAAAACTCCCTTGGCTTGGGCGTTTCTTGTTGTAGTTTTTTGGCGTTTGTAGTAGTATAACCTGCTGAGAATACAGAATAAAAGGAGCATTGAATGGCTCTCGGCA
>Ga0068714_10001311_pt1 | contig 37350 bp, 35 predicted proteins | sample MTBNYHSulfiMetaG_FD_62988 | JGI IMG/M metagenome (GOLD analysis project Ga0068714, IMG submission 62988) | Enrichment culture microbial communities from rom New York Harbor, USA that are MTBE-degrading - MTBE-NYH (New York Harbor Sulfidogenic)... | ecosystem: Environmental > Aquatic > Marine >...
CTTCCGGGTTAACCCTCTCCGCCGTGACCCAGGCCTTCCAGATACCGCCCGATCCTGGCCAGGCTCTCCTCCAGGTCCCCCACCAGCGGCTCGGCCGCCCCGGTCCTCCCTTGGCCGGCCAGGTCCTCGATTCTGGCGGCCAGGGTCCTGGCCTCCTTGGCGGCCAGCTGGGCGGCCGCGCCCTTGATCCGGTGGGCCGCCTCGGCCGCCCGCCCCGGCTTGCCGGCGGCCAGGGCCTCCTTCAGGAACTTCAGCTGGCCCACGGTGTCGGTCAGGAAGGCCTTGATCATCCGTCTGAGGAGGCCCTCGTCCCCGTCCGCCAGAAGCCTGGCCTCGTCCAGGTCCAGGGGCGGACCCTCTCCCCGGCCGGGGACCACCACCCCCTCCCCTTGGCCCTTGCCCGGGCTCTCCCGGTCGGGGGGAGCTGACCTGGTTCCGGCCCCGGGGAGGTAGCTTTTCCCGCTCAGGGAAAGATAGTGGTTGACTATCCTTATCAGCTCCGCGGACTTGACCGGCTTGGCCAGGTAATCGTTCATCCCCGCCTCCAGGCAGGCCTCCCGGTCTCCGACCATGGCGTGGGCGGTCAGGGCGATTATGGGCAGATCCTGGAAATGGGGGTTTCGCCTTACCTCCCGGGCGGCGGACAAGCCGTCCATGACCGGCATCTGGAGGTCCATCAGGACCAGGTCAATGGGCCTGGACTCCAGCTCCGCCAGGGCCGCCCGGCCGTTGTCCACCCCCACCACCTCAAAGCCCAGGGGGCTGAGCATCTCCTCGATGACCATCCGGTTGACCGGGTTGTCCTCGGCCACCAGGAGCCTGACCGCGGGGAGGCTCTCGGCCAGGGAGTGGCGGGTGATGAGCCCCTCTTTTCCCCCGGCCGGATCGCTTAAGATCTGGTTGACGGCCCTTCTGATGTCGGCCATCTTGGCCGGCTTGATCAGATAGCCGCGGATGCCCAGCTCCCGGCAGCGCTTGGCGTCACCCGGCCGACCGACCGAGGTCAACATCAGGATGGGCGCGCCGGCGGCCATCTCTCCGGCCCTGATCCGCTTCACCACCTCGAACCCGTCCCGGTCCGGAAGCTGGCCGTCGAGAAGGATCAGCCCCGGGGTCCGGCCCTGGGTCTCGAACTCGGCCAGCTTCTCCAAAGCCTCCCCCCCCGAGCCGGCCTGGGCCACCTCGGCCTCCCAGGTGCCCAGCATCTCGGCCAGGACCAGCCGGTTGGTGGGGTTGTCGTCCACCACCAGGACCAGGGTCCCGGCCAGGGCGTCGGTCTCCGCTTCCCGGTCATCCCGCCCCCCCTCGTGGGGGGGAAAGGTCAGGACAAAGCTGAACCGGCTTCCCTGGCCGGACTTGCTCTCGAGCTGGATCCGGCCGCCCATCATCTCCACCAGCTGGCGGACGATGGACAGCCCCAGCCCGGTCCCCCCGTGGGCCCTGGTGGAGGAGCCGTCCCCCTGGACAAAGGGCTGGAAGATCTTTTTCTGATCGGTCCGGCTGATCCCCACCCCCGTGTCCCGGACCGCGAACCGGATCCGGGCCCTGGCCCGATCCTTGTCCTGGGCTCCCACCGAGAGGCTCACCTCACCCCGCTCGGTGAACTTGATGGCGTTGTCCAGGAGGTTAATCAGGACCTGGCGGAGCCGGCCCGGATCGCCCTTGAGCCGGGTGGGCGTGCCGGGCTTGAGCCGGCAGTTGAGGGCCAGCCCCTTCCTTTCCGCCTTGAGGCTGAGGCCCTCGATGACCTTCTCCACCAGACCCCGGAGGTCGAAGGGGACCTCCTCCAGCTCCAGCCTTCCGGCGTCGATCCGGGATAGGTCCAGAAGGTCGTTGATCAGGACCAGGAGGGCCTCGGCCGAGGACTGGACCACCTCCAGGTAGCGGCGCTGGCGGGGATTCAGGCGGGTGGCCAGGGCCAGCTCGGTCATCCCCAGAATACCGTTCATGGGGGTTCTGATCTCATGGCTGACGTTGGCCAGAAACTGACTTTTGTGGCGGTTGGCCTCCTCCACCCGGACCACCTGTCTTTCCAGCTCCAGGTTGTTTCTCTCCAGCTCGGCCCGAAAGGCCTTTATCCTCTCCAGGTCGGAGCTCATCTGGCTGATCAGCCCGGCCTGCTCGATGACCAGGCCCAGAATATGGCCCAGGGTGGCCAAAAAGGTCTCTGTCTCTGGTCCGATCCGCCGTGGGGTCTGGACCAGAAGGTAGCCGATGAGGATGCTGGCCGAGCGGATCGGAGCGGCCATCAGCCGCCGGTCCGGCCCTCCTTCCAGTCCCAGGCGGACCGGATCGGCCTCAAAGGGCAGGGACTGGTTGGGGCCCTCCGGCCCGGCCAGGTCGGAGGCCTGGAACAGGGACAGCGCCCTGACCCCCGGCCCGCTGAGACGGAGCGACTCCACCAGGCTGAGCCGGTTCTCCTGGTGGTCCAGGAGGTGGATGGAGGCGAACTGAAGATCCTCCATGACCTCGGTCAGCCTGGCCAGGGTGGTGGCAAAGAGAACCGAAGGCTCGGGGTTGGCCGAAAGGTCGCGGATAAGCCGGTTCAAAACGCCCAGCTCACGGACGGCCAGGCTCATCGGTCACCTCCCCCGGGCCCAATGACTGCTGCCGGGGCCCGGTCCGCTCCCTTAATAGCTTCCCTGAGCCGGCCGGTCAAAGAAAATTCCAGGCCGACCAGAAGGGTCCGGCCGGCCGGACCCGACCCTCCGTCCGGCCGGCCGGAAAAGGCTCCTTTCCAAATTTTCCTCAATTCGCTACACTTGGCCCCATGCAGTCCGATCCGGTGACCGAGATCACCTCCCGGGCGGCGGTGGTCCTGGTCAGGCCCCAAAGCCCGGACAACATTGGCTCCGTGGCCAGGGTCATGGCCAACATGGGGCTGGGAAGGCTGATCCTGGTCCGCCCCCGGTCCTGGGATCCGGGCCGGATGGGCGCCCTGGCCACCAGGCTGGGCCGGAACAAGATCACCGAGGAGCTGGAGCACTGCCCCGACCTGGGCCAGGCCCTGGCCGGCTTCCAGGTGGTGGTGGGAACCACCGCCCGCCTGGGCCGGCTCCGCCGTCCCAGCGGCGGACCCAGGGAGATCATGGGCCAGGCCATGGAGCTCCTGGAGTCCAACCGCCTGGCCCTGGTCTTCGGACCGGAGAAGGACGGCCTGACCAACCCCGAGCTGGAGCTCTGCCAGCTCCTGGTCAGGATCCCCACCGCCCCCGGGGCGGCCAGCCTCAACCTGGCCCAGGCGGTGATGGTCCTGGCCTACGAGCTCAGGCTGGCCGCCCTGGAGAGAGCGGGCAGGTCGGACACCGCCCGGCGGCTGGCCTCCTGGGAGGAGCAGGAGGGGATGTACGGCCACCTGGAGGAGACTCTGGACAGGATCGATCCGGACCGGCACTACGATCGCCGGATCTGGTTGCACGCCGCCAGGCGCCTCCTGGGCCGGACCGGGCTTGAGCCCCACGAGGTGAGGCTCATCAGGGGCTTCTGCCGCAAGGTCTGCTGGGCCGTGGCCGGCTCCGGGAAGCTCCCGGAGGAGGGCCGGTCGGACGGGGAGCAGGACCTCCTGGCGGAAGGCTCGTCCGGGAAACGGGCCGAGCCGGGCCCTCCCCTGGCCGGTGCTCAGAAGCTGTTTTAAGCCTTCAATCTGATTCTGGATCGAGGCGGGTGAAGAAGCGCAACCGCAGGAATATATGAAAATATTTCGATGGTTGCGCTTCAAGCCTGACAATGAGATCGGGCCCGAGGGGAGGTCCTGAAAATAGCATCTGGAAGAGAGGGATAGATGAGACGAAGCTGGTTGGTCCTGGGCCTTTTGGTTCTCGGTTCGGGTCTGGTCCTAAACGGCTGCTCCGGCCGCCAGGCCCGGCCCCAGCCCGGTCCGGAGCAGTCCAAGGCCTTGTTCGAGGCCAAGTGCTCCCAATGTCACGGCCTGAACGTCGTTTACGAGCAGAAGCACACCCGGACCGGCTGGCAGGAGCTCGTCCGGCGGGAAGCGGCCCGCAAGATCTGGTCCATCCGCGGCTCGGAGCAGGAGGCCATCGCCGCCTACCTGTTCACCATCCTCCCGGCCGACTCTGAGCCGCCTCCGGTGGTCGAGGAGCCCCGGGGGGTGGAGGGGTTCCTGGACCCGCCCAAACTGAGGGACAATTGATCGGTCCGCCGGACCGGACCTCTCCCGGCCGGATGGTCCGGAGGCGGTGACCGTGGCCCTGCCGGAATCCATCCGCCGCCTTTCAGCCGTGGTCAGGTCCTTCTTCAGCCCCCGGGTCCCCTGGTCCGACCAGGCCCAGCTGGTCCAGGTTCTGGTCCAGGAGAACTTGGGCCGGTTGAGGGTCTTCGGCTGGTTCATCATCCTCTTCTCCCTGGCTCTGATCGCCATCGATCTCAGGGTCCTGACCGCCTCCGAGCCTCTTCCCTTCCAGGCCGCCAGGGGCCTCCTGGTCCTGAGGGGCATCCTCCTGGCCGGGACCTGCTTCTTCCTTCTCCTTAACCGCGGGACCCGCCCCTCCAGCGGCCCGTCCCCGGGCCCGGCCAGGTCCAAGGTCATGGAGATCGGGTTCCTCATCTTTTTTTTCGCCATGACCCCCCTCTTCAACACCACCACCCACCCCGTCACGGCCGGGATATTCCCCTTTATCCTGGCCCTTCTCTTCACCGCGGCCTTCATCTTCCAGCCGGCCTGGAGAAGCATCCTTTTCTTCGGCTTCTCCTTCTGCCTCCTGGTTCTGGTCACCTTCCTCTCGGAGCCGGACCGGAGCCAGGCCGGGATCGACCTGACCAACGCCGGGTTGATGACCCTGGGAGCCTGGCTGATCTCCCAGATGGTCTTCAAGGCCAGGGTCCGCCAGTTTTTGGGCGACCGGCTGGTCGAGGAGCAGAAGTCGCAGTTGGAGAGGGCCAACCGCCGCCTGGCCGAGTCCAACGAGATGCTCAGGCGGCTGTCCATGCTCGATCCCCTGACCGGGATCGCCAACCGGCGCTTCTTCGACGACTACCTGGCCCAGGAGTGGAAACGGGCCGGCCGCCAGGGCCAGGGCCTGGCCCTGATAATGGCCGACCTGGATCATTTCAAGAACTATAACGACGGCTACGGCCACCAGTCCGGAGACCGGTGCCTGATCCAGGTCTCGACGGTGCTCCGGGGGAGCCTCCAGCGGGCCGGGGACCTGGCGGCCCGCTACGGGGGGGAGGAGTTCGTGGTGATCCTGCCCGACTCGGGGCTGGAGGGGGCCAAGCGGGTGGCCGAGCGGATGCGCCTCGGCGTGGAGGCGCTGAACCTGGACCACGCCTTCTCTCCCCACGGGCGGGTCACCATCTCCCTGGGCCTGGCCGCGGCGAGCCCCAGCTTCTTCGGCCAGGCCGAGGACCTGGTCAAGGCGGCCGATCGGGCCCTTTACCGGGCCAAGAGCGAAGGCCGGAACCTGGTCCGCTGGATCGAGAACCCTGATGGCCAGGAGGCGGGCTGAGGGCGGGCTCGGTTCAGGACCGGCCCGGAACCCCAGGGGGGGCCGGCGGACCCCCGCCGGCAGCGGCCGAAGCCAGGACCAGCTCCCGGACCACGGCCACCATCTTCTCCCGGTTGAGCCTGGCCCCCGCCCTGATCTGCTCCTCGCTCAGGGGCTCCTCCTTGAGGCCGTGGCCGAAGTTGTCGATGGAGCACAGGGCCGCGTACTCCAGCCCCAGCTCACAGGCGATTGCTGCCTCTGAGGCCATGGTCATCCCCACCAGGTCGGCGAACCCCGAGATCAGCCTTACCTCGGCCTTGGTCTCCAGCCTGGGACCCGGGTTCTGCCAGTAGATCCCCCCCTGGACCACCTCCACCCCGGCCCTGGCCGCGGCCTGGGCCAGCTCTTGGCACAGGCTTGCCGACAGGGCCGGGGTGACGTGGAGGGCCCGCCCCACGGCCGCGGTGGGAACATTGGTCAGGGAGATGAAGTCCTCGGGGATGACAATGGTTCCCGGGACCAGGTCCCGGCGGAGGCTGCCGGTGGAGTTGAGGCCGACCACCCTTTTTATCCCCAGCTGCTCAAAGGCGGCCAGGTTGGCCTGGTGGTTTATCCGGTGGGGGAGGATGTAGCGGTCCTGGTCCAGGCCGTGACGGGGGAGGTAGACCAGGTTGTCCGCGGCCAGAACCAGGGCGGACCCGAAAGGGGTCTCGACCCGCCTTTGCTCCGCTCCCTGAAAAAGCTCGCTCCCGTAGAGGATGGTCCCGGCGATCAGCCCCAAGGTCATGCCTCACCTCCGGCCTTCTTCCTATCAGGAGCCCCTAGGGAGGGTCAAGTTTTGGCCGGAGTGCTCGGCTAAAATAACGAAATCAATTATAATATTGACTAGTTGGTAGTCATGGAGTAATCTTCCCTGAGGATGGGTCTAGGCCCAGACCGGCCTCTGGGGGGCCGGTTTCCAAAGGAGAGGATTGATCATGGTTGGACGTGTCATCAGACCCGGCCTCCTGCCGCTCCTCCTGATTCTGCTTTCGCTGAGCACTCCGGCCGGAGCGACCAAGGCCCTGGTCTACAACGCCACCGGAGAGGATCTGAACATCGCCATCAACGGCCGGACCAGCCTCCACCCCTGGGCCTCGCCGGCCAGGATCTATCAGGACGACTCCAAGGTCACCCTCAAGCTGGAGACGGCCAACGTCAATGGGGAGCTCCTGGTCTCCCACCTGGAGCCAGGCCAGCCCTACATCATCCTCTACCAGCAGTCCAAGGAGCAGTTCGTGGTCTGGGGAGTGGATGAGCTGGAGGATCACCTCAACAAAATTTTGGAGAACCATCCGGCCAGTTGCAAGGCGGCCGTCTTCAACTCCACCGGCCGGCCCATCAAGTTCCGTTTCAAAAAGGCCGAGCAGGGCATCGGCCGGGAGCTGTGCGTTTTCACCCCCAACGCCGGCAGCGACGAAAACCTCCGCTTCAAGTTCCTTTACCCCGAGCTGGGCGAACGGGGCCCCCTGGCCCGTAACTCACTCCACGTGGTCACCTTCGAGGAGAAGGACGGGTACGCCTTCGTCAGCTTCGAGAACTGGGTCGGAGGCCTCATGGCCCGGCTCAACGGCGGGAGCGCCCCGGTCAAGACCGACGCCACCCCTCCGGCCAGGCCCACCTCCCGCGAGGAGCCCGAGACCCGGCTGGCCTCCCGGTCCGCCCCCCAGGTGATCCAGGAGACGCTCAAGGACGACTGATCCGCGCCGGCAGACCCGCCTTTGGACCGGGTCCGGTTCTTGCCCTTGACCCGGACCCGGTCTTATTGTAAAACTCGATGAATTCTTTTGGTTTCCCTGGTTATCCGAGGGCTTATCCTTGTCCAAGCTAAACCTGGCGGAGATGTTGAAACGCCGGACCAGGCACCCCATGAGGCCCCGCTCGTCCGACATCATCACCCGCATCTTCAGCAACTTCCGGCACTATCCCGAGACCGGCGGCTCTCTGGTGACCGGCGAGTCGGAATATCAGGACCGGAGGTTGGTGGTTATCGGCCAGGAGAAGCCCAAACCGGAGAACCTCCGCTCCCAGGAGGACCTCAAGAAGCTCAACTGGGGGATGCTTACCGCCGACGAGCACTCCCGGGTCCTGACCGTCTTGAAACGGGCCCAAGCCGGGGAACCGGAGCGGACCGTCATCCTGACCCTGATCGACACCTACGGGGCCGACATCTCCATGGAGTCGGCCGAAAAGTTCCAGGCTTTTTTCATCGCCCACCTCATCCGGGAGTTTTTGACCATCCCCATTCCCACCGTCTCCATCGTCCTGGGCGAGGGAGGCTCGGGAGGGGCCCTGGCCCTCCAGTACACCGACCGCCGGGCCCAGATGGATGACGCCATCTACGCCACCGCCCCCCCGGAGTCGCTGGCGGCCATAATCTTCCGGGATCCGGAGAGGATCGAGGATGCCCTGGCCCTGCTCAAACCCACCGGCCGGGACCTCAAGATCCGGGGGGTGATCGACACCGTCATCTCCGCCCCGGAGAAGGTCACCGACGCCGACGGCTTCAGCGCGGCCATCGAGCCCTACCTCTCCCGGTCGGTCCGGGAGCTCTCCCGGGCCAAGATCAAGCGTCTCCTGGCTCTCCGGTTGAAGAGGGCCGAGACCTTCGGCCATCCCCGTCACCGCCGTCTGGAGGGGCTCTGGGAGACCATCGAGAGGCCTTTCGTGGGCCGCCTGCTCAAGGCCCCGCCCGACGTCAAGCTGGTGGACCAGGCCTCCCTGAACGAGGTCAGCGACGACTACGCCAGCGGCCAGATCATCAACCCCGGCCAGGAGTACGTCCGCTGCGGGGAAAGCTCCACCAAGGGCTCCAGCCGGGGGTGCGGGCGGTTGATCGAGCTGAGCGAGTTCGTGGAGCGCCACCACGTCTGTCCCTTCTGCGGCCAGGCCGAGGTCCTGGGGGCCAGCGGCTGGATAGACTGCCTGACCGACTATGGCTCCTTTCACGAGCTCAACTCCAATCTGAGCGTGGAGGAAATCCTCGACAGCCGGGACATAGCCCCAGCCTACCACGACTTCCTCTACCGCCAGAAGAACCGGACCCCCTTCAAGGAGTCACTGGTCACCGCCCAGGCGACCATCTACGGCCACCCGGTTATCGTGGCCGTCTCGGAGTTCAACTTCTCCGGCGGCTCCATGGGGGTGGCCTTCGGGGAGAAGCTCAAAAAGGCCGTGGACTACTGCCTGGAGCAGTCCCTGCCCCTGGTCTCGATCTGCTGCTCCGGGGGGGCCAGGCTCTACGAGGGGATCTCGGCCCTGATGCAGATGGTCAAGACCATCACCGCCATCCACCGGCTCAAGGAGTCCGGGCTGCTCTACATCTCCATCCTCGGCGACCCCTCCACCGGCGGGGCGGTGGCCTCCTACGCCGCCCTGGGCGACGTCATCATCGCCGAGCCCAGCGCCCTGGTCATCTTCGCCGGTCCCAGGGTCATGCGGTCCAGGGGTTTTCCCGTGGACGAGAAGAAGATCAGGGCCGACTCCCTGGCCCAGATCTCGGCCGGGACCTGGGACCGCCCGGAGTTCTTCCACGCCATCAGGGGCATCCACGAGGTGGCCACCAGGACGGAGATGAAGCGGATCGTGGCCAAGTACCTGGAGGTCTATGCCTCCTGCCGTCCGCCCAAGGAGGATTGAAAATGGGGCGAGCGCCCGGGGAGGTCCGCCTGTTTACCAAGGCCGAGGAGGTTGATCCCCTCTTCTGGGACCGGCTGACCGGCCTGGACCGGGACAAGGTGGGTTTAAGGACCGGAGCGATCCTGGACCAGGGGATCTTCAGCCTGGAGATGCTGGGCCAGGAGTTCAGGGTGGATCCGTCCGCCCGAAGGATAGAAGGGCCCCGCGGCCGGGAGGCCGACTTCCAGGAGGCCCTGGTCCTCCTGGCCTACCTGGGGGGGGAAGGGACGCCGGGGATCTCCGGAAGGAGGGTCCCCTTGCGCTCGCTGCCCGGGGGCGAGCTCTTTTTCGCCAAGACCCACACCCCGGCCACCGACGACCTGCCCGGCCTGGTCGACCTGGACGCGGCGACCTTTGCCCGGGTCGGCCGGGAGATGGGCGGCCGGGCCACCCCCCAGGGCGAGGCCTCCTGGCTGGTAATGGCCCTCCCCCAGATACCCCTGGAGGCCTTCTTCTTCTCCGGGGACGAGGAGTTCAGCTACCGGGTGACCGTCCTCATCGACCGGGCCGCGGCCGACTACTTCAGCCTTGACGTGGTCTGGGCCCTGGTCAACCTCCTGGCCAAGCGGATCAAGCGGCTGGCCCAGGGATAGGCGAGCGGATGAGCCGGACCTTCCACGGGACCATCGAGGGAACCGGGGCCTGTGGAATCAACTGCGCGGTCTGCCGCCTGGCCGCGGCGGGCAAGTGCAGCCCCTGCGGCTCGGGCCTATCCCCCCAGGCCGGGCGAAAGCTCGAGGCCCAGCTCAGGCTTCTGGGGGGCCCCTGCCCCATCCTCCATTGCGCCGTGGAGCGGAGGATTGAGCACTGCCTCAGGGACTGCCTGGACTTCCCCTGCCCTCACTTCGAGGACGGCCCCTACCCCTTCAGCGAGAGCTTCTGCCAGATGCAGCGCCGGAGGCGGTCCCAACCCCCGCCCACCAAGCACTGAACCCCGGTCCGCGCCCTCAAAACCTAATCCCCCCCTTGAGCCCGGGCTGGGCCTCCGCTCCAGGAAAAAGATGCCCTCCTGGCCAGATTCACCTAGCCCGGTCCCCGAAGATATCCGACTTTTTTTTATAATTTATTGATATTGCTTTATTTTTTATCTGGCATGAGGATTGCTTTCCTCCTTTCCGAGAGAGAAAGGAGGACCCCAAGGATGCTGATTCGCAAGGAGTTCCTGTCCATCGGTGAGGTCGCCCAGGTCACCGGGCTGCCGGTCCACACCCTTCGCTACTGGGAGAGCGAGTTCTCCCGCTTTTTCTCGCCCCTCAGGACCAGCGGCCGGCAGCGGCGCTACTCCGAGGACGAGGTCAGGCGGATCATGGAGATCAAGAAGCTCCTCAGGGAGGATAAGTACTCCATCGCCGGGGCCAAGCAGGTCCTCTCCTCCCGGAAGGAGCAGGCCCGGGCCGCGGAGATGGCGGTCAGGGAGGCCGACGGCGGAAGCCGTGAGGGTCTCAACCCGGGAACGGCCGAGTCCAAGAAAAGGCTGGGGCTGGTCAAGACCGGGGGGGGCTCGGTCTTCAATCTGGCCGAACTGGGACGGGTTTGAGGCCGATCGGCGGTTGATGCTCCGGCCCTTCCGGTCGGCCGGGCCAGGCCCGGTTTGAGCCAAACCCGGTCTAGCCCTTGACCTCGGTTTCTATGATCAGGTTGCCGGACCTCAACCTGTCCCGGTGACCCAGGCCGGGGAGGAGGAGCAGGTCCCCGGGCTCCACCCCGCCCGGGACCAGGAGCCTGGTCAGTAACTGCTCCTCTTTTTGGCCCTCGCCCCGGCAGGTGGGGCAGGCCGGGGACGGCAGGCCCTGGCAGGAGGGGCAGGGCCGCCTGGCCAGCCGGCCCGAGCCGGGGCCTCGGAGCTGGGTCAGGACCTGGCCCAGACCGGAGCAGACAGGGCACCGGTCGCGGCAGTCGGGGCAGGGGACCATCCGCCGGAAGCGGACCGCGGTGGTGAGCCCCTCCTCGGCTTCAAGGGATGAGAGCTCCAGGGTCAAGAGGATGTCCAGGGGGTCCGGGCTCTGCCGGGGCCGCCCCTCCTCCTCCCCCGGCTTTTCGGTCCCGCCTTCGGGCCTTTGCTTAAGGGAGCGCCCCTGCTCATAACCCAGAACCAGCTTAAAGGCTCTCCGAAGCCGGATGAACTCCTGGGAGTCGGAGACCTTGGCCAGGTCCGGATGGCAGCCTTTGGCCGCCCGGCCAAAGGACCGCCGGACCTGGGCCGGACCGGCTCCGGGGTGGAGGCCCAGGAGGCGGTAGCTCTCTTTGAGAGGGCCGAAAATCTCAGGCCACCCGGTGAAGGGAGCCGCGAAGGGCCTGGCCCTTGGAACCTTCCTTGTCCGGCCTCCGGCCGGACCGGTCTTCGGGCCGCCGGCCCGGCTCGCCGGTCAGGACCGGGAAGTTGTCGATCTTCTGCCACAGGCCGCCGATCTCACGCAGGACCATAATTCTTTTCGCCATTCCAGCCTCCCCTGGAGCTTATAGCGGCAAAGCTAGACTATTACTTGAGCTATTTCTAGAACCGGCCTTGCCCCCGGACCGGATCCTGAAACTTGAGATGGCCGGACGATACTAAAAATATTATCATATATTGACAAGATTGTCTCCCCACCCTTTTCCCGCAGCCCCTGGCCAATCTCCCGGATGAGCCGGGGCTTGTGGAACCGGCCCGGGGCGTGTTAACTCTGTCCGGCGGAGGAGGCCATGGGCAGGGGAGAAAATCTCTACTGGACCGGCAACGCGGCCAAGTCCAGGATCATCGGCCAGATCCTGGACCGGGTCGGTCCCACGGGCCGGGCCCTTGTCTTCGACTTCGGCTGCGGCCGGGCCGCCTACTGGCCCCAGGTCCTCGATGACTTCCCGGGCTTAAGCCTGGCCTTTTACGATCCGGACCGGAGGAGCATGGAGGAGGCCCGGCAAAACCTGGCCGGCCTGCCCGCCAGGGCCTTGACCGATCCGGATCGGGAGCCCTCCCTGGGGGCCGATTACGTGGTCTCCTTAAGCGTCCTGGAGCACGTCTTTAACCGGCCCGCCTATCTGGCCGCGGCCTGGAAGCATCTCAAGCCCGGCGGACTTCTCTTTCTCAACTATGACGACGGCCACTTCCGCAACCGGCTGGACCTGAGCCATCCCTGGGAGAGCCGGGACCACCTCAAGGAGTTCCTCCTCAACCTGGCCGCCCGTCCCTTGGCCGCCCTGGGCCTGAGGGGAAGGTTTCAGCGCCGGGTGACCCGGGGGGAGGTGGAGGAGCTGGCCCGCCGGGCCGGGTTCGGGCTGGAGTCCGAGTTCTACAGCAACCTGCCCTCCCTCAAGGGCTTCCACTCGGAGCTGGAAGGTCCGGGCTGGGACGAGGAGGCCAGGCAGGAGTTCGCCAGGGCCTGGCAGGACCTGGAGGAGCTCCTCAACCGGCGCTTTTTAAGGCAGGGCTCCCGGCCCAGGCTGGGCGATCCGGCCAACCTGTGGGTCCACATGCCCTCCCGGACCCTGGTCCTTAAGCGGCCCCACGAATGAAAAAGGGGAGGCCCAGGCCTCCCCTCCCTCAATACCCTCCCAGGGGCTAGTCGAACAGCCCCGGCGGGACGACGAAGAACTCCACCCTTCGGTTGGAGAGAACCCCCTCCGGGGTGATCAGCTCGTAGACCATCGCGTGGGTCCCCGGGGCCAGGGCCTTGGTGAACTCGGGGGTATAGTCGATCCGCCACTTCCAGGTCAGGCCCGAGATACCGCCGTGACCGTCCACCGGCTGGACCGAGGACCAGTGGTTGGAGTCCTGGTCCACGGCAAAGAGGGTCTCCCCCAGGACCTCCGGGGGAACGTAGGTCCGGGTGGTGTTGGCCCCGTCGGGGTGGATCATGGTCGTCACCAGGCTGGGCGAGCGGCCGTCGAGGGAGGAGTAGGACCAGGACCTGAAGAGACGGACGATGCTCTCCGCGGCCGGGCTCCAGCGGCTTGTCCCGGGGCAGGGCTCATAGTTGTCCAGCTCCCAGTTGTAGGTCACGCCCAGGATCGGGCCGCCCGGTTCGGCCGGAGAGAAGAAGAACATGTTGTCCTTGAGAAACTCGAAGTGGTAGCTGCCGTCGGGGAGCATCCCCACCCCCAGGGGCAGGGCCCGGCCCGGTCCGTCGGGTTCATCCAGGTCCTCGGCGGTGAAGGTGCCGAAGGCGTCGAAGCTGACCCTAAACCTCCGGCCCCGGAACGGGGGCAGCGCGTCCGGGTCCTGGGTGCCGGCCACGGTCAGGACGGCCTCGCTGGGGATGGGCAGGTTGAAGGTCAACAGCCCGTCCTCGATGAGATAGGTCTGAACCGGACCGCCGGTCACCTCCACCAGGCAGGAGCCGATGGGCAGCCTCAGGAAGGACTTGAGAATGTCCTCCCGGTCGAGCCTTTCAAAGGTCCCGATCATCAATCTCAGGGTCGCTTCCTGGGCCCGGGCCTGACCGGCGGGAAAGATGATCCCCGCCGCGGCCGCCAGGGCCAGAGCCAGCCCCACCAGCCCAATCTTGGCCAGGATGTGACTTTTCATCTTGAAGCCCCCATTATCATGGACAAAGCCCTGTAAAGACTATAATGCCCGGCCGGTTCAGGTCAACTAATTTCGATGATCCGCCCATTTTTAATCGCAGCTGGGCCATGACCCCGGATGGACAGAGGTTAACTAGGAGAATAACGTCTATCTCGGATGGTTAGGGGTATTTTTATAGTCTTTTCAAGGCATCAGGGCCGGACGGAGGGGCGTTCTTCCTGGCCGCGGCAAAGCCTCAGGCCTACCAAAAGGAAAGCCTCGCTCCCACTCCCCCTCTAATCCTGGGCCAAAGCTGGGAAGCGACCAGGTGGGGACTTTCCCGTCAGCTCTTCTCCGGCCGACCCTTCTTGCCGAAGATCTTGGCCACCCAGATGGAGATCTCAAAGAGGGCCAGCAGGGGCACGGCCATCATGATCTGGGTCAGCACGTCCGGGGGAGTGAAGATCGCCCCCACGACAAAGGTCAGGAGGACGGCCCACTTATAGTTCTTCCGCAAAAAGCGGTGGTCCACCACCCCCATCCGGGACAGGAAGAAGATGACGATGGGCAGCTCAAAGACCGCCCCGAAGGCGATCAGGAGCCTCAGGGAGAAGGAGAAGTAGGCCTTCAGGGCCGGCAGGGGTTGAATAAGGTCGTTCCCGAAGCCGACGAAGAACTTGAAGCCAAAGGGGAAGACCACCAGGTAGCCGAAGACCGCTCCGCCAAAGAAGAGAAGGCTGGAGGAGACCACGAAGCCCACCGCGTAGCGTTTCTCGTGCCGGTAGAGGCCCGGGGCCACGAAGCTCCAGATCTGATAGAAGATGACCGGCAGGGCCAGCAGGACCCCGGCCAGGATGCTCAGCTTGAGATAGGTGAAGAAGGCCTCGGGCAGGGCGGTGTAGATCAACCGCTGCCCCTCGGGCAGAACCGCCTTGAGCGGTTCGACCATGAACCGGAGGAGATACTCCTGGAAAGGCATAGCGGTCAGGGTCCCCGCCCCGGCGGCCACGGCGGCCCAGACCATCCGCCTCCTCAGCTCGGCCAGGTGGGCCATGAAGGGCATCCGGCTGGCTTCCAGCTCGGCCCCGGCCTCTTTACCCCGGTCGTCAGTCTTTTTTTTCTTCGGGTCGTCCATCAACAGGCTCCGGGCGATGCCCATCCGGTTCCGGCTCCGCTTCCGCTTTCGCTTCCTCGCTCCCGGTTTCCCCGGTCTCCTTCAGCTCCTCCAGATCCGCCTCCGGATGCTCATCCGGCCCCGGGCCGGTCTCGGAAGGCAGGTTCTCCCCGTCTCCCGACTCTTCGTCCTCCTTTTCCTTCCCCCAGCCGCTGCGCATTCCCTCGGCCACGGCGTCCTCAAAGGTCTTCTTGACGCTGGCCAGGTTCTCATCGGCCTCGAAGGTCTCCTTTATCTCCGAGGTGGCCTTCCGGAACTCTCCCACGGCCCGGCCCAGGGCCTTGGCCAGGTCGGGCAGCTTCTGGGGCCCCAGGACCACCAGGGCCACCGCCAGGATTATCAACAACTCCGGTGTGCTTATGCCAAACATAGCCGTCCACCACTAGCTGGGGCCAGACTTTACGTTACCCCCGGGAGGGGTGTCAATCTCTTTGGGGACCGTGGGCCGGACCAAGGGATGGAGGGCGGAGTGGATCTTCTCGGCCAGATGGTTAGAGAAGCCGGGCACCCGGGCCAGCTCCTCCACCCCGGCCGCGGCCACGGCCTTGAGCGAGCCCAGGTGCCGGAGCAGGATCTGGGCCCTTTGGGGTCCGATCCCCTCAATCTCCATCAGCCTGGACCGGGTCAGGGCCCCGGACCGGGAGCGGCGGTGGGCGCCCACCGCCCGGCGGTGGGTCTCGTCCCTGAGGTTCATGAGCAGCAGTCGGGCCGGCTTGGAGAGGGGGACCGGGTTCTTCCGGCCGGGAACGAAGAGCCGGTCCTGGTCCGGGGAACCAGGGGTCTTGGCCAGGGCGGCCAGGGGCTGGCCCCCCAACCCGATCCCCTCCAGGGCGGCCCCGGCCGCCGAGAGCTGGCCCTTGCCGCCGTCGATGACGATCAGATCGGGCGGCTCCAGGCCCTTGCCCCCGCCCCGGTGGTCCGGCCCGCTGAAACGCCGGCTCAGGACCTCGGCCAGCATGGCGTAGTCGTCCTGGCCCTCCACGGTCCTGATGGCGTAGTTGCGGTACTTCCCCCTGGCCGGCCTCCCCTCCTCGAAGCGGACCATGGCCCCCACCGGGTGCCCTTGTTGAAGGTTGGAGATGTCGTAACCCTCCAGGCTCAGGGGCGGCCCTTCCAGGCCCAGCTTCCGGCCCAGCTCCTCTAACGCCGCCGCGGCCTGGGCCTCGGGGCTGCCAGCCAGGACCGGGAGGGCCGACTCGGCGTTGGCCCGGGCCCGCTGGATCAGGTCCCGGCCCTGGCCCCGCTGGGGAACGGTTATCCTGACCCTGGCCCCCTTCATCTCGCTCAACCACTCGGCCAGGAGATCCTGGTCCTGGCAGGGGGCGGGGAGGAGGACCTGATCCGGGAAGGCCGGCTTGCCGGTGTAGAACTGGCCCACGGTCTGGGCCAGGACCTCCCCGTCCGCCTCCGCCCCCTTGATAAAAAAGGAGCGGCTCCCCACCAGGGCCCCGGCCCGGACAAAGAGAACCACCACCGCCAGGCCGGTGGGGCCGGAGGCCAGGCCGAAGACGTCCCGGTCCAGGTCCTGGCTGGAGACCATGACCTGCCTCTCCAGGGTCTTGGCCACCGCCTTGAGCTTGTCCCGGAAGGCCGCCGCCTCCTCGAAGCGTTCCTCCTGGGAGGCCCGCCACATGGCCTCCTCCAGCCTCCGGGAGACGTCCGCCAGCCGGCCGGAGAGGAAAAGCTCGGCCTCCCTGACGCAGGTCAGGTAGATGTCCGGATCGACCTCCCTGGTGCAGGGGGCCAGGCAGTGGCCCAGCTGGTACTCCAGGCAGGGCCTGGACCGGAGGGGCGGCCTCTCCCCCTTGCACTTCCTCAAGGGCAGGATCCGGTTGAGAAGGCTTAAGGTGGCCCGGGCCGCCCCGGCCGAGGCGTAGGGGCCGAAGTAACGGTGGCCGTCCTTCCGGGGCCGGCGGATGATGGACAGCTGGGGGAACTCGACCCCGGTGGTCAGGCGGATGTAGGGGTAGGCCTTGTCGTCCCTGAGGGCCACGTTGTAGCGGGGCCGGTGGCGCTTGATCAGGGTCGCCTCCAGGATCAGGGCCTCCTTCTCCGAGTCCACCACCAGGAAGTCCACCCCGGACACCCGGCGGACCAGGGCCCTGAGCTTGGCCCCTTCCTCCCGGCCGTCCTGGAAGTAGGACAGGACCCGCCTCTTCAGATCCTTGGCCTTGCCCACGTAGATGACCTTGGACCTGGAGTCCTTCATCAGGTAGACCCCGGGCCGGTGGGGCAGGGTCCGGCCCAGCTCCAAGAGCTGGTCCTGGCTCAGCGCCATCTCAGCTCCATCTCCTCCAGCCTCCTGATCCTGTCCCGGAGCCCGGCCGCGGTCTCGAACTCCAGCCGGTCCGCGGCGGCCTTCATCTCCTTTTTGAGCCCCTTGACCAGGCCGGGGATCTCGTGGGGCAGGATCCCCTCATCCTCCTCCAAGGGGATGGTGACGTAGTCCTGCTCCTCCACCGAGCCCAGGAGGTCGCCGATCTTCTTCCTGATGGTCTGGGGGGTGATCCCGTGGGCCTGGTTGTAGGCCTCCTGGATCTCCCGGCGGCGGAAGGTCTCGTTCATGGCCCCTTCCATGGCCGGGGTCAGCTCCGAGGCGTAGAGGATCACCTGCCCTTCCGCGTTGCGGGCCGCCCGGCCGGCGGTCTGGATCAGCGATCTCTCGGACCGGAGGAAGCCCTCCTTGTCCGCGTCCAGGACCGCCACCAGGGAGACCTCGGGCAGGTCCAGGCCCTCCCGGAGGAGGTTGATCCCGATGAGGACGTCGAACTCGCCCTTCCTCAGGTCCCGCAGGATCTCCACCCGCTCCAGGGTCTGGATGTCGGAGTGGAGGTAGCGGACCCTGACCCCCACGCTTTGGTAGTACTCGGTCAGCTCCTCGGCCAGCCTCTTGGTCAGGGTGGTGACCAGGGTCCGTTCGTTTTTCTCGGCCCGGCTCCTGATCTCGGCCAGGAGGTCGTCCACCTGGCTCTCGGCCGGCCTGACCTCCATCCGGGGGTCCATCAGCCCGGTGGGGCGGATGACCTGCTCCACCACCGTTCCTTCTGACCGTTCCAGCTCGTACTCGGCCGGGGTGGCCGAGACGTAGATGATCCTCTTGGCCAGCCGGTTGAACTCCTCGAACTGGAGGGGCCGGTTGTCCAGGGCCGAGGGGAGCCGGAAGCCGTACTCCACCAGGGTCCGCTTCCGGGACTGGTCGCCCCGGTACATCCCGATGAGCTGGGGGACGGTGATGTGGGACTCGTCCAGGAAGACCAGGTGGTTCTCCGGGAGGTAGTCGATCAGGGTCGGCGGCGGTTGGCCGGCGGCCCGGCCGGTGAGGTGGCGGGAGTAGTTCTCGATCCCCTGGCAGTAGCCGATCTCCTTGAGCATCTCCAGGTCGAACCTGGTCCGCTGCTCCAACCGCTGGTGCTCTAATAACTTGCCCTGGGCCTGGAGATAGGTCAGCCTCTCGTCGAGCTCCTGCTCGACGGAGACCAGGGCCGCCTCCCGGGTCACCTGGCCGACCACGTAGTGGCTGGCCGGGTAGATGGTGACCTTGCTGAACCGGTTGACCACCCGGCCCCGGAGCGGATCGATCTGGAAGATGCCGTCCACCTCGTCGCCGAAGAGGGTCACCCTGATGGCCAGCTCCGACTCGTAGGCCGGGAAGATCTCCAGGGTGTCCCCCCTGACCCGGAAGGTCCCCCGGTGGAAGTCGGTGTCGTTGCGCTGATACTGGATCTCCACCAGCTTGGCCAGGACCTCCTCCCGGTTGATCTCCATTCCCTGGGCCAGGTGGAGAATCATCCCGTAGTAGGCCTCGGGCGAGCCCAGGCCGTAGATGCAGGAGACCGAGGCCACGATGACCACGTCGTCCCGTTCCAAAAGCGAGCGGGTGGCCGAGAGGCGGAGCTTGTCAATCTCCTCGTTGATGGAGGCGTCCTTCTCGATATAGGTGTCGGAGGCCGGGATGTAGGCCTCGGGCTGGTAGTAGTCGTAGTAGGAGACAAAGTACTCCACCGCGTTTTCCGGGAAGAGGCTCTTGAACTCGGCGTAGAGCTGGGCGGCCAGGGTCTTGTTGGGGGCGATGACCAGGGAGGGGCGGCCCAGGCGGGTCATGACGTTGGCCATGGTGAAGGTCTTGCCCGAACCGGTCACCCCCAGGAGGACCTGGTGGTTCCGCTGATTCTCGATCCCCCTGACCAGGGCCTCCACCGCCTGAGGCTGGTCCCCCCGAAGCTCGTAGTCGCTGACCAGCTTGAAGGTTTGGGGCATGTTTCTTGGGGCTCAGCCTGGATGTTTCATGAGCGATCGTCGCGAGGGGGCCAGATCCGTCGGTGAGACGCGCCGTAGTTCGGCATTTTGGGACGCAGGCATACCTGAAACGTATGTCGAGGACCAAAATGTCGAACTCAAGCGTCGTAACCAGGAGATGGACCCCGCAGTAGATCGACTCATGGAATATCCAGGCTAACCCTTGATCTTCCAGGTGGTTCCCTGGGGCGAGTCCAGGAGGGAAACCCCCATCTTGGCCAGCCTGTCCCGGAGGGCGTCGGCCTTGGCGAAGTCCCTGGCCTTCCGGGCCTGGTCCCTCTCCTCCACCAGGGCCTGGACGGCCTGGGGATCGAGTCCCTGGCGGTCCGCCAGAAGCCCCTCCCGCTCCCGGGCGAATATCTCCGGGCTTCTGCCCAGAATTCCCAATACCCCGGCCAGGCCCACCAGGGCCTCCCGGGCCCGGGCCAGCCCGCCTGCCCCGTTGCCCTCCTCCAGGGCCCGGTTGATGGTCCGGGCCAGGTTGAAGAGGTGGCCCAGAGCCTGGGCCGAGTTGAAGTCGTTGTCCATGGCCTCCCGGAAGGCCGCCCTGGTCTCCTCGGCCAGGTCGGCCAGGGGACCTTCTACACTATCTGGGTTTTTGCCCAGATACTCATCGGCCCGGGCCAGGGTCTCGTAGAGGCGGCAGAGCCCCTCGTCGGCCTCGGTCATGACCTCGGGCCCGTAGTCCAGGGGGGAGCGGTAGTGGGCCGAGACCAGGAAGAGCCTCAGCGCCTCGGGGTGGCAGGTTTGAAGAATCTCCTGGATGGTCAGGAAGTTGCCCAGGGATTTGGACATCTTCTCCTGGTCGATCCGGACGAAGCCGTTATGGAGCCAGTAGCGGACGAACTCGCCCCCGGAGAGGGCCTCGGCCTGGGCCCGCTCGTTCTCGTGGTGGGGGAAGACCAGGTCCTCGCCCCCGCCGTGGATGTCAAAGGGCAGGCCCAGGTACTTGGAGGACATGGCCGAGCACTCGATGTGCCAGCCCGGCCGGCCCGGCCCCCAGGGGCTGTCCCAGCTCGGCTCGCCGGGTTTGGAGCTCTTCCAGAGGGCGAAGTCCAGGGGGTTGCGCTTCTTTAAGTCCACCTCGACCCTGGCCCCGGCCTTCATGTCCTCCAGGTTCCGGCCGGAGAGGGCCCCGTAGCCGGAAAAATCGGCCACCGAGAAGTAGACGTCGCCTTCCGACTCGTAGGCCGTCCCCCTCTCCATCAGCCCTTGGACCGCCGCGATTATCTCGGGGATGTGCTCGGTGGCCTTGGGCTCGTGATCCACCGGGCGGAGTCCCAGGGGGGCCATGTCCTCCCGGTAGGCCTGGATGTATCTTTCCGCGATCTCCTTGCTCCCCACCCCCTCCTGGGCGGCCCGGGCGATGATCTTGTCGTCCACGTCGGTGAAGTTGCGGACGTAGGTGACCTGGTACCCGGACCACTCCAGGTAGCGGACGATGACATCGAAGACCACTACCGATCTGGCGTGGCCGATATGGCAGCGGTCGTAGACGGTCACCCCGCAGACATAGATCCCCACCCGGCCCGGCTTTAAGGGAACAAACTCCTCCTTGGTCCTGCCGGCGGTGTTGTAAACCTTGATCATCTTCGGCTTCCTTTTTTATCCGTAACTGTAGTCCATAAGCCTTTCGGGGGGGTAGATCAAGGGGCGGGGCGGGATTTCCGGCTCAGGGTCGAGGTTATCGATCGCCATCCTCCTCGGCCAGCAGAACCACGGCCAGGGCGGCCATCCCCTCCCCCCGGCCGACCAGGCCCAGCCCCTCGGTGGTGGTGGCCTTGACCGAGATCCTCTCCGGGGTGGTCTTCATCGCCCCGGCCAGCCGCTCCCTCATCAGGGCCGCGTGGGGGGCGATCCGGGGGGCCTCGGCCAGGAGGGTCAGGTCGGCGTTGATCAGGCTCAAGCCCGCCTTCCGGAGCATCCCCGCGATCCGGCCCAGGAGCTCCAGGGAGGAGACGTCCTTTAAGCCGGGATCCGTATCCGGAAAATGGCGGCCCAGGTCGCCCAACCCGGCCGCGCCCAGCAAGGCGTCTCCCAGGGCGTGGGCCAGGACATCGGCGTCGGAGTGGCCGGCCAAACCCAGGGGGTGGGCGATCTCCACCCCGCCCAGGACCAGCCTCCTACCGGAAACCAACCTGTGGACGTCGAAGCCCTGACCGACCCGCACCTAGACCTCTCCCAGGCCCAGCATCGCCTCGGCCAGCTTGAGGTCGTGAGGGGTGGTCAGCTTCAGGTTCAGGGGCGAGCCGTCCACCACCTTGACCGGTCGGCCCAACCTGACCACCAGACCGGCCTCATCGGTACCAAGATGGTTATCCGCCCAGGCTTTTTGCTGGGCCTCCTCCAGATGGGGTCGCCAAAAGGCCTGGGGGGTTTGGACCTGCCACAGCCGGGTCCTGGGAGGAAGGTTGGAGACGAACCCCTTGCGCCCCACCTGGGCCAGGGTGTCCTGGACCGGGATCGCGGCCGTGGCCGCGCCGATCTCCCGGGCGGCCTTGATGACCCTGCTTATTAGGGCCTGGTCCACCAGGGGCCTGACCGCGTCATGGACCAGGATGTAGTCGAACTCCAGAGCCAGGGCGGCCAGCCCCAGGCTGACCGACCTCTGCCGGGTCTCACCCCCCGGGACCACGGCCCCGATCTTGCCCACCCCGTGGCGGCCGATGAGGTCCTCCACCTCGGCCACCATCTCGGAGGGGACGGCCACGATGATGGATTCCAACTCGGGGCAGGAGGCCAGCCGGGAGAGGGTGTGGATAATAACCGGGCAATGACCCAGTTTTATGAACTGCTTGGGCTGGCCCCCCCTCATCCTGGTCCCCGCCCCGCCGGCCGGAACCACCGCCCCCCATCGGGCCTGCCCTTCCGAAGCGCCCAATCTTATCTCCCCTCGCCCCGGGGTCGGTCATCGACTAGGGAAATAATACCAAGTTACCTTTGGAATGTAACTTGTTATCCGCGCCCGCCGTGGGCGCCGGCCTCTCTGGAGCTTGCCGGCCGGCAAAACCACGTCCTTGCCGGCGGCCGGCGATCAAAGCCGCGGGTCGGCTTTGATCGCAGGATCAAATGGCTCCGGGTCAGGGGACAGGCCGGAGGGGGCCGTAAGCCGAGTCCTGTTCCCCGGTCCGGTTACCCTGAGCCGGGGCGGCGGCCATTCCTCTAGGACGCCGGTTGCCCGGCGCCTCCAGCGACCGACCCGGGGGCTCGGACGGGCCGCCCTCCACCGCCCCCCTATGTGGTCTTACTCCGGGTGGGGTTTGCCTAGCTTCCGGGGTCACCCCCGGAACTGGTGAGCTCTTACCTCACCGTTTCACCCTTACCCCGCGATCCCGCGGGGCGGTCTGTTCTCTGTGGCACTTTCCTTGGGGTCGCCCCCACTGGCCGTTAGCCAGCACCCTGCCCTGTGGAGCTCGGACTTTCCTCCCGCCTTCTTTTCTGAAGGCCGGCGACCGCCTGTCCCCCTCCGGCCTGTCCACTAACTCGGGCTCTCATCCAAGGCCTTGTTGGCCAAGGCGTCGGCCTCCCGGTTTAGCTCTCTCCTTATATGGACAATATCATGCCCGGATAAAGCCTTCAAGGCCGAGGCGGCCCGCTGGAAAAGCGGCTTCAGCTTGGGGTCCCTGACCTTGTAGCGCCCTTCGAGCTGGCGGACCAGGAGCTGGCTGTCACTTCTGATGGAGACCTCTTTGAAACCCAACCGGCGGACCAGCTCCAGCCCCAGGAGGAGGGCCTCGTACTCGGCCTGGTTGTTGGTCTTGATCCCCAGGGGCTGGGAGATTCGGCCCACCACCTCTTTCCCCAGGCGGAGGATGCCCCCGGCGGCGGCCGGGCCGGGGTTGCCCCGGCTGGCCCCGTCGGTCATCAGGACCGGCCTGAGCCCGGCTGGAGCCTCCGGGAGGGTGACCTCGGGTCCGGGGAGTTGCTCCCCGGCCCCGGCCGCCCCCCTCTCCAAAAACAGGGAGGCCGCCTCCCGCAGAAGAGACCGCCACTCTTCAGGGCTCATCCCGGGCTGGAGCTCCATGGCCCGGGCCAGGTCCATCTCCCGGGCCAGGAGGCTCAAGGCCGCGGCCTTGTAGCGGTCGTTCAAGGCTTGGAGGTCCCGGCGGTGAGGTCAGGCCTCGTCGGCGGAGTAGATGATCCGCTGGCAGTTGGGACAGTTCATCAGCACCTCCATCCTCTGCAGCTCGATGCTCTGCTGAGGGGTCAGCCTCATGTGGCAGATCTGGCAGGTGCCGCCGATGACCGGGGCCACGGCGGCGTCGCTCAAGCGGCTGCGGATGAAGTCGTACTGGCTCAAAACCTCCGGGGGCAGGGCCGCGGCAAGCCCCTTACGGTCCTTGGCCAGCTTCTGGATGTCCTTTTCCATGGCGTCCAGGTTGGACTGGAGATCCTTCTCCTCGGCCTCCAGGTCGGCCGTGGTCTCGGTCAGGGCGGCCTCGATCTTCTCCACCCTGGGGTTGATCTCCTCCAGCCCCTCCATGACCCCCAGGAGCTCGTCCTCCCAGTCCTGCTTGAGCAGCTTCAGGTCCTCGATCTCCTTGAGCATGGCCTTGTGCTGCCGGACGTTCTTGATATCGCCGACCCGGTTCTGGCTCCGCCTGAGCTTCCGTTCGTTATCCTCCATCCGCTGCTCCAGGTCCTGGCGCCGGGAGAGGAGCTCCTCCTGCTCGGCCCTGACCTTGGTCAGGAGCTCCTCCTGCTCGGCCCGCCGCCCGGTCAAGGCGGCCACCCGTCTCGGAGAGTCGTCCCTCTCCTGGAGCAGAACCGTCAGGTGGCTGTCCAACTCTTGAAGATCCAAAAGGGTTTTTATGATCTCTTTCAAGCTATCCATCCCTACCAAGCCCTTGTGCTTTTGATTGGAGATCTCAAAGGATCTCGAAAGGTTCCCTCTGGGTTTCAAAAACCTCCACCGGCACCGCGGCCCCGGACCGGACCAGCCCCGCCTTCAACCGGCGGGCCAGGACCGGGACCACCGGGGCCTCGGTGGAGTAGTGCCCCGCCTCGATCACCCCCAGACCCAAAAACTCGGCCGCCCGGGCCGAATGGTGGGAGACCTCGCCGGTCACCAGGAGGTCGGCCCCCTGGTCCCGGGCCGGCTCCACCAGGTCGCCGCCCGATCCGCCGCAGACGGCCACCCGGGCGACCATCCCCTCCGGCCGGCCCACCGCTCTGACCGCGGCCAACCCCAAGGAGGCCTTGACCAGGGCGACCACCTCGGACATCTCCCTCTCTCCCTCCAGCTCCCCGATCCGGCCCAGACCGGCCTGGGGCCAGCCCTCCCTGGGCAGGAGGGGGGCCACCTCCTTGAGTCCCAGGAGCCCGGCCAGAACGTCGCTGACCCCGCCTCGGGCCGAGTCCAGGTTGGTGTGGGCGGCCAGAACGCAGATCCCCCCTTTTACCGCCTCCACCACCGCGGCCCCCACCGGACGGGAAGGATCCACAACCTCCAGGGGCCGGAAGAGGAGGGGGTGGTGGGTCAGGAGGACGTTGAGCCCTTTCTCCCGGGCCGCCCTGACCGCCTCCACCGTGGCGTCCAGGGCCACCAGGACCCCCCTCACGGTCTCCCGGGGACGGCCGACCATCAGCCCCACCCGATCCCAGTCCTCGGCCAGGCCGGTGGGAGCGATGACCTCCAGGGCCTCTTTCAGGTCGCGCAGGTCGATCCCGCCCTCCCGTATCCCCGGTAAAGGAAGGGGGCGCCCTTTTCTCTAAGGCGCCCCCCGGGGAACTCACTGTGGTCTGGGTTCCAAAGTTTTGTGAGGCGCTTCAATCCCGGACACCCCCCGGATCTTGGACTCTGGTGGGCCCACCTGGCTTCGAACCAGGGACCTACCGGTTATGAGCCGGTGGCTCTAACCAAACTGAGCTATGGGCCCCAAGCAAATTTCCATCATAGCCCCTCCCCTTGCGGTGTCAATTAAATTCCTGCCGCGCCCGAGGCCGGCCCCGTGGGGGCAAGCGGCCGGGGATGGGCTTCTGCCAGGCCTCATCGGCCCCCAAAAACAGCCGACCCGATTGACCGGGTTTCCCGGACCCGGTAAGAAGGAAGGATTCCCTAATCGGAGGGCGCCTTGCCTGAGCTGCCTGAGGTTGAGATCGTGGCCCGGGGGCTGGCTGCCCGGCTGGGCGGTCTGAAGATAAAAAAGGTCGAGGTCTGGCTGGACAAGATCGTCCAGGGAGGAACCGAGACCTTTATCCGGGAGGTCACCGGGGCCAGGGTGGGCGGAGTGAGGCGGAAAGGCAAGGTCATCCTCATCGACCTGGGCCGGCATTTGGTCGGGGTCCACCTCAAGATGACCGGGACCTTCCTTTTCGCCCCGCCGGACAAGCCCCTGCCCAAGCACACCCATCTCCGGCTGACCTTCGAGGGGGCCGGGTTCGAGCTCCGCTACCAGGACGTCCGCCAGTTCGGCTGGTTCCACCTTCTCAAGCCCGAGGAGCTGGACTCCTGGGAGCCCTGGGCCTCCCTGGGGCCGGACGGGCTCGGCCTGGACCAGGCCACCCTTCGCCGCCGGCTTTCCGGGCGGCGGGGGAGGATCAAGCCCCTTCTCCTGAACCAGACCGTCCTGGCCGGGATGGGCAACATCTACACCGACGAGGCCCTTTTCCAGGCCGGGATCCACCCCCTCCAGCCGGCCGAGTCGTTGGGCCGGACCAGGATCGCCAGGCTCCACGAGGCCATCCACCAGATCCTTTGCGAGGCCATAGACTGCGGTGGCTCCTCCATCTCCGACTTCCAGGACGCCGAGGGCAAGCTGGGCTACTTCCAGACCAGACACCGGGTTTACGGCCGCCTGGGCAAGCCCTGCCTGAGCTGCGGCCGGCCGGTGGAGAGAATGGTGGTCGGCGGCCGGTCGACCTTCTTCTGCCCGACCTGCCAACCGCTCAGGAGGGCTCGGGGCCGGTCCGGTCATTAAAATAGATTCCGCAATCAAAGCCAGATAATTGGCTTTTATTGCTGCCGGCCGGCAAAAGCGTGGTTTTGCCGGCTTTGCCCGAATAGCTCATGAGCCAATCTACTGCGGGGGCCATCTCCCGGATCTGGCCCCCTCGCCACGATCACTCATGAAATATCCGGGCTACGAGACCTGCCGAGCTCGGCGCGCCCGCGTGAGCGGGCCAGCCCAAGTTGCCCTTCAAGAGCAACTTGGTCTAAGCTTGATCAGGGTCGCCCCCGGGTTGGCCGGCTCGGTCCGGAAGCCCTCCACCAGGGGATGCCTGGCCAGCAGGGCCTGGACCCGCTCCCTCAAGACCCCCCTCCCCCGGCCGTGGATCAGCCGGACCTCCTTGAGCCCGGCCCGGAGGCAACCGGCCAGCCAGTCGTCGATCAGGTCGGCCGCCTCCCTGGGCGAGAAATGGTGGAGATCCAGGGTGTCGCCCAGCTCCAGGACCACCGGCTCGGGGAAGGGGTTGTCGGGATCGGTCATAAATTTTAAGACCAACTTGGCCTTCAACCATTTTGATAGCGGATAATCCATTCGCAGTAGACGTCGTTCCGGGTCCGGTCCGGCGGGCAGGAGACGCAGTCCAGGGTCAGCTCCGGGTTGCACTCCTGGGCAAAGGCCTGGAGGTAGCCCTCCCTGACCCGGCGACAGGGGTGCTCCTCCAGCCCCTTCCCGACCCTGATCATCTGGGTCCGGCACTGGTCCACGGTAAAGACCGCCGCCCCGTCCGCCCGGACCTGGTGGGACTTGAGGGCGTGGCTGACCGCCCAGGAGGTGTGGCGGAGCAGCTCCAGGGTCTGGGCGGGGTCGGGCTGGTCCACCTTGAGGAAGGTTTTGAGCTCCTTGGCCTCCACCCGGCCCATGTAGGCCCAGCACTCGGCGTCCACGTCGGTGGCCTCCTCCATCCCCCGCCTTTTCTCGATACCCAGGAAGTAGAGCCCGTCCACCCGCCAGATGTTCCTGATCTGCATGGCGATATAGGCGTAGAGCTGATCCCGGTCCAGCTTGTCGAAGAGCTCCAGGTCGTCTTGGGGCAGGTTCATTCTTCACTCCCGGCGGCGCTTGGGGTTCCTCTTTCGGCCCGGTTCCTCCAGCGCCTGGAGGGGAGGTCCCGGGACGGCCCCGGCTGGACCGCTTCCCCGGCCTCCGGCCGGAGAGCCGGATCCGGCGGGAATGAGCGGCAGCCCAGGTTTGGAGGTTTTTATACCATATCCTTCCTCTTCCGGGGCCGGAAGAAGACCCGGACCGGAATCAAGTCCAAGCCGAAGGCCGTCCTGAAGCGGTTGGTGAGGTAGCGGGCGTAGGAGAAGTGGACCTGGTCCGGATGGTTGGTGAAGACCACGAAGGTCGGGGGTTTGGCTCCGACCTGGGTGGCGAAGTAGAACTTCAGCCGACCCCGGCCGGCCAGGGGCGGCTGGTGGTGGGCGGTGGCCTCCTCCAGGACCCGGTTGACCTCGGCCGTGGGGGCCCGGAAGCAGTACTGCTCATAGACCGAGTCCACGGCCTGGAAGATCCGGCCCATGTTCCGGCCGGTCTTGGCCGAGACCACCAGCCAGGGGATGAAGCTCAGGAACTTGAGCTTGAAGGCCAGGGTGTCCTTGAACTCCTTGAAGGTCCGGTCCGGCTCGGCCATGAGATCCCATTTGTTGAAGGCCAGGACCACCGCCAGTCCACGCTCCACGGCCATTCCGCAGACCCGGGCCTCCTGGTCGGTCAACCCCTCCACCGCGTCCACCAGGATCACCGCCACGTCGGCCCTCTCCATGGCCTTCAGGGCCCTGATCACCGACCACCGCTCCACCCCTCTCTTGATCCGGCCCGGCTTCCTGATCCCGGCCGTGTCGATGAGGAGGTAGGACCGCTGGCCCAGCTTGACCAGGGTGTCCACTGCGTCCCTGGTGGTGCCCGGGATCTCGGAGACGACCATCCTCTCCGAGCCCAGGACCTGGTTGACCAGGGAGGATTTGCCCACGTTGGGCCGGCCCACCACGGCCACCCTGATCGTCCCCTTCTCCTCCTCCTTTCTGACCTCACCCTGCTCGGGCAGGAGGGGGAGCACGGCCTCCAGGAGCCGGTCGACCCCCAGGCCGTGCTCGGCCGAAAAGGGGACCGGATCGCCCAGACCGAGCTCGTAGAAGTCGGAGGTGAGGTCCTCCAGGGAGGGGTCGTCGAGCTTGTTGGCCGCGGCCACAACCCGTTTGGAGACCTTCCGGAGGCGGCCGGCGATCTCCTGGTCCAGGGGGGTGATCCCCTGCCGCCCGTCCAGAAGGAGGATGATCGCATCGGCCTCCTGGATGGCCGCCTCCACCTGGGCCCTCATCAGCTTGGACAGCCCCTCCTCCGCCCCGGGCTCGAACCCGCCGGTGTCGATGAGGGTGAAGGTCCCCTCCTCGGTCTCCACCAGGCCGTATTGCCGGTCCCTGGTCACCCCGGGCTGGTCGTGGACGATGGCCTGCCGGCTCCTGGTCAGGCGGTTGAAAAGGGTGGACTTGCCCACGTTGGTCCGGCCCACCAGGGCCACGTAACCGGTTTTCATCCCCGCCATGATTTATTTATCCTCCGGCCTCAGCCCCGCCACCAGGCTCTTAAGGGATTGACAGTCCTCAAAGGGGGGGAGGTCCAGGCTGGACTTGAGAGAGCTTAGGACCGCCGGGAGGTAGCCCTCGAAGCCGGGCCGGCCCTTTCGCCGGCTTAAAAAGGCGAAGGCGCCCAGGATCTGGAAGCGGCGGTGGAGGACCAGGCAAGGGTAATCCCGCCTGAACTTCTCCTCCTCCACCGCCCCTTGGGCCAGGGCCAGGCCCAGGTAGTGGTCGAACAGCTCCCGGCGCTCCTCCTCCTCCAGGCCGACGTAGGGATCGATGAGGAGCGAGGCCAGGTCGTAGCCCGGCGGGCCCAGGCGTCCGGCCTGAAAATCGATGACCCTGATCCTCTCCCCCTGGAGGAGGATGTTCCTGGACTGGAAATCGCGGTGGAGGAAAAGAACCGGTCCGGCCTGGGCCGCCCGGGCGGCCAGCCCCTTGAGCTCCGCCTCGAGCCCTGCCGGGAGGCTTGAAACCTTGCAGTAGTCGCCGACAAAGGAGCGGATGAAGTAGCCCGACTCGTACTTCAGGACCATCTCCTGGTCGTACCGCCTGGTCTGGCTGCACCAGGCCGGGTCAAAACCCACCCTGCCCTGGAGCTGCATCTCCAGGAGGGTCTTGAGCACCGCCCGGTAGAGGTCCGACCTGGCTCCCCTGCCCAGCCGGGGCGCCCGCTGGGCCAGGAGGAGGTCCCCCAGGTCCTCCAGGAGGAAAAAGCCCTTCTCCGGCCGGGCCGCCTCGATGGCCGGGACCGGAAGGCCCCGCCCCGCCAGGTGGCGGCCGATCTTGAACAGAGCCAGGTTTTCGGCCTGCCGTTCAGGCTCCAGGCGGCTGCCGTCCACGGCCACCAGGGACCGGTCCCGGCCCCTAACCCTGAAAAATAGCTTGTCCGAGCCGTCCCCGGCCAGGGCCTGCCAGGCGACCTCTCCTCCCAGGATCTCCTCCACCCAGCTCCTGAAGGCCGGCTCAAGCCCGCGGTCCGCGGTCAAGGCTCGTAACCCAGCTTCCGGATCAGGTGGCTCTTCCGGGTCCAGTCCTTCTCCACCCTGACAAAGAGCTCCAGGAAGACCTGGACCCCCAAAAGGCGCTCGATGTCCGCCCTGGCCTTCTGGCCGATCTCCTTGAGCTTGGCCCCTCCGGCCCCGATCAGGATCCCCTTGTGGGACTCCCGCTCAACGTGGATCACCGCCCGGAGATAGATCAGCTCCCCGCCCCGGCGCTCCTTGAAGTCGGTCACCACCACCGCCGCCCCGTAGGGCACCTCCTGGCCGGTCAGGCGGAAGACCTTCTCCCGGATGAGCTCGGCGGCGATAGCCCTCTCCGGCTGATCGGTCAGGGTCTCCCTGGGGAAAAGGGGCTCTCCCCGGGGCAGGAGCCGGACCAGCTCCCGGTTGAGCTCCTGGATCCCCTCCCCGGTCAGGGCGGAGATGGGGACGATGGCCTCGAACCTGCCCAGCTGGGCCAACCGGTCGATCTGGGGCAGAAGAAGGGGCGGCTTGATCTTGTCGATCTTGTTCAGGACGGCCACCGCCGGTGTTTTCAGGTTCTGGAGGTGGCCGAGGATGATCCTCTCCTCCTCGGCCTGGACCTTGAGGCAGTCCTCCATGAGGACGATCAGGTCCACCTCGCCCAGGACCCCCAGGGCGGCCTTGACCATGGACTGGTGAAGCTTGGACTTGGGGCGATGGATCCCGGGGGTGTCCAGGAAGACCAGTTGAGCTCGGTCCAGGCTCAGGACCCCCAGGATCCTGGTCCGGGTGGTCTGGGGCCGGCGGGAGGTGGCGGCGATCTTGGTCCCCAGGACCCGGTTGAGAAAGGTCGACTTGCCCACGTTGGGGGCCCCGATGATGGCTACGAACCCCGATCGGTGGGCCTCATCGACCACGGCCGGCCTCCTCCTCTGGCTCGAGGCCGTCCTCGACCAGGATCAGGGCGGCCGTGGCCGCGGCCTGCTCGGCCTCCTTCTTGGAGCGTCCCTGACCCTGGGCCAGGACCTTCCGTTTTAGCTTCACCTCCACCAGGAACACCCGCTGGTGGTCCGGTCCCTCGCTCCTCACCAGCCGGTACCGGGGAGTGACCTTCTCCCTCTCCTGGATCAGCTCCTGGAGCCTGGTCTTGGCGTCCTTGAGGGCTGGGGCCTCCACGGCCCGATCCAGGAGGGGCTCCCAGAGCCTCTCCACCAGCCTGGAGGCGGTCTCGAAACCGGCGTCCAAAAAGACGGCCCCGATTATGGCCTCCAGGGCGTTGGAGAGGATGGAGGGTTTGTCCGCGCCGCCGCTCAGGAGCTCGCCCCGGCCCAGCCTGAGGTGGGGACCTAAGTCCAGCCGCCGGGCCAGGAGGCTGAGCGAGGTCTCGTTGACCAGGGCGGCCCTGAGCCTGGTCAGCCGGCCCTCATCCTCCCCTGGATTCCGGCGCAGGAGAAGATGGCTCACGGCCAGCTCCAGGACGGCGTCACCCAGGTACTCCAGCCGTTCGTTGTCCTCCAGGTCCTGGTGGGTCTGCTCGTAGGTGAAGGACCGGTGGCGGAGCGCCCGGGCCAGAAGACCGGGACGGCCGAAGAGATGGCCCAATCTCCTCTCCAGCCCGGCCGGAGCGGTCTCCGGGGGGACCCCCGGGGGAGAACTCAAGTTCATGGCTCCCCATGATAACCGGCCCCCGGATCAAGTCAACAGACCAAGTCGACCGGGACGGTCAAACCTCCACCCGCAAGCCCACGGCCATGGCCATGACCTCCAGGCTGCGGCCAGCCGCCCGGACCCTTTGCCGGCAGTCCTCCACCAGCTCCTCCACCTCAGGGTCGGTTCTGAGCTGGTTGTGGTGGTGGAGGGCGAACCGGCCCACCCCGGCCTCCAGGGCCAGCTCCAGGGCCTCCAGGTAGGAGGAGTGGCCGTAGTGGAGATAGCGCTGGTACTCCTCCGGGGTGTACTCGGCGTCGTGGATCAGGAAGTCGGCCCCCTGGCAGAAGCGAAGGTAGTCCTCTCTTTCAACCCCGTTGGGATGGCGGAAGCCGAGCTCGTTGTCGGTCAGAAAGACAAAGGACCTCCCTCCCTCGGTGAACCTGTAGCCCACCCCGCCGTTGGGGTGGGAGAGGGGGATGGTCTCCACCCTGAGCCCGCCCAGGTGGAACCAGGGCCGGCACAGGTCCGGGTACTCGATCCGGGCCTTGACCTTGGCCAGGGGCAGGGGGAAGTAGGGGGCGGCCATGGTGTACTCCAGGATCCTGGAGACAAAGGCGGGCTTAAAAGCGCAGCAGGCCACGGCCAGCCTGGTGGTCTCGTCGTGAACCGGGCTGAAAAAAGGGAAACCGGTGATGTGGTCCCAGTGGGCGTGGGTGAAGAGAAGGGTGGCCTCCACCTTCCCCTGGGCGGCGAGGTGGTAGCCCAGGCGGCGGATGCCGGTTCCGGCGTCCAGGATTACCAGGTCGCCGGAAGCGGTCCTGACCTCCAGGCAGGTGGTCTCACCTCCGTAACGGACGTATTCGGGGCCGCAGACGGCTATGGAACCCCTGGCCCCCCAGCAGGTTATCTGCACAATCGCTCTCCGGACCGGCCTGAAGGCCGGAACGATCAGTCTAGCAACCTATCCTCGCCCCTCGGCCGGTGTCAAGAATCTATTCCCGGGCTCGAGGCCGGGCCTAAGCCACCCTGTCCTCCCGGAGAAAGGGACGGCCGGTCTCCGGGCTGAAATTTACGCGGCTGGTGTTTTTAATATTCGCGGTTACACGAGCCGAGGCCGGATGGCAGCCTCGGAGTCTGAACCCGTTCCGACTAGATCCCCGGGAAAGGCGGCGAGCAAGGCTCCTGGGGGTGGGCTAGGCCCGACCCGGGTCCGGATATTTCATGAGCGATCGGCGCGAAGGGGCCGGATCAGGAGAAAGGCCCCCGCTTCCATTTCGGCTCATGAACCATCCGGGCTAGCCCCCGGTCCTGGTCCGGCTCTCCAGGCCCACCAGCCGGGCCTCGGCCTTGCGGGGGCCGTCCAGCCAGACCAGGGGGATTATCTTGACCTCGGTCCGGCTCAGGTTCGACCCGGAACCGGCGCCGGCCTCATCCTCCCGGACCCGGGGGCCGGCGGATGGAGGCGTCTGGGGGGAGGGGCCGGGCTTGGCGGCCGAGGCGCTCAATCCGGCCTCGCCCAGGGGCAGGTTGACCGGACGGATGATCCGGTAGACCTGCTTTTCAGACCCGGGGATGGGGTGGACGGTCAGCCCCGGGACCGGCCCCACCTCCTCCCGGGAGGCGGTGAAAAGAACCTCCACGTAGACCCTCTCCCGGTCCAGGAACTCCACCGCCGGGAAAACCCCGGCATAGGCCCCCACCTGGCGGGCCCGGGCCGTCAACCAGGCCTCGTCGTCCACCTGGAAGCGGCCCTCGAACCAAAGGGCCAGGTTCCTGGCGGCCAGGGAGGCCCTCTTGTCCCCGGCCTCGTCCGCCTCCCGGAAGATCCGGAAGAGGCTGACCTGGATGCCGTTGCCCTCCACGGCCAGGTTGGTGGTTCCCCGGACGTTGATGACCTGCCCCTGGCGTTCCGTCTCCAGGATGAAGACCGGCCTCTCCTCGGCCGAGAAGGGGGGTACCACCTGGGGTGGAGGAAGGGTCAGCTGCCGGGGTCCAGGGGAGGACCCGCGCCCCTCTGGAGACTGGTCGGGAGCGGGCTGACCGGCCGGCGGCGCTTGTCCGGTTCCCTCCCCGGCCGGGATCCGGGCCGAGACGATGGGGGCCGGGGCCGCCGCCTCCTCCCGGGCGGGGACGGGACCGTTTTTCAGGGCCGGTCCGGGGGCGGCAATGGCCAGGGTGACCCGGTGGCCTCCCTGTCCGGGACCTTCGGGCAGGGGGCCGGTCCGGGGGCTGGCGCCCTCGGCCCGGGGGCCTTGGACCGGCTGGTCCGGTTTGATATCGGTCCGGGAGGGGGCCGGTGGGGGCGGCTGCGGCTCCCAGCGGGTGTAGACCCAGCCCGCTCCGATGGCCGCGACCACCAGGACCGTCACCAGGGCTGACCACAACCAGCGCAGTCCGGACCTCCCAGGCAACCAGTGGACCTCTCCGGGGCCGGCCGGATCAAGGTCCGCCCCCCGATCCCATTTGAGCCTCGGCCCCTATTATATAGTTGACTGTGTCAGGTTAGTCTACCATATATAGTATAGTCAAGCCTTTATTGGACAGGTGGAGTAAGCTCCCCCCAAAGGGGACGGACAGGCGGGCCGAGGTGAACCGACTTGAACGCCCGCACAATCCGGGGAGCTCTGAAAACAGGGAGGTCTGATTTGGTCGGGCGGGCCTATCCCGCTCCCCGGTCGATCCCCTTCTCCGGTCCGGGCCGGCCCTTGACCGGCCTCCGGTTCGGGGCAGAATAGGTTTGACTGCCTTCGCCGGGCAAGTAGAATGAGGCTAAAATTAAAATGGGATTGGTTTGTCCGTAAGGAAGACCTCAATGGAGAGTGGATGTCCGCTCTGAGTAAAAGCAACCAGCCTTCCCCCTCCCAGGAAGAGGAAAAGGACCGCCCCGAGGCCGGGGCCCAGGGCGAGGCCCCGGAGCCCGATTCTTCGGAGAGGGAAGAGGATCTTCTAGGGCAGGAGAAGGCCAAACCGCTCCAGCCGGCGACCCCGTCCGAGATGACGGTGGCCGATCCTCTCCGGCGTTACCTGTGGGAGATCAGCCGCTACGAGCTCCTTGATCGGGAGGAGGAGATCGAGCTGGCCAAGAGGTACCAGGAGGGCAAGGACCCCGAGGCCGCGGCCAAGCTGGTCAAGGCCAACCTGAGGCTGGTGGTCAAGATCGCCTTGGACTTCCAGCGGTTCTGGATGCGTAATCTCCTGGATCTGATCCAGGAGGGGAACATCGGGCTGATCCAGGCGGTCAAGAAGTTTGACCCCTTCCGGGGGATAAAGTTCTCCTACTACGCCTCCTTCTGGATCAAGGCCTACGTCCTGAAGTTCATCATGGACAACTGGAAGCTGGTCAAGGTGGGCACGACCCAGGCCCAGCGGAGGCTGTTCTACAACCTCAAGAAGGAGAAGGAACGCCTCCTGGCCCAGGGTTTCGAGCCCACGGCCAAGCTGCTGGCTCAGAACCTGGAGGTCAGGGAGTCAGAGGTCATCGAGATGGATCAGCGGCTGGACGCCTGGGAGCTTTCCCTGGACTCCCCCTTGAGGGAGGACGGAAAGAACCAGTACAAGGACTTCCTGCCGGCCGATCAGCCCTCGGTGGAGGAGACCGTGGCCGAGGTGGAGCTGAAAAACCTCCTCAAAGGCAAGTTGGTGAATTTTCGGAAGACACTCTCGGGCAAGGAGCTGGCCATCTTTGATCAGCGGATCATGGCCGAGCACCCGGCCACCCTCCACGAGGTGGGAGAGCAGTTCAACATCTCCCGGGAGCGGGTTCGCCAGATCCAGGCCCGACTGGTCAAGAAGATCGGCGAGTTCCTGGCCGCCGAGATCCCCGATTTCGAGGACTCCTTTCAAAACCTGGGGGAATGAGCGTGGCCCTTCCTTTCCGTCACACCCGCCGACCCTGCCCTGGCCCCGGGGCCGGCCTTATTCTGGCCTTCGGATTGGGTCTAAGCCTGGTTCTCTGCGGCTGCGCCAGCCTCCCCGGAGAATGGTCGGGAGCCAACTCCCCCGGTCAGCCCGATAAGCCCCAGATCTCCTCCCAGGCCGCGGCCTACCGGGCCTACATGGTCTCCCAGGTGGAGATCAGATCGGGCCAGACCGAGGACGCCATCAAGAGCCTGGAGGAGGCCATCGAGCTGGATCCCGGCTCCCCCTTTCTCAAGGCCGAGCTGGTCTCCCTCCTGGTCCAGGCCGGACGGTTGGACGAGGCCCTCAAGGCGGCCCGGCTGGCCGCGGCCGAATCCAAGGAGGACGTCGGCTCCCGCCTCCTGATGGCCGGCATCCTGGCCAACCAGGGAGACAGCGCGGGCGCCGAGGAGACTTACCGGGAGATCCTGGCCGTGGACCCGGATCATCCCGAGGCCCTCCTCTTCCTGGCCACCCTTCTCTTCCAGGAAAAGAAGCTCGACCAGGCGGCGGCGATGCTGAGAAAGCACCTGGCCAACGATCCCGAATCGATCATGGGCAGCTACTACCTGGGCCGGGTCCTGACCGAGAAGGGCGAGTTCGCCGAGGCCGAGAAGGCCCTCTCCCTGGTCATCGAGCTCCGGCCCCACTTTGAGGCGGCCCGGTTCGAGCTGGCCAAGCTCTACCGGACCTGGGCCAAGCCGGAGAGGGCCGAGGCGATCTACCAGGAGATACTCGACCAGAACTCCTACTCCGGCCTGGCCAGGGAGGAGCTGGCCCGGCTCTACCTGGGCCAAGGGGCGGAGAACAAAGCCATCCGGGTTCTCCAGGAGGCCCCGGGCGAGCAGGAGGATGGCCGGATCAGGCTCGCTCTCCTCTACCTCAAGGACAAGAAGGTGGAGCAGGCCATCAGCGTCCTGGAGGAGGTTCTGGCCGGGGAGGAGGGCAACCAGGCCGCCCTCTACTACCTGGGCTCGGTCTTGGACGAGGCTGGACGGCCGGAGAAGGCCGTCTCCTTCCTGGAACGGGTCCTCCCCGACTCCGACAAGTACGAGTCCGCCCGCCTCCGGCTGGCCTTTGTCCTGGACGCCAAAAAGGACCGGCAAGGGGCGGTGAAGGCCATCCAGGAGGCCCTGCGCCACATCCCGGACCGGCCGGAGCTGCACCTGACCCTGGCCACCCTCTTCGAGGAGGGGGAGGACTACCAGGCCGCCTTGAGCTCCGTGGATGAGGGGCTCAAGCACGATCCGGACCACGTGGAGCTTCTTTTCCGGCGGGGCATCGTCCTGGACAAGATCGGCAAGAAGAACGAGGCGGTGGAGGTAATGAAGCGGGTCCTGGAGCTGGAGCCGGATCATCCCTACGCCCTCAACTACGTGGGCTACACCTGGGCCGACCAGGGGGTCAACTTGGAGGAGGCCCTGGTGATGATCCAAAAGGCCCTCAACCAACGGCCCAAGTCCGGCTACATCACCGACTCCCTGGGCTGGGTCTACTACCGGCTGGGTCGTCTGGAGGAGGCCCTGGAAACCCTGAACCGGGCGGTGGCGCTGGTCCCCGAGGACCCCATCATCCTGGAGCACCTGGCCGACGTCCTGGCCGACCTGGAGCGCCGGGAGGAGGCCCTGGCCAGATACCGCCGGATTCTGGAGTTGAAGCCGGAGAATCCGGCCAGGATCAGGGAGAAGATCGAGACCCTGGAGAAGATACCGGCCAAGTAGGCGGGCCACCCCGCCGCCGGCGACCCAGCCTGCCTCGTGGTCGAACCTGGGCAGCGCTTTCCAGGGGAGGCCTTGGGGCTGGCAAGGGCTCCCGCCGAGGAGTTCATGCCCCGGATGACCAGCCTTTAAGTCAGGTTTCTGGCCGCCCGCAGGGAGGGCCGGATCCCGGAAGGCTGACCGGGCGGCCCGGGCCGGCCGGAAAAGCCCTGATGAGCTCCATGGACCTGCCGCGACTGGCCGTTGACGAGACCCTGGGCAAGCTGGCCCTGTGGCTGAGGATCCTGGGTCTGGACGCGGTCTACCTCAGGCCGGGGACCGGGCTGGAGGAGAAGCGCCGCCTGGCCCGGGGGAGGATCTTCCTGACCCGGACAAAAGGGCTGGTCCTGGGGAGGACGATCTTCGTCGCCGAGGACGACCCCCGGAAGCAGCTTCAAGGGACGGTGGCCGAGCTGGGCCTGGAGATGGCCCGGCTGAAGC
>Ga0068714_10001312_pt1 | contig 37343 bp, 36 predicted proteins | sample MTBNYHSulfiMetaG_FD_62988 | JGI IMG/M metagenome (GOLD analysis project Ga0068714, IMG submission 62988) | Enrichment culture microbial communities from rom New York Harbor, USA that are MTBE-degrading - MTBE-NYH (New York Harbor Sulfidogenic)... | ecosystem: Environmental > Aquatic > Marine >...
GGTGAGAAATCTTTGGCGGCCTTCACCCTTCGGGCGAGCCGGTTTGGCCGCATCTGCTTCGTTGCGTGACAATCGGCATAGGGTGGCTATAGCCTCATGTCCCGCGCCTCGCATCTGCGGTCAACTCGACTCGTGAAATATCCGGGCTAACGCCAAAGCCAAACGGCTTGGCAAATCCGGCCTGGGACCCAGAGGGCTGAGGGGCGGGGACCGGGGACGGCTGTTGGAACCTCCCTCAGCCCAATCCAACCGGTTCAAAATTACTCCCAAATTGGAAAGCCGAAGGGGCCCCCACCCCTTCGGCTTATCCCGGTTGGGGGATCAGGCTTGCGCCTGACCGACCCGTCCCCAACCCAATCGTCAATCAGCCGGGTCCCTAGTCCAATCCCGGCTAATCCCAGACCCGCTTATCGACCACCTTCTTGGAATCCGGGGGGATGGTCTTGGGGTCGACAAACTCCACCTCGCCCTTGAGGCGCAGGACCTCCACCAGGGCGGCTTTAATCTCCCGGGCCAGGGCCTCCCGGTCCACATCCGGGCTTTTCAGCCCGGCCTGGAAGGTCATCACGTCCTTTTGGCCCGCGCGGGTGACCACCACCCGCCAGGCGGCCAGGGTCTCGAACCTGGCCGCCACCTGATCCACCTGGCCGGGATGAACGAACATCCCCTTGACCTTGGTGACCTGGTCCACCCGGCCCATGATCCTGGTCAGCTTGGGCGCGGTCCGGCCGCAAGGGCAGGGCTCGTCGACATAGCTGCTCAGGTCGCCGGTCCCGAACCTGACCAGGGGGTAGACCGGATCGAAGTTGGTGGCCACCACCTCCCCCATCTCTCCCGGTCCCAGCCTTTTCCCCGTCTCCGGGTCGACGATCTCGACGATGCAGTCCACCGGAAAGTGCATTCCCCCCTTGTGGAAGCACTCGTAGCCCAGGCAGCCCACGTCGGCCGTCCCGTAGGCCTGGCGGACGGTCATCCCGAAGTCGGCCTCCAGCTCCTCCCGCAGGGACTCGGGCAGCATCTCCGCGGCCACGAAGGCGGCCTTGAGGCTCAGATCCCGGCCCGGGTCCAGGCCCATCTCCCGGGCCCGGCCGGCCAGGGCGTGGAGGAAGCTGGGGGTGGCGCAGACGGCGTCGACCTTGAGGTCCTTCATGATCCCCACCTGGAGCTCGGTGTTGCCCACCCCGGTGGGGAGCGAGGTGACCCCCAGCATCTTCAGGGAGGCGTCGAGCATGAACCCGAAGGGGGCCAGGTGAAAGGAGAAGGTGACCGCGGCCGCGTCGCCGGCCCTAAAGCCCGCGGCGAAAAGGGCCTCGGCCCAGCGGGGGTCGCTGTACTCGGCCGGCCAGGGCTCGTAGATGGGCCCCGGCGAGGCGAAGATCCGGCAGAGGCGCTCCCGGGGGAGGGTCACGAAGCCGCCGAAGGGCGGATTCTCGGCCTGGAGCCTGACCAGGTCGGCCTTCTCGGTGACCGGCAGCCGCTCCAGATCCTCCAGGCTCCTTATCTCCTCCGGTCCGGCCCCGACCGAGTCCAGCTTGGCCTTGACCGCCGGGGCCTGGGCGTAGGCTTGGCTGACCGTCCGGGCCAGCCTTTCCAGGCGGATGGCCTCCTGCTGGTCGCGGCTTAGGGCCTCCTCGGCCTTGAAGTGCCCCCGGGTCCGATCCTGGGCCATGGAGCTAACCCTCCAACCCCGCCTTCGTTTTCCTCCGGCCCCGGGCCGGAGGATCAAGCCGCCTCCCGCCGGCCGGGAAGCGGCCCGAGCCTACATGCCTCCGAACTTGCCCATGAAGGCGGAGATCAGGCTGCCGCCCTCATAGCTGAACATGCCCACCCCGCCGCTGACGGTGATGGGGAAGCTGGCGTCCGGCGCCCCCTCCCACCACTTCTTCAGCAGATCGCCGGCCGTGTGGCCCTGATCCTTCATCTTGAAGCCGGAGGTGACGGCCAGGTTGCCGGCCACGGTCCCGGTGGCCAGGGTGGAGACGACCCTGACCTGGGTGGTCTTGCCGGCCGGAATCCACATGGTGTTGTTGTACTGGGGGGTATCGATGTCGTAGCCGTCAAAGGCGAAGGTGAACTTGAGCTGCTCCAGCTCCACCGGGATGGAGTTGGGGTTCATGACGTTGAAAACAAAGGCCATGACCAGGGGGCAGGAGCCCTTGGCTGCCGGCTCCTCCTTGGTCCCGTGCCAGAAGCCGAAGTAGCTCTGGACCTCGACCCGGTCCAGGCTGATCACCGGCTCGGCCATGGTCATCTTGGTTTTCGCGGCCAGGGCCGGAAGGCAGACGGCCAGGACCAGGACCGCCGCCAAAATGGTGATGAGGGCTCGCTTGTTCATCGCTCTTCCCTTTCTTGTTCTCAAGTCAGCCACCTCTTGCGGCGTTTGTAGTGCTTCACCTCACGGAAGCTCTTACGACCGCCGACGTCGGTCAGGCCGAGGTAGAAATCCCTGATATCCTGGTTGTCCTTGAGCTTCTCGGATTCATCGTCCATCACTATCCGGCCCGTCTCCATGACGTAGGCGTAGGGGGCCACGTTCAGGGCCAGCTTGGCGTTCTGCTCCACCAGGAGGATGGAGATCCCCTCCTTCTGGTTGAGCCGGGTGATGATGTTGAAGATCTCCCGGATGAGCAGCGGGGCCAACCCCATGGACGGCTCGTCCAGGAGCATCAGCTTGGGCTCGGTCATCAGGGCCCGGCCGACCACGGTCATCTGCTGCTCGCCGCCGCTGATGAAGCCGGCCGTCTCCTGTCGCTTCTCCTTGAGGCGGGGGAAGTACTCGTAGACCATCTCCAAGCCCTGCTTGACCTTCCGGCCGGAGGAGAGATGGGCCCCCACCTTGAGGTTCTGCTCCACGGTCAGATGCTCGAAGACCCGCCGGCCCTCGATGACCTGAACGATTCCCGAGCGGGCGATATGCTCGGCGTGAAAACGGTCGATCCTCTCCCCCTGGAACTCGATGGAGCCGTCGGTCACCTCTCCGTCCTCGTGCTTGAGGAGGCCGGAGATGGCCTTCAGGGTGGTCGATTTGCCGGCCCCGTTGGCCCCCAGGAGGGCCACCACCGAGCCTTTGGGGACCTCGATGGAGACTCCCTTGAGGACCAGAATGACCTCGTGGTACTTGACCTCGATGTTGTTCAGCTTGAGGATCGGATCGGCCGCCACTTAACATCCCCCCTGCCGGTTCACAAATTAGCGGGGCGCCCCCGGGTTACCAGCCCAGCCACTCCTTGTCCCACTTCTCGGCCCACCTGGTCTTGAGATCGACCTTGTCCAGGACGTTGAACTTGCCCTTGGAGTACTGGTAGACGTTGATCACCGACTGGGGCCGGTGGTCGGAGTCGGTGTAGGTCAGGGGGGCGATCCCGCCCAGGGCCATCTGCCAGTCCCGCATGGTCTCGAAGCCTTCTTTAAGGATGGTCGGCCCGTCCAGCTTACCGGCCTTGTCGGCCCTTTTTAAGGCTTCGGCCATGAGGAGGACGTTGGCCCAGGCCTGGGTGGTCCGAAGCAGCCGCTTCTCCTGGGGCACGCCGGGGTTGAGCTTCTTGGCGTAGGCCACCACCTGGTCCATCAGGGGCACGTCCTGGCCGTAGAGGGGGCACTGGGCGATACCGATGGCCCCCTCGGCCGCCTCCTGGGCCAGCCGGGGCAGGTTCTCGTCAAAACCCCAGTTGTTGATTATGTGGCCGACCTGGAGCCCCAGGGCGAAGCAGTCCCGGATGGCGGCCGAGACGGACATGGTGGTGTTGCCGTGCCAGATGACGTCCGGCTTCTCCTTCTTGGCCCCCAGGACCTGGCTCTTGGTGTCGATGGCCACCAGGGAGACGTTCTGGTCGGAGCCGACCTCCATCCCCAGGAGCTGGGCGTGGTCCTTGATGGCCGCAATGGGGGCCGAGCAGTAGGGGTGGGCGAAGTGGTAGAAGCAGACCAGCTTGGGCTTGCGCTTGCCGAAGTCGGGGTTGTTCTTCCAGACCTTGTCGTACCAGGCGGTCAGGGCCCCTCGGGCGTTGGAGGAGTAGTCGGAGGAGAAGAAGAGGTTGTAGGGGGTGCCGGAGTGCTTCTTGCCCTCCTTGTCGGTCCAGTCCTTGGGAGCGGTCAGGTGGGCCGAGTAGGAGGCCGAGATGTAGGGGATCTGGTCCTTGGTGATGGTCGGTGATAAGGCCTCGGTGTCGCCGGTTCCCCAACCCTGGATGGCCACCACCTTGTCCAGGTTGCGCATCCGCTTGTAGATGGTGATGGCCTCCGGGATCCGGTAGCCGTAGTCCTGCTGGATCAGCTTGATCTTCTTGCCGTTGATCCCGCCCTGGTCGTTGACGTAGGCCGTCGCCTCGGCGATCCCCAGGGCGTAGTCCTTGCCCACGTCCGAGGTGGCCCCGGTCATGTCGACGATGCTGCCGATGGGGATGACGTCGGCCGCCGCGGCCGGACCGGCCAACCCCAGAAACAACCCCAGACCGGCCAGGATAATCATCAGTTTTTTAATCATAATTCCCCCCTATCGTTGGTAAAAAGTTTAAGACTATGAAATAAGGTCAAGAGTCATCCTCTATCCCCGTCCCTTTTCTCAGTAAGAGAACGGCCATAGGTTGAAATAGTTCTTTATCTGCCACCAGCGGTAGGCCAGGCCGTTGGGCTCATAGATCAGGAAGGCGGCGATGGCCAGGCCGAAGACGGCTTCCTTGAGAAAGAGAAACTTCATGGCCAGCTGGGGAAAGATGGGGGACAGGGGGATGAGGGCCAGCTTGAGCCCCTCCATGACCAGAACCATGAACAGCGAGCCGAAGAAGACCCCGTAGAGGGAGCCGGCCCCGCCGATGAGGATCACCCCCACCAGCCAGAGGGACAAAAACCAGGGGAAGTGCTCCGGGGAGATCGCCGAGAGGCGGGACAGCCCGGCCGCCCCGGCCACCCCGCCGATGAACCCGGCCACGAAGAAGGCCACCAGCTTGTAGTAGACGATGTTGATCCCCATGGCCTCGGCGGCGATGTCGTTGTCCCGGATGGCCACCCAGGCCCGGCCCACCTTGGACCGGAGCAGGTTGGCCAGGCCCAGGGTCAGGACGACCGTCACGCTGGCCAGGAGGTAGTAGATGGACCGGTCGGACTCGATGGTCCAGGGGCCGGCGGTCAGGGTTCCCGGGGGGAGGCTGAAGGCCTGTCCCCGGCCGCCCACCTGGGAGACGTACTGGGTGATGATCAGGTCCACGGTGATGAACTGGGCGGCCATGGTGGTCATGATCAGGTAGAAGCCCTTGACCCTGGCCGAGGGCAGGCCGAAAAGGACCGACCACAGCCCGGCCACGATCCCGGCCAGGGGCATGGTCCAGAGGTAGGGCAGGTTCGCCTGGAGCATCAGGAGGGCCGAGGTATAGGCCCCCACGGCCAGGAAGGCGGCGTGGCCCAGGGTGATCTGGCCGCAGAGGCCGATGAGGAGCTGGACCCCCAGGGCGCCCAGTGCCGTGTAGGCCACCTCGCTCATGACCGAGAGCCAGAAGTTGCCGGCCCAGAGGGGGATGAAGAGGAAGACGGTCAGGCCGAGGAGGATCATCTTGCCCCGGACGAACCTGGTCTGCCACCAGGAGTGGTCCTGCTTGTAGAGCTCGTGGTAGACGCCGCAGGGCAGCCAGGACATGGTGAGACCTTTCCTTGAAGCGGGTCATATATTTCCCGCAATCAAAGCCACCAAATGGCTTTGATTGCTGCCGGCCGGCAAAAGCGTGGTTTTGCCGGCCTTACGAGCTCTTTCGAGCTCGGCGCGCCCTCGTGGGCGCGCAGACCATGTTGCATTTCAGAAGCAACATGGTCTCAGACCCTCTCTATCCGCTCCCAACCCCACAGCCCGTAGGGCTTGAAGAGAAGGATGATGACCATGAAGACAAAGGGGGCGATCTCCTTGACCCCGCCGGGGAAGTACTGGTCCAGGTAGGCCCCGGAGAAGTTCTCCAGGACCCCGATCACCAGGCCGCCGACGATGGCCCCGGGGATGGAGTTGAGCCCTCCCAGAACCACGGCCGGGAGGACGATCAGCCCCAGGTGGCCCACGGAGATGTTGATCCCGTTGATGTTGCCCAGCAGGCAGCCGCCCACCCCGGCCGACATGAAGGCGATGGCCCAGGAGGCGGCGTAGACGAAGCGGGCCGAGATGCCCAGGGAGAGGGCGGCCATCTCGTCGTCGGCCGTGGCCTGCATGGACAGCCCCCAGCGGGTGTACTGGAAGAAGCCCACAAAGACGCACAGGAGGACGATGGCCGCCACAAAGGACCAGAGGTAGACCCGGCCGATGATGATCATGTTTCCGGAAAGCTCTATAATGTAGGGCTGGAGGCTGAAGACCGGCGGGCTGAAGACCACCGTGTCGGTCCCCCAGAGGAGCTCCACGCAGCCCTTGAAGAAGAAGGACAGCCCCACGGTGACCATGATCACCGCCAGGACCTTCTCCCCGATCATCCGGTCCAGAAAGATCCGCTCGGTCAGGACCCCCAGGACGATCCCCACCACCAGGGTCAGGGCCAGGGAGATGATGAAGTTGCCGGTCCAGAGGTAGAAGGTGTAGGAGACGTAGGCCCCGATCAGGGTCAGCTCGCCCATGGCCAGGTTGAGGACCCCTGAGCACTTGTAGATGATGGTCCAGCCCAGGGCCACCAGGGCGTAGATCCCGCCCAGCATGAAGCCGGTCACCAGGGTCATCAGGAAAAGCTCCATGCCTATATCTCCTGGATCCTCAGATCGGTCACGATCCTGGCCTCCCGGCCGTCCTCGTAGCGGATGGTGGTGTCGATGTGGATCGACTCGCCCTCCTGGTAGAGGGCCTCGACGATATCCTGGTAGCGGGCGGCCACAAAGGACCGTCTCAGCTTCCTGGTCCTGGTCAGCTCGTCGTCGTCGGCGTCGAACTCCTTGTAGAGCATGACGAACTTCCTGATCTTGGCCGCGGGGGGCAGGTCCTGGTTGACCTGGGCCACCTGGCCGGCCACCAGGTCGTAGATCTCCTGCTTTTGGCTGAGCTCCATGTAGGAGGTGTAGTTGAGCCCCTTCTCGTCGGCCCACCGGCCGCAGACGTCGTAATCCAGGCAGATCACGGCGGTCACGAAGGGCTTCCCGTCACCGATGACCCAGGCGTCCCTGAGGTAGGGGCTGAACTTGATCCTGGTCTCCAGGAACTGGGGCGAGGAGAGCGATCCGTCGCTCAGGGTCATGACGTCCTTGGCCCGGTCGAAGACCACCAGGTGACCGTCCTCGTCGATGAAGCCTTTGTCCCCGGAGTAAAGCCAGCCGTCGACAAGGGTCTTTTTGGTGGCCTCGTCGTTCTTATAGTAGCCCAGGAAGACCGAGGGCGACCTCTGGACGATCTCCCCCTCCTCGGTGATCCTGACCTCGGTCTCCGGCAAGGGGGTCCCGACCGTGTCGAACTTGATGTCCCCGTCCCGGTGGACCACGGAGATGCCGGCGATCTCGGTCTGGCCGAAGATCTGCTTCAGGTTGACCCCCAGGGCGTGGAAGAACTTGAAGTGGTCCGGGCCCATGGCCGCCCCGCCGGTGTAGGCGTGGCGGATCCGGCTCAAGCCCAGGTGGTCCCGCAGCTTTTTCAGGATGAGCAGGTAGGCCGCCCTCCGGGCCAGCTCCAACCAGAGGGGGACAGGCTTTTTGGCGAACCTTCTCTCGGCCGCGGCGTAGCTGACCCTGGTGGCCCAGCGAAAGAGAGCCCGCTTGATCCAGGTGGCGTCCAGGTGCTTGACCTGGACCGTCCTGGTCATCTGCTCGTACATCCTGGGCGGGGCGAACATGACGTGGGGCCCCACCTCCCGGATGTTCTCCTGGGCCGTCTCCGGCTCTTCGGGGAAGTTGATGGTGAAGCCCACCTGGAGGCCGGCCGAGATGGACATCATCTGCTCCCCGATCCAGGCAAAGGGAAGGTAGGAGACGAAGTCGTCGGTATCGAAGCAGGGGTCCACGGCCATCAGGTTCTTGCCCATGTTGAGCATGTTCCAGTGGGTCAGAAGGGCTCCCTTGGGCAGGTCGGTGGTCCCCGAGGTGTAGAAAAGGAGGCAGACGTCATCCCCCCGGCCCCGGCCGATGAGCTCCTCGAACAGCCCGGGCCGCTCCTTTTCCAGCTCCCGGCCCAGCTCCCGGACCTTCTCCAGGGAGACGAGGAAGTCCTCCTCGTAGTTGCGCATCCCCTTGGGGTCGTCCCAGATGATCTTGGTCAGCTTGGGGCAGTCGGCCTTGATGGCCAGCCCCTTGTCCACCTCCTCCTGACCCTCGCCCACCAGGATCTTGGCGTCGGAGTGGTCGATGATGTACTTGACCTCCTCCATGAGGCAGTCCCGGAAGAGCCAGACCGCCACGGCCCCGATGCACAAGGTGGCCATCTCGGCCCACAGCCCCTCGGGCCGGTTGTCCCCGATCATGGCCACCTTGTCGCCCGGCTCCACCCCCAGGGCCTTGAGGCCCAGGCCCACGTACTTGACGTTGTCGTAGTACTGCTGCCAGGTTATGGGCCGCCAGAGCCCGAACTCCTTCTCCCGCATGGCCACCTTGGAGTCGCCGTAGCGGCGGCACCGCTCCAGGAAGAGCTTGGGCAGGGTCATCTCCCTGGTGACGGTAAAGCCGCTACCTCCGGGTGGCATAGAGGTCCTCCTCGCCCAGGTAGGCCGTGACCACCTCGGGGTTGTTCTGAATCTGCTCCGGGCTTCCGCCGGCGATCCGGTTGCCGAAGTTGAGGACCGTGACCTGGTCGGAGATGTCCATGACCACCCCCATGTCGTGCTCCACCAGGAGGCAGGTCACCCGCCACCGCTCCTCCTGGTTTATGTCCAGGATGAAGCGGGCCATGTCCTCCACCTCCTCCAGGTTGAGCCCGGCCAAGGGCTCGTCCAGGAGGATCAGCTCCGGCTCCAGGGCCAGGGCCCGTCCCAGCTCGACCCGCTTCTGGAGGCCGTAGGGAAGCATCCCCACCACCTTGTGGCGGATGGACTCGATCTCCAGGAGATCGATTATCTCCTCCTCGATGAAGCGCCTGGTCCTGATCTCCTCTTTGGCCGTCTTGCCCAGGTAGAAGGCTCCGGAGAGGATCCCGGATTTGAGGTGGATGTGCCGGCCCAGGCGGATGTTGTCCAGGACGGTCATCCCGGAGAAAAGCTCTATCTTCTGGAAGGTCCTGGAGAAACCCAGGGCGGCCCGCTTGTGGGGCGAGAGATGGTTGATCCGCTGGTTCTTGAAGATCACGTCGCCCCTCTGGGGGCGGTAGAGCCCGTTGATACAGTTGAGGAGGACGGTCTTGCCCGCCCCGTTGGGTCCGATCACCGAGTGGATCTGGCCCTTTTTAACCCCCAGATCGACCTCCGACAGGGCGGCCACCTTGCCGAAGTGCATGGAGATACCCTTGAGCTCCAGGAGAAAGCCGGGATCGGCTTGGTGGGGGTCGGTCATCGCCTCCGCTCCGGAAAAGAACGCCGCCTCTTGAGTCCGGGTTTTATTCGGCTTGGGATTTTAAGTTCAAAAGGCCTTCGGCCAGGTTGACGTCGGTGATGAGGATATTGAAAAACCCCCCTTTAAGGGCCGCCTTGACCGGCTCGATCTTGTAGCTGGCCCCGGCCAGGGCGATGACCGACCGTCCGAAGGACTTGGCCGCCTTCCTGAAGTCGGCCAGGTCGATCCGGACCATGGAGGACTCCATGGCCGCCAGCTCGGGGAAGTCCCTGGCGGTCAGGATGTTCCCCTCCCGGTCAAAGAGGTGGTAGTTCATCATCCCCACCGCGCCCAATCCGAGACACTTGGCCGGGGTGAGGTCGTAAGCCTCGAAGAAGGCGGCCAGGGCCGGGTCGGGCCGGGACACGGCCCCGACGCCGGTCAGGATCAGGTCGGCCGAACCGGCCTTGTCCAGAAGCCCGGTAAAGGCCGGGTCCTGGGTCAGGGACTTGAGGAAGGTGCCGTACTTGGGAAGCTCCTCGGCCCTGTCCGGCCGGTTGGGGATCCGGTAGGTGTAGGCCGAGACCTGGGATTGGTCCCGGTACTTGGTCATCATCAGGGCGGCCAGTTGGGTGGGGTAGAAGTGGCGCAGGAGGGGGGTCGACTCGGCGGCCAGGGGGAAGAGCTGGTGGCCCCTGAAGGCCAGCAGCTCCAGGTACTCGATCATCCGCTGGATGGAGAAGCCCGGGGCCAGGCCGATGGTCATGTTGTCCTGAACCACCCGGACGAAGTACTCGGCCCCGGCCTTGCCCACCGCGTCGTAGGCCCGGCCCTCCCCGGAGGGGACCACCACCGCGTCCTTGAGGCCGAAGGTGTCCATCAGCTCCAGCTCCAGGCGCTGGAGCCGGGGCGGGTCGATGGCCACCTTGACTATCCCCTCGGTCTGGGCCTGGCGGAGAAGACGGGAGACCTTGGTCGGGTTGATGCCCAATCTGGAGGCCACGTCGGCCTGGCTCAGCTCCTGGGACTGGTCATAGTAGAGCTGGGCGCAACGGACCATCAGCTTGACCTCTTCGTCTCTGACCAGGGTTCGACGGGTCATGATTTTCCAGGAAAAGGAGAATGACTATGGAGATTGATATCTTATCATGACTTGTTGTGTCAAGATTATTGATGCAGAATTTGAAAAAAAATTTCTATGAATGAAAGACCATTCACATGATGGGGGCGGGCAGGAGAAGTCGGCGGGCCTGGGTGAGGAAGTAGTCGTCGGTCATTCCGGCCATGAAGTCCCTGACCATGAGGGCCGGCGGGGTCCCTTCCAGGTAGGAGGGCTCCATCCCGGCCAGGAAGTCGGTCAGGATCTGGCTTTGCCGGTCGCCCTCCCGGACCTGGTCCAGGAAGGTCTGGAAGAGGAGGGCGAAGAGGGTCTTGATCTTGTCCCCGTGGGCCTTTATCCGGGGGTTTAAATAGATCCGCTCCCGGTTGAAGCTCTTGAGCTCCCTTAAAGCCCGGGCCACGGGGGCCGAGAAGCCGATTCCCCCCCTTCCCAGGGAGCTGGTCACCAGATCCTCCACCAGCCGGAAGACGATGGTTCCGTTGGTCCGGCCCAAAACCCGGGCCGCCTCCGGGGGGAGCTCCTCCCGGGTGATGAGCCCCAGGCGGACGGCGTCCTCCAGGTCCCGGCCGATGTAGGCGATGGTATCGGCCAGCCGGACCACGCAGCCCTCCAGGGTCATGGGCCGGAGCTCCAGGCCCGGATCCAGCTCCTTGGATTCAAGCTCCGCCTCGAACCCGGCCCAGTCCTTGCTTCTCTCCGGGGTCAGGTCCATCAGGTCGGCCTCGCCGTCGTGGCAAAGGATCCCGTCCAGGACCTGGAGGGAGAGGTTGAGCCCCCGGCCCTTGCCCTCCAGAAGGTCCAGGGCCCTGACCGACTGGACCGGATGAACAAAGGGGGGCAGGCCGTGGGCTTGACCGAGCTCCGAGAGGTGGGTCTCGCCGTCGTGACCAAAGGGGGCGTGGCCCAGATCGTGGCCCAGGGAGACAGCCTCGATCAGGTCCTCGTTGAGTCCCAGGAGGCGGCCGATGGTCCGGGAGATCTTGGAGACCAGTTGGACGTGAAGGACCCGGTGGGTGATGTGGTCGTTCTCCACCAGGTAGAAGACCTGGGTCTTGTCGATGTAGCGGGTGTAGGCCAGGGAGTGGAGGATCCGGTCGGCGTCCACCTGGAATCTCTGGCGGTGGCCGTTGTCCACCAGGGGGTCGGGCCGCCGGCGAAGGGCCTTCCCCGAGGGGCAGGCCAGGGGAGAGAGCCGTTCGGTCTCGGCCCGATCCAGCTCGTCCCGGATCTTTTTGAGGAGCTCGGCCTGGGAGGTCATGATCCTGGAATTATGGAAAGGGCCAAGGGGGGTGTCAAGCCAACCAGTCAACAAGGGTCCGGGCCCTGGTTTTTATGTTTTCATAACTATGGCCTTGGCCTAAAATACCTCCCGGATTACCGGACCCTCTGCCCAAAACGAGCACAGAAGGCGGCGGAAGCGGTGGAACCGATAGATTTCCTGGAACGTTACCGGCTGATCCTGACCGAAGGGGCGGTCATCGAGCGGCTGTCCCGGGACCCCAAGGTGACCCTGGACCGGCAGGTCCTCAACGCCGTGCTTTTTCTGAAGCCGGCCGGGGAGAGGGCCATGGCCGCCATCTACCAGGAGTACCTGACCATCGGCCGGGAGCTGGACCTGCCCCTGATCCTGGCCACACCCACCTGGCGGGCCAACCAGGAGCGGGTCTCGGCCTCGGCCTACAGGGGCTGGGACCTGAACCGGGAGGCGGTCCGGTTCATCCAGGCCTTGGGGGAGGAGGCCGGCGATTACCAGGGCAAGGTCCTCATCGCCGGGCTGATGGGCCCCAGGGGGAACGCCTACGACCCGGCCGAGGCCTTGGCCGAGGGCGAGGCGGCCCGGTTCCACTCCTGGCAGGCGGAAAGCCTGGCCCAGGCCGGGGTGGACTTTCTCCAGGCGGCGACGATGCCGGCCCTGAGCGAGGCCGTAGGGATGGCCCGGGCCATGGCTCAAACAGGGCGACCCTACTCAGTCAGCTTCGTCATCCGGGGGGAGGGCCGCCTCCTGGACGGGACCCCCCTGGCCGAGGCGATTGAGACCCTGGACCAGAAGGTTTCCCCCCGGGCCTGGTTCATGGGGATCAACTGCGTCCACCCCACGGTCCTGGCCAGGGCCTTGGAAAGCCAGCCGGCCTGGATCAGGGGCCGACTCCTGGCCCTCCAGGCCAACACCTCCACCAAAAGCCCGGAGGAGCTGGACGGCTCGGCCGAGACCGAGACCGAGGAGCCGGACCTCTTCGCCCGGGCCATGATCGGGCTGGGGCATGACTTCGGGCTCAGGATCCTGGGCGGCTGCTGCGGGACCGACGGGAGGCACATCAGGGCCCTGGCCGGGTTGATCAGGGGCCGGCTTGACGAACCCGCCTCCGGGGCTTAGATTCAGCCCTGGAGGAGGAGCCATGCCGATCTATGAGTTCCGTTGCGAGGGTTGCCAGAAGGTCTTTGACCTGATGGTCCTTTCCGGCGACCAGGTGGAGATGAAGTGCCCGGACTGCGGCTGCCAGGAGCTGACCAAGATGATGTCGGCCGCCAGCCACAACCTGGGCCGGTCCAACTACAAGTTCAAGGGCGGTCCGGGCGGGGTCAGCCACAGGTCCTGCGGCTCCGGCGCCTGCTCGACAATCGATATCCCCGGAAGGGACTCCTGACCGCTTACCCCTTGCGACGTCTGAAACGCCTTCTAATCGTCATCCCCAGGGAACACCGGTAGGGGAGACGGATCCCCCGAAACTGCTGACCATCGAGTAACCTGAAGAACGGCCCGGCGGTCCGTTCCGGAGATGGGAAGGGAAGAGAAAAATCAGCCCCGATCATCAAAAAGGAAGCGGCAAGAGCAGCCTGGACCTGGTGGACCAGGCCAGGGTCCTCCCGGCCCTGGACCTGAAGCCTGGCCAGGTCTTCCTGGACCTGGGCGCCGGGCCGGGGGGCTACGCCCTCCTGGCCGCGGAGAGGATTGGCCCCCAAGGGCTGGTCCTGGCCGTGGACCTCTGGGAGGAGGGCCTTGAGCGGCTGGCGGAGGAGGCCCGAGCCAGGGGCCTGGCCAACCTCCGGACCATGGTCGCCGACATCGGGACCAGGCTGGACCTGGACCCCGGCAGCGTGGATACCTGCCTCCTGGCCACCGTCCTCCACCACCTGACCGAAAGCGGCCAAGCCGAGAGCGCCCTGAAGGAGGTCTTCCGGCTCCTCAAGCCCGGCGGCCGGCTGGCGGTGATCGAGTTCAACAAGGTGGCGGACGGACCCGGCCCGCCCCTGGAGGTCCGGCTCTCGCCCCAGGAGGTGGCCGACCTGGCCGGGCCGCAGGGCTTCGTTCAAGAGCTTCTGGTGGAGGCGGGACCGCACAACTACCTGATCGGACTGAGGCCGAGGCCTGGGAGTCTATTGTAAACCTCCCCCGGGACCCGACCCTCGGGTCGGTCTAGCCGGTCCGGCCCGCTCCCGTCCCTATTCCACCAAGAGCCTCTCGGCCCCGACGGCCAGATGCCGGGTCAGGCTTTCCAGCAGGTCTGACTTAAGATTCCAGCAGTGCCAGTAGAGCTCCACCGGCACCTGGCAGCCGGGGGCCAGGTCGACCAGCCGGCCGGCCCGGCGATGGGGCGAGCTTTGCTGGTCCGGCAGCATGCCGTAGGCGAGCCCGGAGGTTATGATCTCGGCGAACTTCTCCGAGGAGGGCACATAAAGGGCCGGGAGGGGGTCGGGGACCTCCCCCAGGGCCTGAAGGAAGAGCTTTTGATGCAGCTCATCCTGGCGATTGAAAATAAGAACCGGGGCTTTCCCGACCTCCTCGATGGTCAGACCCCGGGGGAACCATCCGGCCGCAAACCCGGGCTCGGCCAGAAGGCGGTATCTCATGCACCCCAGGTAGGCCATCCGGCACCCTTGCATGGGCCGCTCCTGGGTGCTGATGCATCCCATCACCTCGCCGTCCTTCAGGAGCCGATGGGTTTGCTCCTGATCGTCGACCCGGATATCCAAGAGCACCTTTTTTTCCAATAAAAAGGGGCGGACCGCCCCTAGGAACCAGGTGGCCAGGCTGTCGGCGTTGATCCCCACGGCCAGGGTGGTAAAGCCCTGGTCGGCCTTTTCGTCCACCTCCCCCAACAGGTCGTCCTCCAGCCGCTTGACCCGCAGGTAATGCTTGAGCATTCTTCTGCCGGCCGGGGTGGGTCGGGGCGGTGTGGCCCGGGCCAGGAGAACCTGTCCCGTTTGCTCCTCCAAGAGCTTCACCCGTTGAGAGACCGCGGATTGGGTGATGTGCAAGGCCCGGCCGGCCCTGTCAAACCCTTGCTCGCGGACCACCACCGCCAGAGCCTCGATGAGTCTGTAGTCCAGCATGCGATCTAAATTAGCAAAATTTATTGAATATAAAAACAATTAATTTCAATTTTAATATAATCCAACCTATTCTCCCCCTGGACTCTGTCAGATCCACTTGGGAGAAAAAGATGATCGGACCGTTTGTGCAGGGGTTTGGCACCGGGGGAGGGCTGATCGTGGCCATCGGCGCCCAGAACGCATTCGTTCTGTCCCAAGGGGTTCGGAGGAACCATCACCTCCTCATCGCCTTGATCTGCATCATCTGCGACGCCGTCTTTATCTCCGCCGGGGTGGCCGGTTTCGGGACGATCGTCTCCGCCGAGCCGCGAATATCGCCCTGGGTGACCTGGGGCGGGGCCGGGTTCCTTTTTCTCTACGGTTCGGGGTCGCTTCGCTCAGCCCTGCGGGGGGGGAGCCTGGAGGCGACCGGCCGGACAGCGCTATCGCTGAGAGCCGTTATCATCACCACCCTGGCCGTAACCCTCCTCAACCCCCACTTTTACCTGGACACGGTCGTCCTTCTGGGAGGGTTGAGCACCAAATTTTATGGGGAAAACCGGCTTTATTTCTGGGCAGGGGCGCTTTCCGCCTCCACTTTGTGGTTTCTCGGCCTGAGCCTGGGCGGGCAGCTCCTGGCCCCCCTGTTCAGGAAACCGATCTCCTGGAGGATCCTCGACAGCCTGGTCTGGGTGACCATGTGGGCCATCTCAGGGTCGCTGATCATGGGTCAGGTTTCCCTTTTATCTTGATATTAAAGGTGCCGGGCCCGCCAGGATTGCCCATGGAAATCCGGGCAAACGGAGTCCTGGTCAGTTGACCTTCAGGTCAGGGCTCCCCTGGCGGCGATGGGGGTGAGGGACTCGATCCGCCCGCCCCGGGTGATCACGTAGTGGTCGTGGAGGGGGATGGTGGTGCAGCCGTGGCTGGGGACCAGCTCCACCTTGTCCCCGGGGGAGAGGGCGCGGCCCGGATCGGCGACGGCCAGGTGGCCGTGCTCCTCGTTGAGGGCGGTGAGGGTCAAGCCCTCGTCCAGGCAGACCGGCAGGCCGGCGTCTAGGGAGAGGGCCTTCATCCCGGCGTCGATGACCGCCCGGCCCGGCTCCGGCCGGCTGATGACCGTGGCCAGGACGGTCAGGGCCTGGTGGAAATCCAGCCCGTAGTCTTGGTTGTGGCGATCCATGGTCACGTAGGAGCCCACCTGGATCTCGGTGATGCCGGGGTGAAGACCGGTCAGGAGGTGGGTATTGGAGCCGCCGGCGCTGACGATCTCCACCGGGATATGGTTCCGCCTGATCAGCTCGGCCGTGTCCACCAGAAGCCGGTTGGCCCGGTCGCAGCGGCGGGCCTTCTCCTCCGGGTCCTGGAGGAACATACCCCCCTCGTAGCCCATGACCCCCTTGAAGATGAGGTTGTCCAGCCCGGCCACCTCCCGGGCCAGGTCCAGGGCCGGCTCACCCGGCGCCACCCCGCAGCGGTTAATGCCCACGTTGACCTCCACCAGGACCTTGATCCTGGTCCCCGCCTCCCTTGCCGCGGCCGAGATTTGGGCCGCGCCCTGGGGATCGTCGACGCAGACGGTCAGGTCCCGATCCCGGGCCAGGCGGGCCAGCCGCCGGAGCTTGGTCTCCCCGGCGACGACGTTGGCCACCAGGATGTTATCCACCCCGTGCTCGAAGAAGATCTCGGCCTCGGAGAGCTTGGCGCAGGTGACCCCGATGGCTCCGGCCTTTATCTGGGCCAGGGCGATCAGGGGCAGCTTGTGGGTCTTGACGTGGGGCCTGAGCTGGCAGGCCCGGCCCTTAAAACGGCGGGCCATCTCCTCTATGTTGGCCTCCACCAAGTCCATGTCCAGGAGGAGGCAGGGCGTGTCCGCCTCTGACTTGGGCCGGCCGATGAGCTCGATCATGGTTTCTCCCTTTCCTGCCCGAGCCTGAGAACAGCCCCGGCAAAGAGGGGGTGTTGATAATGGTTCAGGAGGTCAATCGGTTGATTCAAGGTGATGAGGGAAGCCGGTCTCAAGGGCTGGGGCCGGATCCGGCCGTCTACAGCTTCCCCTCGGAGGCCGAGTCCAGGCCTATCGGGTGGTCCTTCCAGTTGGGGACCGAGTCGCCGGGGCCGATGGTGGAGGTCCTCTTGAGGTTCGGGCCCAGGGCATCCTTGATCCAGACAGGGAGGATATCCACCTGGAAGTTGTAGCGGGTGTTCTTGAACCAGCTCCGGGCCACGTTGACCAGCTTGCCCAGCTCGGGGAGCTTGATCTCGGGCATCCCGTCGCCGGTGATATCGATGTAGAGGGGGTTTTTGAGCTCGCAGGCGCCGGAGTAATCGCAGATCAGACCGCATTGCTGCCAGGCGAAGGGGATCAGGTTGCCGGCCCGGTCCATGAGGGACAGCTCCAGATATATCTCGGTCTCCCGGCCGCAGAACATGGTCTTCCAGATCCTGACCTCCTCCTGGGAGACGTAGACCTCCCGGCCTTTCAGGCGGGAGGTTTCGATCCTCCGCCACTGGGCGAAGGGGGTGGTTCCCTTCTCCAGATGGGGGAAGCCCCGGGGCCGGTACTCGCCTCCCAGGGCCTGGTAGCGCTCCACCTCCTGCTGGATCGTCTCCTGACTGAGGGTCCGCTGGGAAAGAATCCGGCCGGCCAGGGCCGGTCCGGAGCAGACCCACAGGGCGGCGCAGATCAGGCAGACCATCGTTCCCAGCCTGGTTCCGGTCATCACAAACCCCCTCACCGAGAATATTAGCCACTCCCCCTCTCCCCGGTCAAGGCGGTTGGGCCGCCCCCCGCCCTGAGCCGCCCCGACCGGCCCGCGGAACGGCCGGGCCGGCCCGGGAGGGGCGATCCCTCTCCTGCCGGGGCCGGTCACCGTTCGCCGCCGAGCCGGTCCTCAAAGTAGGGCTCCACCCAGAGGGGGCCGGGCCTGACACCCTCCCGGGCGGCCTGGCTCTCCCGGCCCGCCGCCTTTTTGACCCAGGTCGGGAGGATCTCCTCCTTGAAGACCCGGCGTCTCAGATCGGCCTCGATCAGGTAGGAGCTGATCCGGTCGATGGAGCTGAACCTGATCTCGGGTTTTCCGTCGCCGGTGATGTCGAGGTAGAGGGGGTCCTCCCCGCCGGGCTGCCCGCCGGTGCGGCAGGTCAGGCCCGGGTCCTGCCAGGCGAAGGCGATCATCCCCCCGGTCTCCGGACCGCCCGGAAGATACAGCTCGACGTAGATGGTTTCAAACCTGCCGCAGCTGAAGTTGTGGGCGATCGCCGTTCCGTCGGCGTCCTGGTAGATCAGGCCGCCCCTGAGCCTGATCTGGGTCAGGCGATACTTGCCGTAGCCGGGCCGCCCGTAGAAGGGGGTCTCCCGGCCGGGAAACTCGGGGAAGCCCCCGGGGGAGTAGACGGCCCCCAGGGCCTGGTACCTGGCCGCGTCGGCGGCTATCTCCTGGTCCGAGACCAGGGCCGCAGCAAAGGCCCGGGGAGTGATCAACATCACCAGGCCCACCACCGCCAGACCGAGCAGCGTTTTTTTTGGGTATCCGAACATGGCTCCCTCCTTTTCCGGAACCACACGAATTGGTATTTCCTGGGAACAAGATAAGTCAGTTCGGGAGGGGATCAATCCGGCGGTAGGGAAGGGGGTTAAAAAAGCGGACCCGAAGGCCGGGTCCGGGCAGGCCTCCTTTGGGGCCCGGGCTTCAACCTGGACCTGTGGCGATCACCGTTGGCCGGTCAGGGCGGCCCGTCCCCCGGCCGGGCGGACCGCTCCTCGACCCGGTCGCTCAGTCGGTCTGCCCGGCCTTTAACCGGCCCGACTTGGCCAAGGCCATGTAGTGGGCCACATCGATCTCCTTGGGACAGACGTGGCTGCAGGCCTGGGAGGTGTGGCAGCGGTAGACCCCTTTCTCGCTGTAGATCAGCTTGAGCCGCTCCTCCGTGGCGGTCTCCCGGGGGTCCATGACCCGGACCACGCCGGCCATGACCGCGTTGGGGCCGAGGAAGTTCTTCTGGGAGGTGATGCAGGCCGTGGCGCAGCAGAAGCAGTTGAGACAGCGGGTGGCGTCGGCGTAATCGTCGAGCTGCTTGAGCTGGACGATATACTCGTTTCCCCCCGGGTCCTTGGCCGCCGGCTGGATGAGAAAGGGCTTGGCCTGGTGGACCCTCTCGTAGGCCAAAGCCAGGTCCACCACCAGGTCCCTGACCACCGGGGCGACGGTGATCGGCCCCACGGTAAAGGTGGTCGTGCCGAAGTCGTTGACCGCGTTCTCCACTAGGAGCTCGCAGGCCAGGACCGGCCGGCCGTTGACCACCACGGCGCAGCTGCCGCACTGGCCGTGCTCGCACGACGAGCTCCAGGCCAGGGAGGGATCCTGCTCCTCGTTGATCTTGCGGAAGAGGTCGGTGAACCGCTGGATCCGGCCCGCCTCCAGCCGGTACTCCTGGACCCAGGAGCTTTTCTGGGTGGGGTCGTAGCGTTGGATCTTCAAGACCAGTTGGTAGGACTGGGCCATTTATCGCCTCCCTGGGGCCGGGTGGCCCTAGTATTTCCTTTCGATGAAGTCGAAACCTTCCACGTACTGGCAGGTCTTCTCCTCAAAGAGGCAGCGGTCGATGGGCCGCCGGCCCCAGGTGACCTCCCCGAACTCCTCCATCCAGGCCAGGGTGTGGTAGTTGAACTCGTCGCTCCGCACCGGGTAGTCCTCCCGGAAGTGGCCCCCCCGGGACTCCTTTCTTTCCAGGGCCCCCTGGGCGATGATCATGGCCACGGCCAGGAGGTTGTCCAGCTCGAAACGCTCCATGAGCTCCTGGTTCATGACCAGCCCCCTTTGGACCAGGGGGGACTTGTCGGCCCGGCTTTTGAGCTCCTTGAGCCCCTCTATGGCCTGGCTGAGGCCCTCCCCGGTCCTGAAGACGCCCACCTTCTCGGTCATCAGGGCCCGCATCTCCTCCCGGACCTGGCCGGCCTTCTGGTCCCCGCCCGGCTCCAGGTAGGCCGAGAAGCGCTCCAGGCTCTTGGCCCCCGGATCGGGGGGGTGCTTGAGGTCCCGGCCCTGCTCCGAGTCGCCCAGCCACTCGACCACCTTCTCCCCCACGATCCGGCCCATGGTGATCAGCTCCAGGAGGGAGTTGGTCCCCAGCCGGTTGAAGCCGTGGAGGCTGGCCGCGGCGCACTCGCCGATGGCGTAGAGGCCGTGGACGTAGGTCTCCTGGTCGGACTGGACCCGGCCCCAGCGGTCGGTGGGGATGCCGCCCATCTGGTAGTGGCAGGTGGGGCGGACCGGGGCCAGCTCCTTCTTGGGGTCGATGTTGACGAACTTCTTGAAGAAACCGGAGATCTCGGGGAGCTTGACGTCATGGACGTAGTCGGGCAGGTGGCGGATATCGATCCAGACGTGCCAGATGTTGTGGTCCGGGTTGAGGACCCCCCGGCCCTCCCTGATCTCGGTCTCGATGGCCCGGGAGACGATGTCCCGGGGGGCCAGGTCCTTGTTGGTGGGGGCGTAGCGCTCCATGAACGCCTCGCCGTCCTTGTTGCGGAGGATCCCACCTTCGCCCCGGAGGGCCTCGCTGGCCAGGATGCCCGGGCCGACGATGCCGGTGGGGTGGAACTGGACCGCCTCCAGATCCATCACCGGCAGCCCGGCCTGGAGCGCCAGAGCCGGCCCGTCCCCGGTGTTGCCCCGGCAGTTGCTGGTGACCTGATAGATCTGGCCCAGACCGCCGGTGGTGACGATGGTCGCCCTGGCCAGGACCACGGTGAACTGGCCTTTCTTGGCCTCGTAGAGGACCGCCCCCAAACAGCGCCCGTCCTCGATGATCAGCTCCGTGGCCAGGGTCTGGCCGAGGTAGGTGGTCCCGGCCTTGAGGGTCTCCCACCAGCCGGTGTCCATGATCCCCTTGCCGGTCCGGTCGGCCTCGAACTTGACCCGGTAGGCGATCCCCTTGCCGTAGTTGATGGTGTGGCCGCCGAAGGTCCGGCGGGCCAGCCGGCCGTTCTCGTCCCGGGAGAAGTGCATCCCGTGGTTCTCCAGCCACAGGATCTGCTCCCAGGCCGAGTCGATGACCTGCTTGATGACCACCTGGTCGGCCATGCAGTCGGAGCCCTTCCAGGTGTCGAACATGTGGAACTCGTTGGAGTCGGAGGTGTCCCGGGGATCCACCGCGGCCACCCCGCCCTGGGCGGTGGTGGTGTGGGATTTCTGGACGTGGGAGACCTTGGTCGCGGCGATGATGCTGGTCCCCGGCCGACGCTCCAATATCTCCGCGGCGCAGCGCAGCCCCGCCCCTCCGCCGCCGATGATCAAAACGTCACAACGGACGGTGTCGGCGATTTTCAGGCTTTGGTTCATCTTAAAGCTCCTCGCTCAGACGGCCAGGGTGAGCCTAAGGCCGAAGTAGGCGGCCGAGAGGCCGATCAGGATGATCAGGACCAGGGCCCCGGCCCTGGCCACCCGGCTGGCCAGGTAGTCCCCGGCGATGGAGATCAGGCCGTAGGCGGCGTGGTACATGACGCAAAGGAGGATCAGGACGTCCACCGCCTTGACAAAGCCGTTCTGCATCCTGGCCACCACCTGGGCGGCCTGGTGGCTGGCCTCGGCGTTGACGTGGGAGAGGATCATGTGGGCCGGGATCATGACCAGCAGAAAGGCCCCGGTGAACCGCTGGAGCTTCCAGCTCCAGGCGTGGTTGACCGTCCAGATCCTTTTCCCCACCAGGAAGGTGACGCTCAAGCCCGCGACCAGGATGAAGAGCCAGAAGAAGACCGGGGAGACCGACTGGGAGCCCAGGATCATGACCGCCCCCAGGAGGAGGACATAGAGGCCCGAGAAGACGAAGACCGCGGTCAGCATGGCCTGGTCGTCCCGGCGGCCGAAGAGCTCGTAGAGGATCAGGCGGCCGCCGTTGAAGGAGTGGAGGATGACCGGGATGGCCAGGGCCCACTCCAGAAAGAGGAAGACCGGACCGCCGAAGACGGCCATCTTGGCGTCGTAGGCGGCGGGATCGGTCAGGGAGGAGAGGGTGTAGACATGGAAGAGGGCGTAGCCCACCAGGAGGAGGCCGGTGAGCCGGTGGCCCCAGGTGATGAGATAGGCAAAGCCCTTGTTCCGGACCAGGAGCCTGAGGGCCGACAGCCAGGCCCGGGGCTTGCTGCCCGCGGAACGGCTGGGGTAGGTGGTCGCATCAGTGGTCATGAGGACTCCCCCGTGGCCGCCTTTTTCACGCGGCGGCCTGTAGTTGGGTTTGGCCTGCGCTCACCGTCCGGGGGGCCAAGGCCGGACCGGCCGTTCTTCCCCGGGCGGTCAGTGGCTCAGCCGGCCCGACGGCCGGCCACCAGCTCGTAGAGATCCCGTCCTTCAGCGTCATTGATGACGATGGCCGGAAGATCGACCACCTCCAGCCTTCGAACCGCCTCCGGTCCCAGGTCCTCGAAGGCGATGATCTCGGCCTTTTTGATGGCCTGACCGATGAGGGCCCCGGCCCCGCCCACGGCGGCCAGGTAAACCGCCTTGTACCTGACCAGGGCCTCCCTGACCTGGGCCGAGCGCTTGCCCTTGGCCAGCATGGCCTTGACCCCGACCTCCATCAGCCGGGGGGCGTAGGGGTCCATCCGGTAGGCGGTGGTGGGTCCGGCCGCGCCCACCGGCCGGTCGGGCCGGGGAGGGGTGGGACCGACGTAGTAGATCAGTGAGCCCCGGGGATCAAAGGGCAGCTCCCGGCCCTGGTCCAGGAGATCCACCAGCCTTTTGTGGGCCGCGTCCCGGGCGGTGTAGATTGTTCCGCTCACGAGGACCTTGTCCCCGGCCTTGAGCCCGAGGACCACCTCCTCGGAGAGGGGTGGTGAGAGGCGGATGGCCCTGGTTTGGTTCATAGGACCGCCTCCTTGTGCCTGGCGGCGTGGCACTGGATGTTGATGGCCAGGGGCAGGGAGGCGATGTGGCAGGGCTCCTTGAGGATGTGGACCCCCAGGGAGAGGGTTCTCCCGCCCAGCGCCTGGGGCCCCAGCCCCGAGGATTTCAGGCTTTCGAGGACCTCGGCCTCCTTGGCCGCCAGGTCCGGGTCCGGGTTGGCCCGGCCCAGGGGCCTGAGCAGGGCCTCCTTGGCCATGCTCGCCGCCCGCTCGAAGTTGCCGCCGATGCCCACCCCGACGATGGTCGGCGGGCAGGGGTTGGGCCCGGCCTCGAGGACGGCCTGGATGATCCGCTCCCGGCAGCCCTCCCAGCCGTCGGCCGGTTTAAGCATGTGGAGCCGGGACATGTTCTCCGAGCCGCCCCCCTTGGGGGCCACGGTCAGCTTCAGATGCTCGCCGGGGACCGAGGAGAGGTGGACCACGGCCGGGGTGTTGTCGCCGGTGTTGGCCCTGGTGAAGGGGTCGCAGAGAGACTTGCGGAGGTACCCCTCTCCGTAGCCTTGGCGGACCCCTTCATCCACGGCCCGGTACAGATCCCCGTCCAGGTGGACCTCCCGGCCCAGCTCCACGAAGACCACGGCCAGGCCGGTGTCCTGGCACAAGGGCAGCCCCTCCTCCCTGGCCAAACGGGCGTTGGCCAGGAGCTGGTCGAGGATGTCCACGGCCAAGGGGTTCTCCTCCTCGGCCTTGGCCGCCTCAAGGGCCGAGAGAACGTCCCCGGGCAGCTCCTGGTTGGCCCGGAGGCAGAGCTCCGCCACGGTTCTGGTTATAACTTCGATTTTTATCTCTCTCATGACGGTCATTCCCGGCGGGTCAGGACGTCCCGGCCCACAAAAAAAGACCCCCTTTAGGGTCTGGGGCGGTCTTGGAAGCCTTCTTTAAGCGCTCTCCGGCTCAACCTCTGGTCCAGATTCGAGAGGCCGATGCTCGAAATAAATCCGTGTATTCCCGCAGGCGTATGCCAGCCGCTTCCTAGGACTCGATTCGGATTCGAGTTTTTAAGATGCATTTATAGTTAGGAAACAAGGCGGCTTTTTGTCAAGGTCTTTATGCCCTCCCGCAGGGGACGGGGCGGGTCCGGCCGGGGGGTCCAAGCTTGACACCTTTCCCTTCCGGGGATTAGTCTCGGCCGGGCCATGACCATCATCGACGCTCACACCCACGCCTACACCGAGCGGGACCTGGAGTCCATCCAGGTCAAGATGGCCGTCCTGGACGGCCCCCTCTCCCCGGACAGCCCCCATCGCTGGCAACTCACCCATCGGGGCGACCTTAAGACCCTGGTGGAGACCGAGACCGCGGCCGGGGTGGAGCGGCTGATCCTCCTGCCGGTGGCCGGCCGCCCGGAGAGGGTGGAGGAGCTCAACCGCTGGTCGGCCCGGGCCGCCGAGGACCATCCCCAGATTATCCCTTTCGCCACCCTCCACCCGGCCAGCCCCGATCCGGCCGCGGACCTGGCCCTGGCCCTGGACCTGGGGCTCAAGGGGGTCAAGCTCCACACCCTTCTCCAGCGCTTCTCCCTCCTGGACCGGCCGGCCCTGGACCTGGCCGAGACCCTGGCCAAGGCCGGGCTGCCGGTCCTCCTGGACACCCTCCACGGCCCGGGGCTGATGAAGGTCAAGCCCCACCTGGCCGCCTTCGGCGAGGAGATGGAACCCTTTGCCGCCGCCCCGGGCCAGATCGCCAGGTGGGCGGCCCTGTTCCCGGAGCTGACCATCATCGCCGCCCACCTGGGCTGTCTCTACGGCTGGGAGGAGGTGGGCCCGCTGTTGGAGCCGGACAACGTCTACTTCGATCTGGCCTTCGTGGACCGGCTCCTCGGCCCGGCCCGGGCCAGGGAGCTGATCCGGGCCAAGGGAGCGGGCCGGGTCCTCTGGGGCACCGACGCCCCCTGGCGGGAGGCCGGTCCGGCCCTGGCCTGGCTGAGGGAGCTGGAGCTGACCCCCGAGGAGGAGGCGGCCGTGGCCGGCCTGAACGCGGCCAGGCTCCTGAATCTCTAGGCCAACCTTTACAGCCCGTCCGACCGGGCCTATATTGTCAATTAATGGGAATGGCCTGCAAAACCAAGGTTTTGCCGGCCGGGAGCGGCAAAGCCGCGTGTCGGCTTTGAGGGTGGAGTCTTTTTAAAGAATCGGAAACCACGGGGCCGGAGCCATGGCTCGGACGGGGAAGAAGAAGAAGAAGAAGCGGAAATCCGGCCCGGCCAGGGAGACCAAGCCCCAAGCCTTTCACAACCCGTTCCTGGACCAGGCCAGGGAGCTGAAGAGCCTGGTCGCCAAGCCTCCCCCCAAGACCAAGCCCCGGGAGCCGGAGAACCACCAGCCGGAGGACCGGGAGAAAGCTGAGCAACAGCTTTTTTTAAAGGCCGTGGCCGGGACCGTGCCCCTGGGGTCAGGGCCGGAGACGGCCCTGGCGGTCACCAAAACCGAGCCGCCGCCGGTGGAGGACGAGGAGCTGGAGGTTCTGGCCCAGCTGGCCGATCTGATCTCCGGGGCGGCCCCTCTGGACATCCGGGACACGGACGAGTACGTCCAGGGCGCCCGGCCGGGGCTGAACCCGGACATTATCCACCGCCTGGCCCTGGGCCGGTTTCCGGTCCAGGCCCACCTGGACCTTCACGGGCTGACCCTGACCCAGGCCCGCCAGCGGGTGGAGGGCTTCCTGGAAAAGTCCAGGCGGCTGGGAATGAGGTGCGTCCTCATCATCCACGGCCGGGGGCTGTCCTCTCCGGAGGGGAGGCCGGTCCTCAAGCCCCACCTGGTGGCCTGGCTGAGCCGCTCGGGTCTGAGGAAGCACGTCCTGGCCTTCACCTCGGCCCGGCCCTACGACGGCGGGGCCGGGGCGGTCTACGTCCTCCTCCGGAGGTGAGGGGGAGAGGTCCGGGCCCCGGAACCGGGCCGGGGACCGGGCCCGGCCAAGCCGGAAAGAGGGCCTTCATGGCCGCTTACGTCTGGCCAAGCCGGCCCGGGCGTGGTAAAGAGGGAGGAAACGAGACAGAGGGGATATGGTGAGCGGAGAGAAACCCTTGGAGCAGATCCTGGCCTACTTCCAGGAGAACGACTGGCCCCTGGACGAGGTGGACACCGCCGCCGGACGGGTCTTCACCACCTACCGCGGCCGGAACGTGGTCCTGGAGGTGGAGATCTGCCTCAACCTGGAGTGGAAGCTTCTTCAGGTGACCCTGCTCCTGCCGGAGATGGCTCCGCCCCGGCGTTTGGCCGAGGCCATGGCCGTGGTCAACCGGATCAATTACAAGCTGCCCCTGGGTCATTTCGAGATAGGCCCGGAGGACCGCCAACTGGCCTTTTACACGGCCGTGCCCCTCACCGACCAGATGGAGGTGGGGCCCCTCTTCGAGACCCTCCTGGCCTGGACGGTGGACATCGTCGACCAGGAGCACCCCCGCCTGATGCAGGCCATCTACGCCAGCGGCGGAGCCGATGAGGCGACCTTAGAAGACCTGGATGAGCCCCCCCGGCGGTATGACGCCTGATCCCCCGGGAAGCTGCAATAAGCCATCTCAAAAAGGCCCTCCGGCCCAATCTCATCGTCAGGCCCGAAAAGCCGATCCTCGAAATATGTCCATATATTCCTCCGGTTGTCTTCTCGACCCTTCCTTGATCTTGAACCGGATTTCGATTTTTGAGACGGTTTCTAACCAAACGCCATCCGTCCCGGTCGGCGTTTAAGGCCGAAACCAGCTTAGGCTGAGGGTCTCGGCCGTTACCTGCCCGCAACAAGTCATAGGAGGATGAAGTGATCGACCAGCCGCAGGTGAAGTTTCGTGAGAAGACCGCCCAGCACCTGATCGAGGCTCTGAAAAAGCGCCGCTTCGAGGCCAGCTACGCTCCCACCGCGGCCCAGGCCAAGGAGGAGTCACTGGCCATGATCCCCGAGGGGGCCTCGGTCTACCGCTGCGGGTCTATGTCCCTGACCCACCTGGGGTTCTGGGACGAGGTGGCCAAGCTGCCCGGGGTCAAGCTGATCGACGCCTACCGGCCGGGGCTGAGCCCCGAGGAGGTCAGGTCGCTGAGGCTGGAGGGGATGGGGGCCGACTTCATGTTCGCCTCGGTCAACGCCATCACCCTGGACGGGAGGCTGGTCAACCTGGACGGGACCGGCAACCGGGTGGCGGCCATGTGCTTCGGCCCCCGGAAGGTGGTTTTGGTGGTGGGGATGAACAAGCTGACGGCCGACCTGGACTCCGCCCTGACCAGGGTCAAGCACTGGGCCGCGCCGATCAACGCCATGCGCTTGAACCTCAAGACCCCCTGCAACGAGACCGGGCTCTGCGCCGACTGCTCAAGCCCCCAAAGGATCTGCAACATGTGGGTCATCCACGAGAAGCAGATGGTCGAGGGGCGGATTCACGTGAAGCTGGTGGGGGAGGACATGGGCTACTAGGCCCACTGGGAGAAAGACTCCGATCCAGGGCCGGCAGGGCGGTCAGGGGAACGCGCCGGCGTTCCTCCGGCCGCCTGCCGGTCTTTTTTGTGGCCGAGGCGGTTTAAGGGGCCGACCGCCGCGCCGCCTTGCTCCTCGCGGCGGCTGGGTGGGGCGGGGCCTAGGGTAAGGCCGGAGGTTCAGGAGGCGCTATGGGCGCCGGTGGCGAAAGGTCGCCTTGAACAGGGAGGCTGTTTGAGGCGGATGGCGGGGCGGTGAGGCTCGAGGGAAAGGCCGGATCAGCCTTGGCCAACCCGATCCAAACCTGAAAGGATCGAGGTGTTGGCGGCGGCCGGGGTGTGACCCTGCCATTACCTTTAACCATATTAAATAATTGAAATAACCCTCTCCCCCCAACCCTCTCCCCCAAAAAGAGGGCGAGGGGGGAGGGGGCCGGTTTTGGGGCGGGGCAAGGATTGCCCCGGAGCTCCCATGAAGGCTGGAGATCGGAACGGTGGGTTACGCTTCGCTAACCCACCCTCCGGGGAAGGGGAGGATGAGCTGAGCCCGGGAGACGGGTCGGGGAGATTGCTGCGGCGTCTTACGGGCACCTCGCAATAAAAGGTTGTCTCGTCGCCTTGAGGCTCCTCGCAGCGGCACTCGGCACCTCGCGGCAAGCCGCGGGGAATGAAACCCCCTTGGGGGCTCCTACGCAAAATCGTCCTTGACTTGGGGGTCCGACTCAACCTATTACTGATACATGGATACCTGCATACATGAATACATGAATTCCTGGCTCAAAAAACATTCCCCAAAGGAGAAGGATAAACGATGAAAAAGACGGTGATTCTTGGCAAACTGAGTATTCTCCTGACCCTCTCTTTGGCGGTCTTCGGCCTCGGCCTGGCCGTGGCGGCCGATTATCCCTCCAGAAACGTTTCGGTGATCGTTCCCTTTGCCGCGGGCGGGGGCAACGACATGATCGCCCGGGCCCTGTTGAAGAACGCCGGCAAGTACTGCCCGGTCAGCTTCAACGTGGTCAACGTTCCCGGCGGCGGCGGGGTGGTCGGCCTGGCCAAGGCCATCACCGCCCGGCCCGACGGGTACACCCTGTCCATTATTGAGGCCAACTGCATCCAGGCCGCCCATATTCAGGGCATGACCAAGTACGACGGCAGCAAGGATCTCGTCCCCGTTTCGCGGATCGGTTTCGCCGAGGCCTCCATTTGCGTGAAAGCGGACTCCAAGTACAAGACCCTGAAAGATTTGGTCGAGGGCGCCCGGGCCAACCCGGAGGCCATCACCGTGGCCGTGGGCAGCGGCAAGGGAGGCTGCTGGGACATGCCCCTCCAAACCCTGGCCGCGGCGGAAAAGGTCAAGTTCAAGCATGTCTACATGCATGGCGGGGCCCCGGCCCGGACCGCCGTCCTGGGCGGGCACATGGACGCCTGCGCCATCGGGATCATGGAAGCGGAGCCGTTCGTGCGCTCCGGCGATATTAGGATCCTGGGAATCTTCGGGCCGGAGCGGAACCCCAAGCTTCCGGAGGCCCCCACGGTGGTGGAGCAGGGTTACCCCAACATCGACATGGGGGTCAGCTTCATCTTCTACCTGCCCCAGGGGCTGGATAAGGACCAGGTCGACTACTTGATCGGGTTCGTCGAGAAATGCTTCAATGACCCGGAATATGCCGAGGTCCTGGAAAAACGAGTGATCTCCCGTCCCCAGAAGTTCATGGGCCCCGAAGCTACCATGGACTGGCTCAAGAACAACGAGGTCCGGGTGAAAGCCGTGCTGCAGGACCTGGGCATGGCCAAATAAGTCCCAAAGCCGACCCGCCCGCCCGATCGAGGGCGGGCGGGTTCCCTTCTCGCCGCTGCCAGGGGCGGAAGATCGCCGGATCGGCCAGACCGAGGTGAGCGGGGCCGGGATGGGGCCAGGTAAGCACCGCAAAATCCCAAGCCACGAAAGCGCCGTTCAAGCCCTGTTCTCGGGAAATGAATCATGAAGACGGCAAAGCTGATAGACCCGTTATGCTTCATCGCCCTGGGCGGCCTCACCCTCTACTTCGCCCAGGCCCACCAGGACGAAAACGTCATCGTCAGCCCGGCCTTTTTCCCCCGGATGGTGGCCATTTTGATGATAATCATGAACCTCCTCAGAATTATCACCATCATATTCAAGCAGGAGAAGGTCGAATCGAACCAGCCGCCTCTTACCCGGACCGGGTATAAATCGGTCCTGATCGCCTTAGCTTCCCTGGTGGGCTATTTCGGACTCAATTATCTGATCGGATTCCTTTTAAGCACCATTATCTTCGTTTTCGGCCTGATGTACTTGTTGGGCAACCGCCGCTTTTTGCAGAGCGCGGTTTTCTGCCTGGCGGTCGCCTTCAGCATCTCCGCCATCTTCAAATACGTCCTGGTTCTGCCTCTGCCCCAAGGGGTCCTTTTTTGACCCACGGCTTTTTCTGATAACCCTGGAGCCCGGCCATGGATTTCGATCTGCTTGCCCAATCATTCGTCCTGATCATGCAGCCCATGAACCTGATCATTATTATGCTCTCGGTCACCATGGGCATTATAATCGGGGCCTTGCCGGGCCTGACCGTGGTGATGGCCTGCGCCCTCCTGGTGCCCTTGACCTACGGGTTTCCGGCCATCCAGTCGTTCATCTCGCTGCTGGGCATCTACTGCGGAGCGGTCTACGGCGGCTCGGTCTCGGCCATTTTGCTGGGCATACCCGGAACGCCGGCGGCGGCGGCGACCATGATCGACGGATTCGCCCTGTGCAAGAAGGGCCAGGCCGGAAAGGCCCTGGGCATCGCCTGCATCGCCTCCTCCGTGGCCGGCATATTCAGCGCCCTGGTGATGACCTTTCTCTCCCCCCAGGTGGCCAAGATATCCCTGCTGTTCGGGCCGGTGGAGTACTTCGGGATCGCCTTTTTCGCCTTGAGCATCCTGGTCCTTTTGGCGGGGAAATCCCTGCTCAAGGGGTTCACCGCCATCCTGGTCGGGCTGCTGTGCACGACCATCGGGATCGAGCCCCTGACCGGCGGCATCCGGTTCACCTTCGGCAACGAAACCCTCACCTCCGGCCTGGATTTGATCCCCGTGGCCGTGGGGCTCTTCGGATTTTCCCAGGTCTTCGATGATGTAATGGCCATCCGCTCCGGCCGGAGCGTCAAGAAGGTCCAGACCCTCCAGAACCTCCTGCCCAAGTGGCGGGAACTGAGGAGGATCGCGCCGGTGATCGGCAAGTCCTCGCTCATCGGCACCTTTATCGGGGTTATTCCCGGCATCGGGCCGGAGACCGCCTCTTTTATCGGTTATGGCGAGGCCAAAAGATCGTCCAAGAACAGGGACCAGTTCGGCCACGGAGCCATCGAAGGCGTCGCCGCTCCGGAAGCGGGCAACAACGGGGTCACCGGCGGGGCCATGATCCCCATGCTCACCCTGGGCGTGCCCGGAGACGCCCCCACGGCCATTTTGCTGGGCGGGCTGATGCTCCACGGCCTGACCGTGGGTCCGATGCTCTTCCGCGACAGCTTGAACTTCGTCTATCCGATCTTCATCGGCTTCATTATCGCCAACATCTTCATGGGCGTTATCGGCCTCAGCCTGGCCAGGGTCTTCGCCCGGGTCATCAGCATCCGCCAGGAACTGCTGCTGCCGGTAATTTGCGTGTTCTGTTTCGTGGGCGCTTACGCCACCAGGCTCAGCCTTTTCGATGTGGGCGTGGCCATGGGTTTCGGCCTGCTGGGGTTCTACTTCAACCGGAACGATTATCCGGTCTCGCCCATATTGGTGGCCATAATTCTGGGGCCGATGCTGGAAATGAACATGGCCAACGCCCTCAACGTGGGCAACGGAAGCTTCATGGTCTTCCTGAGCACTCCGGTGGGCGCGATCTTCGTGATCCTGGCCTGGTTGAACATCGGACTGGCCCTGTACAACAGATACCGCAAGCAGAACAGGCCACCGGCCGGAGCCGATTCGACCGGGGGCTGAACCGGTGCCCCGGAAATTGAGACGGTTCGTCCGGATCGGCGGAGGTTTTGGCCCGGTGAGGCTCGGCCTGGCCGGCCAGAATGTTCCAGGAAGACCGCCAGGAAGGTGATGGACTAGGCAAGCTAGTCTTTCAGCCGCCTTGACTTTAGCCCCTTGGGAGGGGTGTCCGTCGGCGGTCTTTGCCCGTGGGTTGAACCAGGTGGCCGCATCCGCAGCCTTGCCGGGCCCTGGTGAAGGGTGCGGCCCCGCGCCTTCCCTCCGCGGCCGAGCCTGTTCCTGAAATATCCGGCTAGTCCCAGATGGGCTTGGCGAACTTGTCCACAACCGAGCCGACCATGCAGCAGATGATGTCCTCGGCCCACGGGAGGGAGGTCTGGGAGGTGTTGATGATCAACTGGTAGAGGTACGGCGAGTCCGGATCTTCCACCCCGAAGAGGCTCATCATGGCCTTTCTTTTCCGCTCCGCGATGCTGATCGCCCTCTCGGCCCCGATCCGATCCAGCTTGTGGCGGTTCATCATGAACTGGATCCGGTCCTCCAGCTCGCCCACCAGGAGGACCCGGATGACCTGGGGATCGTCCTTGAGGATCACCTGGCTGGCCCGGCCGATGATCACCGCCTCGCCCTGCTCGGCGATCTCCCTGAAGACCTTCTCGATGAAGCCGACGTACTTCTTCTGGTCGAAATCACAGGCCTCGCAGGACGACTCGCCCAGGAGCCGCTCGATGAAGTCCGAGCTGACCAGACCGGAGAGGATTCTCATCAGCCGGCCGCCGGCCTCCTTCTCCACCGCCTCGACCCACTCGGCGGAGACGTTGGCCTTCTCGGCCACCCGGTCGATGACCGTCTGATCGATAAACTGGTAGCCCAGTCGCTTGGCCACCTGCTGGCCGAGGGTCCTTCCACCCGCCCCGAACTGCCTGGAGATGCTGACCACCGCCATTGTCCAGTCCCCCTTTAGCTGAGACCCCAGGCCCCGCCACAAGGGGCCTAGACAGATTATTTCATGAAGGTTGCCGGATGAGAATGAAAAGAAGATTGATTGCCGGATGAAAAACCTCGATATCGGGGCGCGGTTCGGGCAGGGGCTTATCCCGCCTGCCGTTTCTCTCCCCCTCGCCGGATCTTGAAGACCGGATTGTAAAAAAATTGTCCAACCCAACTTAATGATTACCCGACCTTATCAGGTCAGGCAAGCCCCATCTGCCGGATCTGTCTCCCCGGCTCAGTTGCGGGCCCGGTCGAGCAAGGGCAGGAGGAGGGTCGAGGCCATGGTCAGAGCGCCCACCAGGGCGATCCCGGCCCCGAAATGGCCCAGCTCGCCCAGGTACCCTATCCCGGCCGAGATGGGTCCGGAGCCGATGAGGAAGGCCGGCGGGATGACGAAGGAAAGGGCCAGGTTGCGGGTCTCGGGCGGTCCCACGCTGGCCAGGACGGCGAAACTGGCCGGAAAGAGGCAGACGGTCAGGAGAGGTTGAATAAAGACGGCCGGGGTGATGAGCCGGTCCGGGGAGAGGCCCAGGAAGAGGGAGGAGCCCCCGCTGATCAGGAGGTAGATCTTCAGCGCCCTTGAAGCCCCCAGGCGATCGGTGACCCAGCCCGAGCCAAAGGCGGTGACGATGGTCAGGATCCGGGAGAGGGAGATGAGGGTGTTGGCCCACTCCTGGTCCAGGCCTTTCTCGGCCACCAGAAAGAGGGGGAGCATGTTGAAGATCCCCATGGAGGAGCCGATGGACAGGCAGAAGACCAGGGCCATGATCCAGAAGGAGGGTTGGTTGAGAAAGAGCCTGGCCGCCGAGGGGCTGAAGGACTGGCTCCGGAAGTCGTCCTTGTGGCCGGCCAGGAGGTAGACCAGACCGGCCAGGAGGGTCAGGCCGCCGGTCAGGGCCACCACCCCCCGCCAGGGGGTCCATCTGAGGAGGAAGGCGCTGATAACCGGGGTCAGGCAGAAGGAGAGGTTGGGGGCCAGCTCGTGGAGGGCCACGGCCTTGCCCCAGTCCTGGGGCCTGACCAGGTGGTAGATGATGGCCATGGCCGTGGGCAGGTAGATCCCGCAGGCGGCCCCGACCCCGAAGAGGGCCAGGGCCAGGGTGGCCAGGTCCCGGGCCAGGGGGATGGCGATCATGATCAGGACCAGGGCGAAGGTGGTCAGGAGGAGGGCCTTGCGGTTGGTGAGCCGGGCGGCGAGGAGGCCGGAGAGGAGGAGGGTGGTGATGTAGCCCAGGCTGATAAGGATGAAGAGGGAGCCGGCCTGGGCGTGGCTCAGACCCAGATCGGCCTCGATATTCGGCAGGAGGGGGGCCATGACCAGCCGGGAGGTGAAGTTGACAAAGAACAGCCCGGTCAGGATGAGGAGGGGGACGATCAGACCCCGAAACTCACCTCCGCCGACCGTCGGCCCGGATGATGGCGGGGCGGACCCGGTCAACCGGCGGCCTCGATCAGGGCCTGGAAGATCTTCAGGGAGGACCGGTCGCGGTGACAGGTGCCCTCGGGGTGCCACTGGACGGCCATGAGGAAGGGCCCCTCCGGCCGCTCCAGGGCCTCGATCAGCCCGTCACTGGACCGGGCCGAGACGACGAACCCCGGAGGCGGGGTTTTGACCGCCTGGTGGTGCTTGGAGTTGACCCAGAGGGAGTCCTGGCCCACGATCGCGTGGAGCCTGGTTCCGGGCTGGAGGGCCACCTTGTGGGCCAGGCCGGCCTTGTCGGCCTGCTGGGAGTGGTTCAGGGCCCCGGGGACCTCGGTGGGGATATCCTGATAGAGGTCGCCGCCCAGGGCCGCGGCCAGGAGCTGGATCCCCCGGCAGACCCCCAGGACGGGCTTGCCCAGCTCCACCGCGGCCCGGGCCGCGGCCAGCTCGGTCTCATCCATCCGGTGGTCGACCTCCCCCAGGCCCGGCTTGGGCTCCTGGTTGAAGCGGTGGGGGGCGATATCCGGTCCCCCGGAGAGGATCAGGCCGTCGGTCCGGGCGACGATGGCCGCCGCCGTGTCCGGGTCGTCGGCCAGGGGCAGGCCCACCGGCAGCCCCCCGGCCAGCTCGACGCACCTGACGTAGCCCTCGACCAGGTAGTCCAACCGCTGGGGAGGGGCGTAGAGTCCCCAGGGAAGGTCGTACTTGGAGGAGCAGGTAACGGCGATCAGGGGACGGTTCATGCCTTCCTCCGGAAATTGGGTCAGGGTAGTCCGCCCCCGGGGTCCAGTCAAGGCCGGTCGCGGGGTTGTCATCCGGGGCCGATTGAGGGATGGTTAGGGTGTTCCCCGCGGGCTCTTGAGGCCGAACCCCGGAACCGGTCTCCGGTCCCGGGGAAGGATAACCCATCGGCCCGGCCGATCAAGGGCCGGCGGTCGATCACCGGAGGGGAGAAGGTTATGGACCGCATCGTCGAGACCGGGACGCTGATTATTCTGAAGCTCGTCCTGGGACCCTTTCAGACCAACGGTTACATCCTGGTCTGCCCCCAAACCGGGGACAGCCTGGTGGTGGACGCCCCGGCCGAGGGGGAAAGGATCCTCCAGGCCCTTCAAGGGACCAAGCCCAGGTACATCATCATGACCCACGATCACCTGGACCACACCCAGGCCTTGGCCCAGGTGGCCGGGAGCCTGGCCGTGCCCGTGGCCGTCCACCGGGCCGACGCGGACGGGCTGCCGGTCCGGCCGGAGGTTTTTGTCTCCGACGGGGAAACCCTGACCTTGGGCCGGACCCAGGTCCGGATCATCCACACCCCGGGCCACACCCCCGGGAGCCTGTGCCTGTCGATCGGGGACCAGCTCCTGGCCGGGGACACCCTCTTCCCGGGGGGACCGGGCCGGACCGGCTCCCCGGCCGCCTTCAGGCAGATCATGGGGTCGATCAGGGATCGGCTCCTGGGCCTGCCGGATGAGACGGCCGTTCACCCCGGGCACGGCGACTCGACCACAATCGGCCGGGAAAGGCCGGCCATCGAGGCCTTTCTGGCCCGGAGCCACCCCGAGGAGCTCCATGGCGACGTGCTCTGGGAGGCTGGTTAGCCCCTTTATCAGGAGGGCGTCTGGAGGTAATGGAAGGCCTCGGCGTACTCGAACCTTTCGCCTTTGGCGTTGTCCCGGTAGCGCTGTCGCAGCCGGGCCTCCCACTCCGGGGTGTCCAGGGGGTCGATCTGGCTCTTGTGGCAACGGAGGGCGGCCAGCTTGAGCTCAAAGGTCTCGGTCACGTCCTGGCGGAGGTTGATCTCCTCGGCGGCCCAGAAGAGCATCTCCTGGACCTTGTGGGGGGCCAGTCCCTCCTGGAGCAGGTCCGGATAGGCCAGGTGATCGCGGGCATAGGGGAAGACGGCGTCCAGGACCACCTGGCCGGTGATCCGGTGGTCCCGGTGCCAGATGTAGCGCCGGTAAGGGTCGGCGGTGACCACGGTGGCGGGCCGAAAGGTCCTTATCTGGCGGACCAGGAGCTTCCTGAACTGGGGCGTGTCCTCCAGCCCCTGATCGGGCAGACCCAGGAAGACCACCCGGGACACGCCCAGGAGCCCGGCCGCGTCGAGCTGCTCTCTTTGGCGGATGCCGGCCAGCTCCGCCGGGTCGAGGTTCGGATCGGAGGTCCCCTTGTCCCCGTTGGTGCAGACCACGTAGACCACCTGCCGCCCGGCCCGGACCCACTTGGCCACAGTGCCGGCGACCCCGTACTCGGCGTCGTCGGGGTGGGGCGCGATGACCATGACCTCGAACTGTTCTTTCAAGGGACGCTCCAAACTTCACCGCCCGGCGGCCGGAACCGAGCCGGCCGACCCGGGCGGGCGGGTATTCGATGGGCAGCCACGAACAAACGCCGCTGATTAGAACATATCGGCCCGCTGATTTTAACCGCTATCTGGGCCTTCGCCAAGCGGCGGAGGGGGCCGACCGGGGAGGGCGGAGGATTACCGGGGCCAGGCTCAAGGAGGAGCTGGCCAGCCCCGGGCTAAGTCCCCACCAGAACCTGATCGTGGCCGAGAAGGGCGGGGAGCTGAGAGGGGCGGTCCTCCTGGTTCCGGAGCCTCGGATCGGCCGGGTCATCCTCAGACCCCTGGTCCATCCGGCCCACCGCGGCCGGGGGCTGGGGAGGTTGCTCCTGCGGCGGGGGTTGAGCTCGGCCCTGGACCTGGGAGGGCGCTGGGCTCATCTGGAGGTGGGCCGGGGCAACGCCGCCGGCCGGCGGTTGGCGGAGAGGAACGGGTTCGAGCCGGTCCGGCGGTTTTGGGAGATGGGGTTGGACCTGGGGGGATTCGACCCTGGCCGGCTAGGCGGTTCCGGGGCGGCGGCCGGCTGCTTCCTGGAAGGCCAGGTGGAGACCCTGACCAGGCTCCAGAACGACTCCTTCCGGGGCACGTGGGGCTACAACCCCAACACGACCCGGGAGGTGGCCCATAGCCTGAGCATGGGCGGCGGGTCCCTGAAGGACGTCCTGGTGGCCTTTGAAGGCGACCGGCCGGCCGGCTACTGCTGGCTGAAGATCGATCAGCCCCCCGCCGCCGGGACCGGGCCGGGGGAGGGGCGGGTTCACATGCTGGGGGTCCGTCCGGACAGCCGGCAGCGGGGGGTGGCCTTGAGCGTCCTCGGGTGGGGCCTGGCCCGGCTCAAGGAGATGGGTCTGAACAGGGCGGTCCTGACCGTGGACCGAGGCAACCTCCAGGCCCTGGCCTTGTACCGCAAGGCCGGCTTCCAGGTCGAGTCGGAGACGATCTGGTACGGAAGGGAGCTTAACCCCCCTTTTCACCACCCGGGTGAGTAATGGGGCCCCGGCTCGGAGGCGGGGAGGCTAGCCTGAATATTTCATGAAGAACGCCAAAGAGGAAGGTAAATTAGGAAATATCTCAAGTGATTACATCTAGTTAGGAGCTGTTTTTCCGTGGTCCCAGTTTGTAACCTCTGCCAGGTGAGGAGTCTTTGGCGGCCTTCACCCCTAGGGCTAAGCCGATTTGGCCCCATCTGCTACGCCCAAGTGACACTCGCAAGAGGAAGACTATAGCTTCGTGTCCCGCGCCTTGCATCTGCGGCCAACTCGACTCGTGAAATATCCGGGCTAGGGGCTGTTTCCAAAAAGCTTTCTGCTGCGGCCGGCTTTGTTTTCCGTCCGCGGCGTTGTCAGGCCCAAAAAGTTCTCGACGTAGCTCCACTACGCCTGCGAGCTTTTTGGACCTTCCGCCTGGCATCCAAAAAACACGCTCGCCCTCGCGACGAAATCTTTTTAGAA
>Ga0068714_10001313_pt1 | contig 37303 bp, 33 predicted proteins | sample MTBNYHSulfiMetaG_FD_62988 | JGI IMG/M metagenome (GOLD analysis project Ga0068714, IMG submission 62988) | Enrichment culture microbial communities from rom New York Harbor, USA that are MTBE-degrading - MTBE-NYH (New York Harbor Sulfidogenic)... | ecosystem: Environmental > Aquatic > Marine >...
CCCTAAAGGGCTGCGCTACATGAAGAGCGTATTCTCGGACAAGCTCCTAGTCCCATTACCCTTCTTCAAAATGTCATAGCCCAGATTCAAAGTTGTCATTGGGAAATCTTCCAATCCCTTTTGATACTTGTTACTTATTTAAAACTATATAGTGGCGTTTCAGTCTATGACGATCTTGCGAAGAATATGGTAGAATTGTGAAAAATCGATCCGAGCAGTGAAATGTTGTTGGAATAGGTTCCTACCAGCACTGGACTGATCGAATCGGCGGAACAGTGGCTCCTGATGAGATTCTGCTATTTGGGAGCGGCCTTCTTGCGGTATTCGGTTGGCTGAACGCCCTCATTTCTTTTGAAAATCTTCGCGAAGTAACTCGGATCTTGGTATCCCACTTCCAAACAAATATCTATCATGCTCTTATCGGTCTGCTGCAGGAGGCTCTTGGCAATGGAAATTCGCACCGAGGTGAGGTACTGCTGAAATGAAGTGCCCATTTCCTTACGGAATAAGTGGCTCAAATAATAAGGATTCATTCCCACGGCATCGGCTAAGCCTCTTAGAGAAATCTCCTGATTGTAATTTTTCCAGATATACTCTTTGGCCTTTGTGAAAACCGCAGTGTGCCGAATGTTACGGTTCTGGTAAATACATGCAAAGAGCTGATCGAAGGCTTTCATCAAGAAATAATAAAGGGTCTCCTGGCCGTCATCCTTGGACAGGTTCTGCACACATTGATACTTGAAGCCGAGAATTTCTTCCAGGTTTGCTCCCGCCTCAACCGCAGCCCTGGCAATGACAAATACAACCTCCAGCGCTCTTGCTTTCAAGATGCCCAAGTGCTCATTGCTGCGAAAGAGCGCAGGGCCGAGTATCTCATCCAGAAGTGCTTTGGCTTTCTTTCGGTCGCCGATTTTGATCAGATCGATCAGCTCTTTTTCTTTGTAGAAACTCCCGCCAGTGTGAACAGGCTGACTCGGCAGCACATAGTCATCCGACTGCAATATCTTGCCTAAAAAAATCTCCTCGGCGAGGAGCGATTGCTGACGTGAGATCTCGAGCTGTTGGTGACGGGCCAATAAATCGATTCTGGAGAAATAACTGGCAATCAGGAAGAGCAGATCGGCTGCTGCCTGGACCTTGCGCTCGGAGCGGACCGGAATGGTGGTGAGGAGCTTCATAAGAACGGCTTTATCCAAGGGAAGACCTTCCATTCTGCTTAGAAAATGCTGCTCGGTATAGCTATCCAGGTGCCGAAGCAAAACCGGGCCGCAGACAAACGCCGCCGCGTTGTTCTCCGCATCCATCAACGCAGCGGTAAACTCGATGACACCGGCATGGCATTGGAAAATATACGGCTCTCCGGTTTTCAGTGATATCTGAATAGCCCGGTTGACATCTTTCAAACACTTCTTCCGGCCCGTCATAGAGGTCCGGATGGTGTAGCAGAATGGATGACCGTGTCCTTCAATGGAGCGAACTCCTTCTTCGTCTTCTACCTGAAAAAGCCGCACCTCCAACTTGATGGCTTCCCGATAGGAATCAAGAATTCTGGAGAAAAGCTTTTCTTCAAGATATTTGGAGGAGTATTCCGTTTGCATCCTTCCCCCCACCGAACACCGATTAGCACTTATTACGATCTTTCTGATTTTATGGCTCTTCGCGGATTAGCGGGATTCAGGCGGGTTCAAGTCGGAGACTTGAACCAACCAAGCGGCTGAGTCGGGAGCATATCCCGCTAATCCGCAATGAGCCGATTTTATTTAAGGCACTTATAGATGATCGTTCACAGAAAGTGGCTGCTTACCTGTTGATTCAACACTTTCTTGATAGAGATGCAACATTCAGCTGGAGATCCTGCTCGCCCCCCGCAGCCGCACCGCAGTCGCTCAACTTCAGCAGTTCGGCTGCTTTCTTGATGCCGTCGATCGCATCGACCCCAAATCCATCGGCTCCAATACTATCGGCGAATCGTTGAGTAATCGGGGCTCCACCAATCAGGGTTTTCACTTTTCCTTTGAGCCCGGCCTTGCGCAGAGCTATGATCGTATCCTCAACCGCATGCATGGTGAGCGTGTAAAGACAGGAGAGCAGCAGAAGATCGGGCTTTTCGCGCTTCACCATTCTCACAAATTGTTCCGGAACGACATCGACACCGAGATCGATCACCTCAAAACCGGATGCCTGCATGAACATGATCACGATATTTTTACCGATATCGTGCACGTCTCCCTCTACGGTACCTGCCACAGCTTTACCGACGGGCTGCTTAAGCGATGTTCCGAATGCCGGACGCAGAACATTGAAACAGACTTTGGTGGCCATCGCCGAAACCAAAATATTGGGAATGAAGTATTCGTAGCTCTTCCACTTCTCACCTACGACATCCAATCCCTTCAGGATGCCCTGGGAAATTATGGTTGCAGGCGAAAGTCCTTCCTCCAGGCACTGCTCGGTGATTTCAACAGCCTTCCTGGTGTTGCCCTTGACAATCGCCGACTCGAGCTGACGAATTGAATTCATTTCAGATTTCCTGCAGATGCACTTGAGGCATGTTAGCTAACCCGGGCTCCCGAGCCTTAACGAGCCCGGGTTAAGAACGATTATAATTTTCTGATATCTTTTCAGCTTGGAGCTGTCAAGAGCTCGCTTATCTAATGAGGAGCTCCTAACGGCACCGATGGCTGTTTAACCGTTACTCGGAGCCCACCAGGCAAAGAATGACTCCTTTTGCGTTTTGCAGCAGCTTGTTGGCAAAACTTCCCAAAAGAAACGGGGTCTTTTTCTGCAGGCTCTTCTTGCCGATCATGACCATCTGGTAATGCTCCCGGGCGATCTCATCAAGCAGATCCCGAGCAATCCCGATCCTGGCCGGCTCAACTCTCATCGTGATATTTTCCGCTCTTATTCCATTCTGAATCAGAGCATTTTTGCCCTCGGCCATAACGTCCTCGAACTGCCGTTTATAGTCGGACTGCCACTTATCGATTTGAGCTTTTCTGGCTGCTCTTTCTGCAGGGTCCAGAATATGCCCGTCATCCCAGAGATAGGGCGGCATGGGAGGCATTATATGGACAAAGGCGTACTCCGAATAGGGCAAAGGGGATGTATTTTCAGCTGCATGCCGATTAAGCATGCGGCCCCCGGGCACACCTTGGACGGCAATCAGCACTTTTTGCGTTTGATTAAGCGGCGCATCCACCACCCATACACTGATAGCGCCACTGTACTCGGCGACTCTTCTCGACACACTGCCGACCAAAATGGTTTCCACCGGGCTTAAGCCGCGACGGCCGAGCACAATCGTGCCTATGTTTTTTTGTTTGGCTTCGCCTACGATGTCCATTGCCGGGTCATCGCTGTTCAGCTTCAACTGGACTTCAATGTTGCTTTCGGGAAATCCATTTTCCAAAAAAACATTGCGGGATTGTTCAAGAATCCCGCCACCCATTCTTTTCTCCGCTTCAGCGCTGACTTCGTATTGTTGGGACAGCTCGCCGAGGGCTCTGAAATGCGCGCTGCCAAGAGATTGCACGCAGTGGTAAAGCAACACTTTGCAATCGGGTACTTCTTTGAGGATCCTCGCCATAGAAACCAATGACTCGTTGCAACCGGTTGAACCGTCCACCGCCATAAGAAATCTCTGCATAATGAGGCCTCCTTTTGATAGTCCGGAATCTTTGAAGAAATAGGCTCCTGAAAGAATTCGTCTTCCGGGTGAAGCGTCCGATTTTATGATCTTTCTTCTCTTTCCCGCTCGCGCTCGCTGCATGTTAGCGCAGCAAGATCCCTCATCAACGAAGCAAGTAGACAAATAACATCATCGAACGACAGCAAGCCTGTCAGCTCACCACTGAAGCCCACCACCGGAATATGCCTGATGCCTGAAGTGCCCATGCGCTCCAACACGTCGGTCAAGCTTTCATCCTCACGAGCCGTAACCAATTCGAAGCTCATCACATCACCGACCAGAATAGAATTGAACCGATCGATATTGTCAGCCACCACCGCTATCACAATGTCCCGATCGGTCAGCATTCCAACCGGAGTCACCTTGTCTTCTTTTGCTTCAACCACAACCAGGTCCCGTACATGGGACTCTCGCATTCTCCGGGCTGCCTCAACCAGTGTTTGCTCTTTTTCGACGGTAACTACATGCTTGCTGCAGATCTGGCTTATGACCATGTCTACTCCTCCTTATGGCGCGCCGGGTCCCGAACGGCCCGGCGTTTGCATCGACTCTAAAGTGCATTCAAGAAGGCTAAGAGCTGTATCGTGACTATTGGCAATAAACGAGCCAAATCCGGCCAGGCTCCAGCACTAGTCGCATACCCCGGCGGATGGTCGGAGGAGAGCTTCAACACAGCCTGGGGCCTCAGGTTTTGGTACCCCGGATGTGTCAGGATCTTTTACAGACTGTAAAAAGAGATGATCTTTAGCGTACAGACTTCAAAGAGACTGACAATGTTAGTGATGACCGGTCTCAAGGAGAGAAGCATGGGGTCAGAGTGGGAGGAAACCGAAGAGATAGGAATTGCGGAAGGCCTTAGAGCAAACGACTCAGCGGTCTCCGAATGCCAGGAACCGGCCGTATGCTCTCGCTGCGGGACACCTTTTACCCTCAGGAAATGGTCTTGGAAAGCAATGCCGAAAGAGCCGGATGACCTTGTCTGCCCGGCATGCAGACGTATCGCCAATCGATATCCGGCAGGCTACATCGAAGTCAAGGGCCAAATGCTGTCGATGCATCACCTTAGAATCGCAAATCTCCTACGGGAGATAGAGTCGCAGATGAAAAAGGAGCAACCACTGGAGAGGATCATGGAGATCGTTCCCAGTGAAGAGCATATCCTGATCACTACAACCGGAGCTTCTATCGCCCGCAGAATTGGTGAAGCACTATCCCGAACTTATGAAGGCAATCTTTACCTGGAGAACTGCGAGGACGAAGATTTCATCAGGATTATCTACCGGAAAAGGTAGTCCGGATTATGTTGGGCAGGACGGCTACTCTACCCTTCTCCGGTAGTTACTCTATGCTTTGGCGGCATTCAAGGCCGACTGCAATTTAGCTTCATTGTCGTGGGAAAGCGAAGTCTTGAGAACTTTGCCGCCGGTGCCCTTGAGCTCTTCCAGCACCTTGTCAGGCGTAGCCTTCCTGACCAGTACAAAAAGCACAGAGCTGCCCGGATTCATGCTCTCGGCAAGCTCCTTCATGAAATTGTCGTCAATCCCCACATCCGCAAGGGCGCCCGAAACTGCACCAGCGGTGGCACCTACCGCCATCCCCAAAAGAGGACTCAAGAAGATTAGACCGATCAGGGTTCCCCAAAAACCTCCACTGAGAGCGCCTGCTGCGGTCAGATTATAAGTCTGGTGCAGCTTGACTTTGCCATTTTCCTCTTTGACCGCAACCACCGCATCTTCCAGATCGATAAGATAATCCTTCTGCATTTTCTTCAACATGAGACGAACTTCTTCCGCCTTGTACTGATTGTCGTAGCCGATAACAACCAACGTGCTCATCCTCGATCCTCCTTTTTCAATGCCAAAACTGGACCTGAATCCCATTGTCGCACAGGAACCTCCGGCAACGGCAGACGCCCAAGCGCATATTTGACAGCGACTTCCCATGAGCTTGCCGCACTCCAAAATAACATGTTCGAGCCGTTACTGATGCACTCGCGAGCTTTCGCTGAAAGCTCGGATGCATCCGTGATCCACCAAAGAAGAACATGCCTATCCAGCAGCAGGTTCATCCTTTGAAACCATCGATGACTTCATTCGGGAGCGGCTCAAAAAAAAGCCGGTGGAACCGTGAATCCCCCCTTTGCGGAGCCGGACACTCGGGTGGGCACGATCGGCCTGATCGACACCAATCGCGCTATCGGCTCTCCACATCGCGCAATCACGATTTCCTCCCCCTGCTCTACTGCTGCAATCAGCCCCGAGAACTGAGTTTTCGCCTCGTGAATGTTGACTTGGCGCATCGTGTCACCTCCCACGCTGGAGAGACTTTTGAGACTAAGCTAACTTTAGTCTATTCATATGTCAACCGGCCTGAATCCATCACGCGTTGGCTTGCCATTCACTGCTCACAGCAAAGTCCGGTCGAGGACCAGCGGGATCTTGCCGATACTGCTGTCAACCGCATAAATGGGATGAGCCAAACCCGTTATCTGCCCTCTTAGAGCATCCCTGATCAGCTCCGCTCCCTTTTCCACAGGGGTGCGGAAATGATCCAGTCCCGGGGCCGGCTCGCAGTGGAATACGTAATAAGGTCGAATTCTGATTGATAAAAGCTTTTGGTGTAAAGTCCTGAAGGAATCAACATCGTCGTTGATCCCTTTCAGCAGAACAGCCTGGTTACCGACATTCACTCCGCAACAGAGCAGATCGTAGACCGCCTTGGCCGTTTTCTCCGTCACCTCTCTGGGGTGATTGCACTGAGTATTGACCCAGATAGGTAACTTGTGGAATCCGCCCAGCACCTTTCGCAGTCCTGCTGTGATCCGCTGGGGCAAAACGATGGGTATTCGGGTGCCGAACCTTATCATCTCCAGGTGCGGAATCTCGCGCAATTTACGAATCAGATAGTCGATTTTATCGTCTGCAAGGATGAAAGGGTCTCCCCCGGTTATCAGGACATCTCTGATCTCTGCATGCTCCCTTATCCAGCGCAAACCTTCCCCGACATCAAAGCGCAGCTTCAGGCTCCGCTCCAGCACTATTTCCTTGCGAAAGCAATGCCGGCAGTAGCTGGCACAAAGGTCGGTGACGACAAATGCGACGCGATCGTCGTATTGCCGTGCTATGCTGTCCGGACGGCCCTGTTCCACAGCGCGGTTCTCTTTTAGAATGAGATAATCTTTGATGCCGAACCGATTTTCCCTTTCTCTGAGAGAGGGGATGACTTGCCGGCGAATCGGGCAATCAGGGTCAAACGGGTCCATTAAAGAGGCAAAATAGGATGTGGTGCCCCACCTGGTATTAAGAGCCTCAATTGCCTCCTCTTCCTGTTGCGTGACATGGATGAGCTTCTTTAGCTTGTCCAGAGAATCTATTCGGTTTTGGAGCTGTTCTACCCATTCTTCCATTTATGCTTCTCGGGACTTCAATCGGCACGATAGCAGCAGGATTTCCAGGTACTCATTCGATTGGCGAGCGAACTTTGCTGAGAAAGCTTATGGTGCGTTCATTACGGGGGTTGGTGAAGAGCTCTCTGGGGATGTTTTCTTCCACAATTACTCCCTCGTCCATAAAGATGACCCGGTCGGCGACTTCTCTTGCAAAGCCCATTTCATGACTCACAACCACCATGGTCATGCCTTCTCTGGCCAGAGTTTTCATGACCTCCAACACCTCCCCGACAAGCTCCGGGTCCAGTGCACTGGTCGGTTCGTCAAACAGCATCACTTTGGGCTTGAGGGCCAACGATCGGGCTATGGCAACCCGCTGCTTCTGGCCGCCACTAAGCTGGTCGGGATAGCAGTGGGCTTTATCCTTCAAGCCGACCTTATCGAGCAGCTCCATGCCAAACTGTTCGGCTTCCCTGCGTGGAATTCCTCTGACCTTTATGGGTCCGAGGGTCACATTCTTGAGTGCCGTCATGTGCGGAAACAGGTTGAACTGCTGGAACACCATCCCCGCTTCGGTGCGGATCAGATTGATGTCGGTATTCTTATCGTTTATATCGTAATCATCAACGATAATTTCGCCGGAAGTCAGCTTCTCGAGCCGATTGATACAGCGCAGCAGGGTGCTTTTTCCCGAGCCGCTGGGGCCAATGATCACCACCACTTCGCCCGCTTTCACGTGAAGGTCGATGCCCTTGAGGACCTCCAACGCCCCGAAGCTCTTGTGCAGGTTTTTGATCTTTATCATCAGACGATTTCCAGCTTTCTCTCCAGAATGCGCAAAAGCTTGGCAATGGTCATAGTCAGCGCAAGATACATCACGGCAACCGTCAGCCAGACTTCGAAGGCCCGGAAATTGACGGCTATGATCTCCTGTCCCGTGCGGGTCAGCTCCCCGACGCCGATGACCACCAGCAGAGAGGTGTCCTTGAGGCTGATGATGAACTGATTGCCGAGCGGGGGAATCATACGTCGGAAGGCTTGCGGCCAAATGATGTACATCATTGTCTTAAAATGAGTCAATCCAATGGAGCGGCCGGCCTCCATTTGGCCTCGATCGATGGATTGAATAGAGCCGCGCACAATTTCTGCGATGTAAGCACCAGAATTTATGGCGATGGCGCCAATGCCCGCGGCCAGCGGCGGGACCCGCATATTCAGCGCCAACGGCAGTCCGAAATAGATGAACATGACCTGCACCATCAACGGAGTACCGCGAATGCTTTCTATGTAGAAGCCGGCCAGCCGGTAGAAGAAGGGGTTCCTTGAGGTTCTGCCCAATCCTGCCAGAGCGCCCAGGCAAAAGCCGATCATTAAGCCGAATATGGTAATGAAAATGGTGAATTTGATACCAACCAGCAGGATCGGTATGGATTCCCAGATCACGCTCGCTTTGAAATTAAAGTGGCCGGCCATAGAGCTCCATTACTAAAACCGTTTAATTACAGTCTGCCGCATGCAGGCGCGGACGTGGCTACGCGATGTCGTAGTGAGGACGAAACTGGAAACGAATCATGCTGCACGCATTGGCATCGCACGCTCTCCGTTTCTGGTTCCTGGACCATGGTTCCTGGCCGGTAACCGTTCACCGGGTTATCGATTTCTCCGCGTGCCCGTGCCCGTGCCCGAAATCGGGTACGGGCACGGGCACGCACACGGGCACGAAATTGCCTCGTCAACACCTGGCAACTGAACGGCTACCTTGGTTCCTCGTTTCCTCGTTCCAAAACAGAGTTTGGGAACAAGAAAAGTCTCCGCACCATTCTTACTTGGGCTCAGTTCCGAACCATTCCTTGTAAATCTTGTTGTATGTGCCGTCTTCCATGAACTTCAGTATGGTGATAGTCACTTTTTCCCGCAGCTCGCTGCCCTGTGGAAACGCGATGCCGTAGGATTGTCCCTGATAGAGCGGGCCGACTGTTTTGACTGCGTCTTTGCCTTCGGTCTTGATGTAATAAAGGATTGCAGGCGAATCAAAGATGACGGCGTCAGCACCTCCACCGGCCAATTCCATGTAGGCCCCATCGATATTGGGGAAAAGCTTCACTTCTTTGGTTTTGAGACCCTTGGCAAAATCAGCGCTGGTGGTACCGAGCTTGGTGGCCACCACCTTGTCCGCAAGATCATCGACGCCGCTGATGCTCTTGTTGTCGGCCTTAATCATCAGAAGGAGACCCGCGTCGTAGTAGGGATAAGCGAAATCAACCACTTCTTCGCGCTTGGACTTTATGGTCATACCGGCGATGGCGGCATCAATGTTGCCCGTCTGCAGTGCCGGAATCAGGCCGTTGAAATCCATCGGCTGCAGTTTGTACTCAAGGCCGAGGTCTTTGGCGATGGCATCCCAAAGATCGATGTCAAAGCCGACGTATTTGTCGCCCTGTTTAAATTCGAACGGCATGAAATTGGTGTCGCAGCCGACCACCAGGGTTTTCGCCTGAGCACCGGCAACCATACATCCGGTAATCAAGAACACGCCAATCAACAATCCGGTCAATCTTTTCATGTTACCCTCCTGCAGTTTTTTGTTTACATCTGGAACCTGGCCACACCATCCACTCTTTCTGTACACTTTATTCCGGAATATTGGGAAGCGTGGTAAGCTGCCCTTTATAATTTCTTAATACGTATTCTTTCTCGTTCTTTTCGACGATGTAATAGTCGGGCATCAGAGGAATCTTGCCGATGTTTGTAGCAATCACATACATGGGCTGCGCCAAACCGGTGGTGTGGCCCCTGAGGCCGTCTCGAATGAGCTCGGCTCCTTTTTCCACCGGAGTGCGAAAATGATCGATTCCGGGAGCCGGTTCGCAGTAGAAAACATAGTAGGGACGTATTCTTACCGACAGAAGCTTTTTATGCAGCGCCCGGAAGGAATCGACATTATCGTTGATCCCCTTTAGCAGGACCGCCTGGTTGCCGACATTCACTCCGCAGCGAAGCAAATCGTAGACGGCTCTGGCTGTTTTTTCGGTAATCTCTTTGGCGTGGTTGCACTGGGTGTTTACCCAGACCGGTACTTTGTGAAAGCCTTCGAGCACTTTCATCAAGCTCGGGGTGATGCGCTGCGGCAGCACAATGGGCGTCCTGGTACCGAACCGTATCATTTCAATGTGTGGAATTTCGCGCAATTTGCGAATCAGGTATTCGATTTTGTCGTCCGACAGGATGAAAGGATCTCCTCCGGTAATAAGGACATCTCTGATTTCGGTGTGTTCTCGAAGCCACTGCAAGCCTTCCTCGACATCGAAGCGAAGAGTGAGCTCCCGGTCAACCACCAGTTCCTTGCGGAAGCAGTGGCGGCAGTAATTGGCACAGACATCGGTCACCGTGAATGCAACCCGGTCGTAGTATTGCCTGGCAATGCTGTCCGGCCTGCTCTCTGCGCCGGCACGGTTTTCTTTGAAAATGAGATAATCCTTTATACCGTACCGGTTCTCTTTTTCTTTGAGCGACGGGATCACCTGCTTTCGGATCGGACAGGCGGGATCGCTGGGGTCCATCAGGGACGCGAAATAGGGCGTGGTGCCCCATTTGGTATGAAGGCCCTCGATCGCTTTCTTTTCCTGGTCGGTGACGTTAATGACTTTCTGCAGCTTGTCCAGGGTGTTGACGCTGTTTTGCAGCTGTTCAATCCATTCTTCCATCAGCATTTCTCCTCATTAGGAAGCTCATATCGGCTTAGATGCTCGCACCCGACTCCATACAGGGGCGTGAAGCGAGAAAAAAGTCTTCACTCTTCACCGTTCACTGCTCACTGTTCACTGTTCACTGCATATACGTCGGAGCCGAACATGGTCATCATCTTTCCGGTCTCCAGATAATGGCTGCGAATGCAATCTTCAATGCTTTTTGGATCGCCGGTCCGCAGCTGATCGACGATCAATTGATGCCGTTTGCGCACCTGTTCGGGCTGGTAGACTTTAGTCCAGTGCTTGCAGAAAATAAGGTGCAGGAGCAAGGTCAGGTTTTTGGCAAACGCGATGAGCTGCCCGTTTTGGCATTTACTGAAAATGATCTCGTGGAACTGGTTGTCGATGTTGGCCAGGTGGTAGTGCTGTTTTTGCCGGGCGGCTTCGTGCATTTTGCTCACCAGCTTGTCGAGCCTGGCAAAATCGCTCTCAGTGAAGGCCTGCACCGCGTAGCTGGCGGCAAAACCTTCCAGCAAGCCGCGAGTGACATAGGTGTCATAGATCTGCCGGGAAGAGAGCGAAGCGATGAAGTTTCCGACCTGCGGCCGGTACTCCACCAGGCCGTTTTGGGCCAGCTGCCGAAGGGCTTCGCGGATGGGTGCCCGGCTGATTTTAAGCTGCTCGGAGAGCCAGGTTTCAGAGATCCGATCGCCCGGGCTGAGCCTTCCCTTCAACACGGTCTCATAGATAAACTCAACCACTTGGTCTTTATAGGTGCTTTTGCTGATCTTGGCCATGGCTCCTCGTACAAGTCGAACGTCGATTGTCGACATTAGGCCAAAGGCCGGTGCTTGTAAAGTAAAAAATCGAAGAAGCAGAGCTCACCTGCAAGCACCGCGCTCCTCCCGGCAGATATCTTTCACCGCTTCCAGCCAATTGCTTAAGCTCTCATTGATGATCCGCTCCGCCCGTTTGCCATCCAATCGATACTTTTCGGGAATAAAGCGCATGTCGATCACCCGGACACCTTCTTTGACGGCAAGAAATGGGCAACTGTTCAGCTCGTCGTCGTCAAACAAGCCGAGTAGACAAAAGACTTGATCGAGAATACTTTTACACCCTTTTATTTTCACATCCTGCAGGGTGTAATTGTTGGCAAAGACCCGAGCCCCCGCCGGAGATGGATCGAGTGTCCAGGATTCTGCCAACATGCCTTTCCGCTTCAGAAAGTAATAGGGCGCTATCAGGCATGGCCGCATAGCCCGGCCGGACTCCTCACGGATGGAATCGAGGATCAGGCGCACCGTAGCCGCCATGTTCTGCAGCTTCGGGTTGAAGTCATAAACCATCACCCGCTCCTGCTTGTCGCCCAACCGGTTGAGCATACTCGCGCGAATTTCGGGAGCAATAAGAAGTGCCAGCTCATTGTCGATGTGGCAGGGACAGTCGAAGATCTCTGGATCGAGCTCATCCGGACTTTTCACCTGAACAACAGAGACCATTCCTTCGAGGCTGGATGGTGCCCGGCTCACTTTTTCGGCTGCGACGCGCGCGTAAGGCAGAAAATGATTTCGCAGAGCCTCCAGCTCGTTCTCATCAATCCAGGCAACTTTCGCAGCCTGGACAATATCGTCTACTGCAACAACTTCCAGTATGTGCTTCAAATAATCAAACGGCTCATGCTCCCCCTGCCAGTCTCCGAAGGTGAGTATCTGCAGCTCGTCTTGCAGGGCCTGCGGAAGTCTCTCAATGCCCTCTTCCCCGTAAAGATTTTCACGCGGAATAATGATGGTGCGGCAGCCGGCATTGCAGGCGGTCTCAATTTTCAAAGCGAGCGCACCCACCCCTGATATTCGGCCCTTGGTATCGATTTCCCCGGTCATAGCCACGTCTCTTCGAATTTTGCGCCCCGCCAGCAGTGAAGCAAGAGCCAGAGCAATGGCACCCCCGGCGGATGGACCATCTTTGCGGGTGGAGCCGCCCATGAAATGCAGATGAACCGGTTCTTCCCGTTGCAGGTCGATATTCAGTGCCCGGGCGCAATGAAAGATTCCGGTGGTCGCTACTTTGCGGCTTTCATCCATAACCTTTTCGATGTTTCCGGTAGCATGAGTGATACTGAGGTATGCTCGGCGCATCCCACCGGCAGCCGCCCTCATTGCTATGCGCGTAGCCTGGATCGGAATGATGGAGCCCACGCCCCGTTCCGGATCTACACCGAGAGCCAGCATCTCTCCGATCTGGTCTTCATCAATGATCTGCCTCGGCCGGGTCGGCACATCGAGGTATTCCTTGATCTTTTCACGGGTGATCCGCACGGAGCGCTCGCGCTCGCTCAGAATCTCCTTACGCTGAATGCGAAGAAAAAGGGTGCGGATAATCCTCTCCAACTCTCTCACCCCGGCCTCATAGGTGTAGGTGCGGATCAAATACCTGAGCAGATCGACTTCCGTCTCCGGGTCGAAAAAGATCTGCTGTTGCTCGATCTGATATCTGCTGCGCAATCGATTGATCAGATGTTTCCTGGCAATCACGATTTTTTCCTCGATGCTGTATCGGTCCAGGAAAATGACTTCGCAACGGTTCACCACCACCGGCGGGACACCATCCAGGGTGTTGGCGGTGAGCAGGAAGTGGCAATTGGAGAGATCTATATCGACGGTTGTTTCGGTGTACTTGTCATGAAAGAGATGATTCTGCTCCGGATCAAGTATTTCCAGCAGCGTTGCAACGGCGAACTTCTCCGTCTTGTCCGCTTCATCCAGAATGAACATCCCGTTCATGACTTCCATCTTGATCATTCCTTGCACGATGGCTCCGGGCCTCGATCCCTCGTAGGTGAATCCATGGCCGCGCAAATCCGCCTCATCGCGCATGCCGCCAAGCGAAATCTTGTGGTAGGGGATACCCAGATTGCCAGCTATGGAGATGGCAAGCGAGGTTTTGCCCACACCAGGAGGCCCCACAAACAGGAACGCGCTGCCGGTTCGATGCCAGGTAGCGGCCTGGATTTCATCGTAGCGCTGGTAGCGCCATATGAGGTTGGTGAAGAAATCGCAGACGGCCTCTTTCGGCCGTTGCAGTCCATAGTGAGATTGGTCGAGTCCCTCTTCGAAGACTTTCGGCGATACTTCGATCTTTTTTATTTTGCCCCAGGGGATCGCCAGCAAAGTCTCAATCAGCTCGCTGTATTTGGAGCCGCTGTGGCCGACGACGTTCAGCTTGTTTTTATCGATGACCTCTAGAACGCGACGGGGAAACGCTGGATTGTTGCGTGCTTCTTCAATCCGGTCGGTCAGGCTTTTTTGCGCTCGCTCGACGATTCTGATCGGTTGAAGCGCAACGGTAGGAGCAGGAGGTGGCAAAACGGCTCCTCGATCCTGTTCGGCATATTTTTCCAGTGCGTCCCTAAACAGTTGAAAGAGATCCTTTGGCGCCCTGCCGTTGACACTTGATTCCGGCAGCCCCAGTTCGCGGAAAAGCTCCACCAGCCCCCAGCGATCTTTAAAAGCAAACAGTACATCTCTGGCCTCTTTATCACTCATGGCCGCCAGAAAAGAAAAAAGGCGCAGCACGGTCCTTAACGACGACGCTCTCTGCAAAATCGACAAAGTGCTGTCGCGGCTCCTGCGATAATGCTCGCCCAATACTCTCGCCTTCAGTTCTTCATCCAGCCAGGGATAGGTCAATTGCAGCAGCTCACCCGGCATGTCGCTCAAGGTCAGGACGAGCGAGCCGATAATTGAACCGATACTGTCCAGCTGGGGCAATTCCTGCTCGGCCCTGTCAAACAGACCGATGTACGCCTTGCCCTGGATTCCGTTCATCTCGTCGGAAAGCGATCGACGCAGCATGCGGTAGAAAGTCGGGTCATCGGCGCGGCAGTCCAGTGCAAATTCCACATCGGATGCGATGATATCTCTCTCGGTTCGCTCCGGATAGAGGATGTGATCCACCTGGTGACGGAGCACAAACTCGGTGAAGGCAAGCATCTTTTGCTCCTCAACCGTCCCGTCGCCTAAACCGGCTTCCGTATCCCGCGGAAAAACAAAGGCCAGGTAGTCGAAAATGCGCTCGTGAATATGAATTCTCCAGATATCCCCTTCCCTGCTGAGCAGACTTACGGCTCGAGCCTTGCCCTGTTCGTCCTCCAGCCGGGAAATGGCGAGATGCTCGCCCAGTTTGCCAAGCTTGAGCGGATCGGTCCCCCGTTTGGATTTGAAATAGGGCACAATGCGCCGTTCTATGACGGTTTTGAACAGCCCGATGAGATCTTCTACACGATCCTCTGTCGGCAGAGGTAAACCGCTTAAAATCTGGTAATCGAAATCCATGGGAAACATGGCAGGTCTCCATTCCATTACGGTTTTTTTCATAAACAAAGAGCTCAGAAAGCGCACTCCAAAAAAGGCAAGTGGTCTCATCGCTGATGGTAAGCAAAAGCTGTTTTTCCCTCCCTCTCCCTGCAGAAGCTCAATCCGATCCAAGCGACCAAGATATTTTAGAGAATGTACTTTATGTTGCTTCCGTGACTGGGATTATCCCTACGCGTGATGTTTTGTCAAGATTGGCTGCTGACTTGCGAGACCGTTGCCGCATGGCCATTGATCCCGGTTCTCTGGTGGCATTGCACAAGCAGCAGCCAAGGCTTATCAATAGGATTGAGTAATCCGCGGGGAGGCATGGCTTCACCTAAAACTTCATTGGCTGGCACAAAGAGAAGACTATGCCGCGCAAGATGCTCTAAACCGAGCTTCGGCCAAAGGCTGGCGGGGCCCGGCAGGGAGCCTCTACCAGCTATGGCCTTAAGACACTAATAAATAATGGATACCGGCAAGGTACAAGAGAGGAGATAATTTCATGGCAAGAACAATATTCCGCACTTTTCTTTCTTTAATGCTGTTTGCCGCAGTATCATTCGCCGCAAATAAACAGGCGCTCGAAACGGACACTATTGCTACCGCAAATGGCGATCTTGAAATAACCTTCATCGGACATGGCAGTCTCTATTTTTCTTTCGCAGGTAAAATCATCCATGTCGATCCCGTGAGCAGCGAGGCCGATTACAGCAAGCTGCCAAAAGCCGATATCATTTTGGTGACTCACGAGCACAAAGACCATCTGGATCCCGCTGCGATCGCCTTGCTGCGAAAAGACGAAACAATATTGGTGTTGAACCCGGCATCTGCAAAAGAGATGAAGGACGCCGTCGTCATGAAAAATGGTGACGTCAAGACCATTGAAGGTTTAAAGATTGAAGCGGTTCCCGCCTACAATATCGTTCACATGCGCAGTGAGAGCGTACCTTACCATCCGAAGGGCAATGGCAACGGATATGTCATCACTTTTGGCGACAAGCGAGTTTATGTGGCTGGAGATACAGAGAACATTCCAGAAATGAAATACCTGGAAAGGATCGACATCGCTTTCCTGCCCATGAATCTTCCTTACACAATGACTCCGCAGATGGTTGCCGATGCCGCCGGAAGCTTCATGCCCGAGATCCTTTATCCTTATCATTATGGGGAGACCGACGTTCTTGAACTGGTAGATCTGTTGAAGAACAGTGAAATCGAAGTGCGGGTACGCTCTATGAAATAACGGCGTTAAACCTCGAGAGGCCCGTCAGCCTGATCTGCGAAAGAGCTCGGTAGCACCAATAACCAGTCTGGAAAAGCGGCATGTTTTGGACCGAAGTCCGGAAAAAACGATTCATTCTGGAAAATACGAGGGTAGTCGAGCCGCTGCTCTGCCCTGAAATCAAGCTGCGGCTGATTACGCCGGAGTGTCCGCTTTGGAAGGCAAGCGAACAGGATGTTGCCGCCATTCCCGTTGCGAGCCCCTATTGGGGCTTTTGCTGGGCCGGTGGGCAAGGCCTTGCCCGCTACATTTTGGATCGAGTCGAATCGGTGGCCGGCAAGCGCGTTTTTGTGTTCGGAGCAGGCTGCGGAATTGAAGCCATCGCTGCCGCAATGGCCGACGCAGACTTCGTGCTGGCTTGCGACATTGATCCTGTGGCTATAGAAGCGGTCAAGCTAAACGCTATCCTGAACAATGTTTCCCTTGAAGTCACCAGTGAGAATTATCTGGGAGCGCAGCTGATCGGCTTCGATGTGCTCCTTGCGGGCGATATGTTTTACGATCGAGGCTTTGCGGAAGAAAGCATGGCCTGGTTAAGGCTGCTTGCCAAACGTGGCGTATCGATATTTTTGGGCGATCCCCTCAGAGGCAACCTATCCGGCGACTCTCTGGTAAGAGTCGCCACATATCGGGCACCGGCCGATGTAGATTTGGACGGCAAGTACCTCCAGGAAACAGCTATCTATTCAGTATGTTGGAATCATTCCTCGGAGCTTTATGCCGAGATTCAGCGATTCAGCCGGCGGACGATAGATTTTCTGCCAGTCCGATCCAGGCATAAACAGAGTCATTTGCACCTCCTCTGAAAAAAAAGTTGTATTCCCTTTCGCACTGCACGCATTTCAGCGTGCACTTGATGCCGTCATCAAAGATGATGGTATTGACCCGCGACCCACAATTATCGCATCGGCGACCTACGGTGAATCCGTTCTTTGTTCTTAGCCCTGCACTCATAACTTCACCTGCCATTCCACTTTCATCGCTCGACAATTGAGCCGCCCTGCAGAAATCGTCTCCAGCCCGGGCGGCCAAGCAAATGTCGATAGTAGCCACTTCAAGCCGTATTTTCAATCTCCACGCCTGCGCTTGCGGGGCACCTATTTGCATAGCAAGCTTAGTGCCAAACAAAAGATGAAAACCTTCTGCGACCTGAACAGCTAACTGCGGCGCAGCCTGACTCTGCCGGGGGGCCCTCCCTAACTCTCTTTTCCACCAAAGCTGAACGGCCGGAAGCGCTCCTCTTCAGGGCAAGGGCTGAGCTGTTCGCAGCGGACTGCGCAGGATTCGGGCAACAGTATTTTGCTGCAATCGAATGGGCAATTTGGGGTTCAATGCGAGCCATTTTTGCACAGCAGACTGGCCATGGTTCACGAAGGACACGTTTGACTATCCGGTGCCAGGAAAAGAGTCCTTGGACAATCCTTCACAAATCGGCAGGCAACGCTTGACCGCTGTTCGCTCCAGCCTGACTTCGACGGAAATTTCTGCTGGATGTTAGCCGATACAATGTGTTATCTTTCATTTGAAGAAACCTCAGGATTAGAATGAACGCTTTGTTTCAGCAGGGGACGATTAGATGCCATACGGAATTGAACCAACTAAGCTGGAAACCGTAGTGCTTGGCGATAACCTCAAAATTGCGGTTTATCCCGACGTTATGAAGGAGCTCAATATCACAGCCGGTCAAACGGTTGATGAAGAGACGGCAGAAAGGATCATCGCCGAAAACACCAAGTATTACATGGCAAAATAACCGGCCGCTTTGCCGAACACCTCATTTCGATCCGAAATTCGAACCACTGATTCAGTGCTGAATTGTGCGGATTTTCGTGTGCCGAGTGGTGACCGCGATGCGAAAAAAACCCGGACCGATAACTCGATCCGGGCTTCATACCGAATTAATAGCCTTGCGGCTACACGGATTACTTTCAGTCCGAACAAGAGACGCAGTTGCCTTCAGTGTCAATACACCTGTCGCAGTAAGTGTCATGGCATTTCCGGCAGTCACTAACTTCACTCTCCCGTTCAAAATCGTAGCCACACGAACTGCAATCGAATTTTTCCTTAAAATACATGCTCCATACCTCCTTCGGAGAACTGAGATTTAACGTAGCAGTTCTCCTCGTTTCAAATGCTCCTGGTGAGATCTTTCCATACTATAATTACGAATCCGGAAAATGCACACCAGGAGGCACTCCCCGCAACGAAGGTGAAACGCGAAGAAGGAGAAGCAGCATTAGCCGGCTGAAACCTCATTTCTTCTGGTCCTCTTCGCAAGGGGTACAAACACCCTCTTCGCTGAGGCATTCGGAGCAATGAGTGCGATGGCATACCTTGCACTCCACTACAGCCATTTCACGATCATAATCCTTGCCGCACGCGGCGCATGTAAATTTGTCTTCGGCCATTTTCTAAACTCCTTTTTTTTGTGGTGAAACTCTGCGATGCCGAACACCTCCGACCGATTTGCATCAAGTGGTTCGCTGCTTTTGGCACCCTCACCTGTTCACCTGTTTACCCCACAGTTTCTTTGTGGACCGATCCGCAAAACAGAAACTGGCGGCCTCTCTTTCTGTGACCGTCAGGCTCAGTTCCATCGCACACCTGTATAGACCGGAAAGCTCCACAGACGCCTAACTATTTTTTTTATAAGACCTCTTCGCGAAGATAGCATCAGGTCAACCCTGTATTTTGGCGCAGCCTCTCATGGCCAGATGAAGTTTCGTCTCTCCTCGAAACTGAAACACAAAACCGAATTCATGATGAGCATCCCTCAAACCACGAGCCCTTTGCGTATAGCGAAGGCAGTAAGCTCCGATGCCTTGTGGAGACTCAGCTTCTTCATGAGGTTGGAACGGTGTGTCTCAACCGTTTTCACACTGATAAAAAGCATCTTAGCGATTTCGTTATTGGTATAGCCCTCAGCAATCAGCTTCAATATTTGCCGCTCGCGAGGAGTGATTGACTGCCACAAGTCGGTTTTGTCTGAGTCTTGCCGCATATCTTCATCGTCCGACTCCCTGTGCTCGGGGATCGAATGAAAGAAGGCAGCCTCCCCTGCAAAAATCTTTTCCATCGCCTTCAACAGCTCGTCTTTGGCCGCGTGCTTGGGAATGTAGCCATCCGCTCCGATCTTTACGGCTTCTGAAACGTATTCTTCGTCGAGGTGCACCGTAAGAATGAGGACCTTCACGGCAAAAGGCAGCTGCTTGATTTGTCGGGTAGCCTCCAGCCCGTGCATTTTGGGCATCGATAAATCCATCACAACCATGTCAGGTTTGAGCCTTTTTGCAGCGGCCACTGCTTCAATACCGTCACTGGATACCCCTACTATCTCATATTCGGGTACCGATTGGACGATCATGCACAAGCCCTCTCTGACGATTTTATGATCGTCTGCAATAAGAATCTTTTTTCTGCCCATACTCCAACAATGTCCTCTAGATAGGAGCCCACGAAAAAGGTCTCGAAAAATTGGTGGTAGTAGGAGGTAGTTTGGGTGCACCAGGGCGAACCTAGTACTCATTTTGCGACCCACTATGCATTGCGCTACACACCTGTTTCAAATCTTCTTTTTCAAGCTAAGCAGTGAGGGCTCCAATTTCCAGTCCACAGTTGTGCATGAACAATAATGCGATGCCACAGGCGTTTTTCGGCTGCTGCGAAGCAAATACAGAGATTACCCGATTGATAACCGGACGCTGAATAAACAAATTAAGGTGCAGATAAAGCAAGATCCCGCTTCTTATCCCACTTACCCCAAAGAGCGGCACTGATACCCAAAGAGATGAAAGAGGTTGATTCGGGTATCAGTGCTCCCTCACCTGCTGCTTCGGGGCAATCTTTCGAACAGCGAGGTCTGTTGAGAAAGCCGTCTTATGCCGAGCCCCGCATTGCATTAGAATGAGTGACCGTTGCCATCGACTCTATTCAGATGTAGGATCTGAGATTCGCTAAATTGCACAAGCCAGCTGTGCCGCGGTGCTATCTTGTGGAAAAAGCAAGGGTAAGGTTACGAAGCGGGGTTTTGATCGTTCTCGTCAGGCGATCTCATGCCGACCGGGAAAAGAGAGCCTGCTACGCATCAAACAGCCAGCGAGCACATACCCGGGTGCCACAGCCGGAGCCGGATTCGATTGAAAAAGTGCCGCCCGTGAGCTCTGTGCGCTCCTTCATACCGATGATTCCCCATCCGCGGCCATGCAGGTTGGTCGACCTGAGCCCATTTATGTCGAATCCCACTCCCTCATCGGCAATGGTCAATTGCAGGACGCTGTGAGATCTCACGAGCGAAATGTTGACGCGCTTTGCGTGACTGTATTTGGCCGCGTTGTTGACAGCCTCCTGAAGAATTCTGAAAATGACGATCTTAAGTGGCTCCGGCACATCATTCTCGTTAACAGTAATCTCTTCTTCAATATGAATCGATTGGTAGACCGAGCAAAGCCGCCTGCAAAACCAATCAATCGTTGCAAGAAGGCCCAAATCGTCCAGCACTGACGGACGCAAATCGGTCATAATGCGGCGGAGCTCCTGGATGGCCACTTCAAGAAAGGAGAGAAGCTGTTGCAGCTTGGCTTTACATGGCGGGATCGCTTCGGGATCGCTGATAAAAGCTTCCAGATAATACTTGATACCGGCAAGAGACGAACTGGTGCTGTCGTGCAGTTCACGGGCAATCCGTTTTCTTTCTTCCTCTTGTGCCGTCAATAGTTTCAAGCTCAGCGCCCGCAGCTCGGTCTCGGATTGCCGAAGAGCATGTTCGGCCTTCACGCGCTCGGAGACGTCCTGGTTAAAGACGATTGCACCCTTTGTGTTCCTGTTGGAATCAATAATCGGTGCGGCCCAATTCAATATGACCTTACGGGTACCGTCAAAACACTCTATTTTGATGAGCTCCTCGAGGGAAGTCTCGCCCTTTAGAATGGCTCGTGCGGCAGCCCACTCTTCGGGTTGTATGCGCTTTCCGGTATCCAGCCACCAACCTTTGTACTCATTAAACTTACTGATGCCCACCAGGCGAGTCCCTCCCCAAATCTTTCTGGCGGCTGGATTCATCGATATGATCGTGCCTTGCTTGTCAATGGTGATCACGCCGACAGGCAAAGTTTCGAGCACGCTTCGAAAAAGCTTTTCCCCTCTCCGCGCTGCTTTCTCCGCCTGAATGCGTTGCTTTATTTCATCTTTCAGCTGCTCGTTGGCTTTTATGAGCTCCGAAGTGCGCTCCAAAACTTTCGTTTCGAGCTCATCTCGACCTCTTTTGAGCTCATCTTCGCCCAGCTTCAGGCGCGTGACATCGCTTAGAGTTGTGAAAACGACGTAAGGCTGCTCCGGGGCCAACTGCGGCACGGGGATGCAGGAAATCCTGAGCCATCTGTAATTCCGCTCCACGGGGTTAAGAATGCCGGCGATCACATTCCAAACCGGCTTTCGGTTCTCTATAGCATAGACAAGCGGCCATTCATTTTTCCGAAATTCCGAGCCATCCTCCCGGATCGCCTGCCACACGGAATCAGACAGGGACATGCCCTTCAGCCGCTCAAGGCTCATACCGAGGATTTTTTCCGCCGCCGGATTGGCATCGACAATTTCGCCTTTCTGATTTTGATAGACTACTCCCTGGACCATGCTTTCGAACAAGCTGCGAAATTTGAGCTCTGAATGGCGAAGGCTTTCCGTAGTCGTCTCGGCCGGAGCTTCTTCTGAAGCTCGGAGCATGACATTCAGCCGGTCGATCTGATCACGCTGCTTAATACTGCTGCTCCACTGCCCGGTGACGTCGAAAAAGATAAACAGCCAACCGCTAAGGATACCCTTCTCGTCATGGCAGGGAACAAGTCGGGCCTGCACCCGGCACGGCAGCCCATCCGCTCTGATCAAGCTCAATTCCAGTTGGGCCATGGTCCCCGGCCTGCGGCTGCTTTGAACGGCCAAAAAATAGGCCTGGCAATCCCCCTCATCGAGATGGTGCAGGATGGACCGATCCTTCAAGGATGCTTCAGGCACATGAAGAATTTCCGCGGCCGCCTTATTGGCTCGTGTGATAACGTGATCGTCGTTCACTCTGAGACAACCGACAAGCGCCTGGTGGTAGAATCCTGCATATTCGGTGAGTGAATTCTGCAGTTCCTCATTTGCTCTTTGAAGCTCTGCATTTTCCTCTTTCAACAGCTCGACCCGATGAAGCTCCAGTTCGAGGCGCAACCTTAACAGGTCCGCACGCAAAGCATCATCGGCCGCCCAAAGCTCCGACCGGCACACCATCAGGGCTTTCTCGGACTTCGCTGGCAACTTTTCGCTCGTTTGAGGATCGTGGTTGGAAGCCATGGTTTTCCCTTTTGAAATCGACCCGTCCGCACCTGCTGATCTTTTACGCCGTGAGCGTCTGAAAATGTTTGACGCCTTCTTTGGGCTATTACAAAGTCGTCAGGAGGCACACCTTAATCGAGGAATCCTTCGTTGGGAGTCTAATTCGTTCAGTACCTGACCAGTACAAAGCTATATGGAGCCCAGGTAATTCGGATGACCCCTGCATCGAGGCACCACAATTTCATCTCATCGAACAGTCTTCCGCACAAGGGTGAGGACTTGAAATGTTTTGAGAAATTCGAAATCTATTGAAATCACAATTTATCGAACCGTACGTAAAAGTCAAACAAAAAGTCCCGAAAAAAGGGTGGAGTAAAAAGATTCCGTCGACCGGAGCAAGGCTTGTGAAGTTCCCACCGCTCAGTTGTCCTGAATATCGGACAAAAACCAATTTGGCCATCGCCCCTGCACCCGTTCAGAGTGAAGCTCTTAGCGAATCAGCTCCTCACCCGTATTTGATTGACATGTAGCACTTCACGGACAGCGCTTCGGTCCAAAATCACCTATGAGCAGAGGAAAAACAGTGATATAAGCTCCGTATCTGTAGGGCAGGGAGATAGAATCGGGCATTGAAGTGGAGGGTTTCCAGAGCGAGTACAATACTCCGCACATCAGACCTTGACCTTGCAAATGCTGTGAGCGCCCGCAGGGATTCAGCACGCAATGTTTGGATACAAGAGAATCCTGCTTTCCGGACGAGCGGTCCCAGCTGAAATTGTTTGGGCAAGGCCTATTTCGAGGGACAAGAAGTCTGTAATCGAGCCGTTCAGGCTCCTTGAAACAATCGAAAGCGAAAAATCCCGTCCCCGGGTGGCAGGTTCTGCAGCGCACAAATCCCGGCATACAGGTTGCATAAAAATAAACGACGATTCTCATGGATCAGCTCTGACTTCCGGGAATCAATGGCTATCTTTGTACATAAGAAAATAGTAGGGAAGCGCTTTGCTGAGCGACTAGCACAGAGTCGGAAAGTCAGCAAAGGATTCTATTCCATGGGCGTGTAAATTGAATACTAACAAAGATCTGCGCCAAAAAGCGAAAAACATAGTGAAGGCTCGCGCCGGTTCTGCAGACAGCTTGGTCCGAGGAGAAATGGCCAAGTTTATTGAAGAGCTTAAGGTTCTACACATCGAGCTGCAGCATCAAAACGAAGAGTTGCGCGAATCGGGCAAACGGCTGGAAGAATCTCAGGCCCAGTATGCCGAGCTCTTTCATTCGGCTCCGGTCGGATACGTGACTCTGGACAGTCAGGGAATCATCATTCAGGCAAATCAGACGGCGGGCCGCATGCTCGATGTGCCTATGGCGCGCCTGGAAGGAAGAAGATTCTCCAAATTCATCGACGCATCCGATCACCCTAATTATTTTAGCCTTATTCGACAATACATCGAGGGCAAAACAAGCCGGCAATCGGCCGAGCTTAGAATGCTTAAGAACAGTGCCGTACCGTTTGATGTCGAAATAAAAGTCGGCACTTTCGTAGCCAGAGATAAACAATTTGAGGGCTGGCGAGTCATCTTTTGGGATATCTCCGAGCGCAAACGTGCAGGAAAAGCACTGCAGCAAAGCGAAGATGTATATCGAAGCATTTTCAAGGCGGCCAGGGATGCAATCATCATTACTGATACCGACACCGGGCAAATTATGGATGTGAATGACTACGCCTGTGAAATGTATGGATACTCATACAAAGAAATGCTGGACCTCAAGCTTTTCGAGCTCTCGGCAGAACAGGCTGAGACCCTCCGGGCGGCAACGGTCGAGCTCTCGTGGATTCCCGTACGCTACCACCGGAGCAAGGACGGAGCTATTTTTCCGGTTGAGATCTCGGCGAGCTATCTCACCTTTGGCGAACACCGCCTTTCCACTTCGGTAATTCGGGATATCAGCAAGCGACTTCGCAAAGAGCGCGCTCTTCAAAAATCCGAAGAGAATCTGCGATACCTTTCCGCACGCTTGCTGAGCATCCAGGAAAAGGAACGGCAAACGCTTGCCAAGGAATTGCACGATGAAGTGACGACTCCATTGAGCGCCATTAAGTATTATGCTGAGAATTTATTCGATCAATCCGATATAAAAGAAAGGGATGATGCGCGCGAGACGAAATTCAAGCGAATGATTCACATCATTCAAGATACGATGGAAGCAAGCCAACGGCTGATGACCAATTTGCGACCGTCGGTACTGGACGATTTCGGCCTCATTGCCACCATCAAGTGGCTTTGCAGGCAGTTGCGCAAGGGCTACGAAGAGCTGGAGATAAACCTAGAGGTGGAGGTGCAGGAAAGCGAAGTGCCGCAGAACCTCAAAAGCACTCTCTTTAGGATCGCCCGGGAAGCCATCGAGAATGCCGCCAGGCACAGCCGCGCAAAGCATCTTAAGATTGCCTTGAGCTCCATTGGAGGCAGGCTGCAGCTGACAATAGAAGACGACGGGATCGGATTCGATCACAGCCCGTCCGACATATATGGTGAAGGATTTGGAATTTTGAGCATGAAGGAGAGGGCCGAGCTGGCCGGCGGTTTATTTTCTCTCGAAACTGCCATCGGCCGGGGCACTACCGTACTAGTCAGCTGGCCTCTGCATCCCAGCCCTGGAAGCTTGTGACTGCAGCGTAATCTCAGCGGCTCGGTTTGGCGGGCACGTAAATTTGGGCTCAGATGATCTCAATTCAACAGACATAAGACGTTTCTCGATTAAAATCCTCGATTCCTCAAGAATCAATTCTTCATACTGATGTGAAAAGATACAGGATTCACCCGATTCCCTTCTAGCAACAATAATGCATATATTCAGCAACGTGTAGATCATGCACTCATTACCCGCTTGTCTCAAAGTGCGGTATGCATCAGGATCGATTCAAAGGAGAGATAATTCCCTCAATAGAGAAAGCGAGGCAAAGTATGGATACATCGTTTGGTCAGGGCACGGTCTGCGAGCTGAATGAAAAGAGGACCCTTGCCGAAGTTTACTATTTCATTCAGGGATCAACGCCCTGTGGAGTGGTTCGCGAATTTCAAGGTTTTCTCGACCCGATTCTCGAGTACGAGCCGTTGGCCGATTCTCTCAAAGCATCTACTGAGCCGGTGCTCTTACTTGAAGACGGCAAGCGGCTGCATATAAAAATCAGGGACGGCTCGGCACACGTCAACAGTGCTTTACCCATATTCTTCCGCGCTGAAGTTCATCAGGATATGGAGGAATCTTCCTGAAGAATTCGAAAGCAACCCGCACCAATATTTTAAGCTTACCGAATGCCACGCACAATAAGGCATGAATCCGACAAACTCCGTCTGACGGCTGGAAGGACCGGCCGGCAAACGAAATTCAGTTAAGCTTCACCCGATCAACTCGACAATCTTGGGAGTGCGCATGGCCTGCCCAAAAGAGGGCATTGGAACCGACAACCGGGGGGTGGCCCAAGCTCTCAGGGGAGAAGCTTCAGCTTCATGGACAATCCTTCTGGAGATGCACTCAGACCAATGAGAAGCCGGTCAGGAGCACTCCCGAGAACAGCTTAGAACTTGTTCCCGACCGGTAACTCTTACCCTTTTAAGTACTCCTCATTTCTTCCAAATCCTGCCATTCTTGAGTCCTTACCCCAAGTGTGTGCTTACGGCGAAATCTCAATGAGGAGCACAAATCGTCAATGAGAGACCGAACTCTTCCAGCGAAGAGCCGCAGCGACAGCACCCACTGCAACGAGCGGCGGGCATGGCAACCCGAGAGGAAAAATGCAAAGGGGAAGCCCAATCCCCCTCATCACCGCTGGCACTCACGAAAATAATATTTAACTTATTTCTCAAGCATTTCTCCCCCACTATTTGGTAAAGCTGAGCGGGATCGATTTCAGAAACGGGGTGAGGTCCTGAAAGCAAGCTAAAAGGTATGGCTTCTCGCGTGGTGCTGTTGGCGTTGCTATCCAGTTTCGATCACAGTCAAACAGTGACAGGTTTTCAGTCATGCAGAACAAACGGGATAAATTTGAAAAGTTGCACAAGAAAGCTGGACGCATAATTGGGACATGCTCCGACTGTTCTAATGTTTCGGGCGATGGCGAGATCGGCAAACTGCTTGAAGAGCTTCAAATCCATCAGACAGAGCTGCAACTGGAGAATGAAGAACTGCGACAGATGAGCAACAGACTGGAAGAATCGCAGGCGCAGTATGCCGAATTGTACAACTCCGCCCCGGTTGGATATGTGACGTTGAACGAGCAGGGGGTGATCATTCGGGCAAATGAGACAGCCGGCAATCTGGTTGGTCTGTCCGGTTTACAGATGAAGGGAAAAGGATTTTCTCAATTCATCGAGCTCGCTGACCATTTCAAATATTTCGATCTTTTCAAACAGTTTATCGGGCGCAAGGCGAGCAGATATTCAATTGAGCTCGCGATGCTCAGAGGCGACGCCACCAGCTTTCCTGCCGAGATGACGATAGGAGCCCCCATTTATGAAGAAGATCGCCTCATGGGATGGCGGATTGTCTTTTGGGATATCACCGATCGCAAGCAAGCGGAGAAAGCGCTGAAAGAAAGCGAAGAGAGATACCTAAGCATCTTTCAGGCGGCCAAAGACGCCATCATCATCACCAACGCCGACACCGGCCGAATTCTGGACGTGAATGAGTATGCGTGCAAGCTCTACGGCTACTCCTATGAAGAGATGCTGTTGTTGCAGTTTGTCGAGTTGTCGGCGGAAGAGAATGAAACCCGCCTTGCCCTCGTCTCCGAATTCAACTGGATTCCAGTTCGTTATCACAAGCGCAAGGATGGAACACTTTTTCCGGTGGAGATCTCGGCCAGCTACATTACTCACGCACAGCGCCGCCTGGCAACTTCAGTCATTCGAGACATCACCGTGCGTCTCGAAAAGGACCACGCCCTGGAGCAGTCCGAAGAACTACTGCGCTACCTATCGGCCAGGCTGTTAACCATTCAGGAGGAAGAACGGCAGGAGCTGGCAAAGGAATTGCATGACGAAGTGGCGATCCCTTTGAGCGCGATAAAAAATTATGCCCAAGAGCTGTTCGGTAGACCGCAGCAAACCGAAGGAGACCCCGCCCGACGAGACTGGTTCAAGCGAATGATTGGCATCATTCAAGACTCTATGCGTGCGAGTCAACGAATGATGACCAGTTTACGACCGCCGGTGCTGGACGACTTCGGCATCGTCACTACTCTTAAGTGGCTGTGCAGGCAGTTGAGCACAGGCTATGAAGAGGTGCAGATCGACATCGATATCGGCGTGCGGGAAAGTGAAGTGCCGCACAATCTCAAAAGCATCCTTTTTAGAATCGCCCGGGAGGCACTCGATAATGCCGTCAGACACAGCCATGCCAAACATATTGAGATTGCCATGAGCTCTATCGAAGGCAGCCTGCAACTGAAAATAAAAGACGACGGAATCGGGTTCGAGCATGAAGCAACCGATATGTTTGGAAAAGGATTTGGAATTCTCAGCATGAAAGAGAGGACAGAGCTGACCGGCGGCTTCTTCTCTATTGAATCGGTCATCGGCCGGGGAACGACTGTCGTCGCCACCTGGCCGGTTCACCCCCTTTCGGCCGGCCCCGCTGGCCGCCCTCGCCGATGAATGGCTAGCAGCTTGTCCGAGAACGCTCTTCATGAAGCGCGGCCCCTTTAGGGCTGCCGGTCTAAGCAGGGCAAAGCCCTGCGCTACATATGGTCGGACAGTCTCCTAAGCGTTGGAAATTGAGCACTCCGTCGTCCGAGCTCCTGTGGCCAACTTATTACGGAATACTCCATTTCTACTTCTAAAATACCGGTTTCACCCTATTCCTTTCCAGCACTGAATTAAATAGACTGACAACCATTCGCAAGAGGGGTTCCCTTTGTGCAAGAAGCACGCATCAAAAGCAACGCACATTCCTGAAGTGTGCGGTATCTAATAAGCTCTCAACAACGAAATCGAGGAAAGACAAATGGAAACATCGTTTGGACAAGGTACGGTGTGTGAGCTGAACAACAAGAGAACCCTCGCTGAAGTTTACTACTTTATCCAGGGATCGGCACTTTGCGGAGCCGGGCACGAATACCAGGGCTTTCTAGACCCAATTCTCGAATACGAGCCCCTGGCCGATTCCCTGAGGAATTCTACTAAACCGGTGCTCTTGTTGGACAACGGCAAGCGGCTGCACATCAAAATAAAGCGCGACCAGACTCATGCGAACAGCGCGCTGCCCATATTCTTCCGGACCGAGATAGAGCAGGAATTGGATGAGGCTTGCTAAAGATTGGAGGCAAGCCGACGATTTTCAATCATCCCGTAACCGTCAACCCACATCAGGAATCGAACAAGCAGCACCGCTCTCTGCTGTACAAATAGTTGCATCCGATACGATGGATAGTTACACTCTCATATTAACGGCTGCGGACTATTCGCGGCCGCTTGTTTCTCTCAGTGGACTTCTTAAAATCGGCTTGCGAGGGAGAAGAAGCAGTGAGTGCCAAAATAACAATACTGATTGTGGACGATCACCAGATAGTTCGTGACGGGCTTCGCCTTATTATTTCATCTGTTCCGGAATACGAGGTGATAGGGGAATCGAGTGATGGGATGGCAGCGATAGCAGCGGTCAACAGTTTGAAACCCGATATCGTTTTGATGGATATATCCATGCCCAAAATGACGGGGATTGAAGCCACCCGACAGATCAAGGCACTGCATCCGCAAACCAGAGTCCTGATGCTGACCATTCATAAATCCGAGGATCAGATCCTCGAATCGTTCAACGCCGGCGCGGACGGTTACGTGTTAAAACATGCCACCCGGGAAGAGCTGCTGTTGGCCATTAAAAGCGTCCATAAAGGCGAATCTTTCATCAGCCCCATGGTCAGTCACAAGGTGATTGATGGATTCCTCGATAGAAATCTGTCCATTAAGCAATCCTCGTCATGGGAGACTTTAACTCCCAGAGAGCGACAAATACTGAAGCTCGTGGCCGAGGGACATACCAACAAGAAAATTGCGGACTCCCTGTTCATCAGCGTCAAAACTGTTGAGACGCATCGCTCCAACATCATGAGTAAACTCGCCATCCATAATGTCCAGGAATTGACTGCTTATGCGATGCGCAAGGGACTCCTGGCTAACATAGAGTAAGCCGATTCTCTGTCCGAAGGGACCAATATAGGGAAGCTGAATTGGTATAAATAAAATTGGAGCATCGCTGACAGGGATTCGGTCTACTCGATATGCCTCAAGAACACGGCGGAAATGACGCCGTTCCAACCTCTTCCTTCTCTATAGCTACCTATAATGTGCATTGTTGGGTCGGCCGCGATGGACGCTATGATCCCGCGCGCAATGTGCGCGTACTTCGGCAGGTCAAAGCTGATATAGTGTGCCTTCAGGAAGTCGCCGATCCCCCGGGCCGACACCTGAATACTGAAGTGGATGTCTTTGCCGCCGCAAATGGCATGACGACAATTCGCGGGCAGACTTGTGTCAAGCGGGGTGGATGCTTCGGCAATGTGCTGCTGACAGCATATCCTTGTCTCAATATCGAGCTCATAGATCTGACGGTTGCCAGGCGTGAACCGCGCGGTGCAATAATTGCCGAACTTGATGTAAAGGGCTTCCGCATTCGAATGATTGCCACTCACCTGGGACTTCGCGGCTACGAGCGAGCACTTCAGGTTGATAAGCTCGCGCGCGCAACCCCAGCCGGCGATTTCAGTGCCACGATACTTGCCGGCGATTTCAACGAATGGTATCCGGTAAGCAACATTCTTAAGAGGTTGCGATATAAATTCGGTTTCTCACCGGCCCTTGGAACATTCCCTTCCAACTTTCCGCTGTTGCCGCTGGATCGCATTTGGGTAAAACCAGCCGGTGTCGTAACAGATATGCAGGTGCACAACACGCGGCTGGCCCGCATTGCATCCGACCATTTGCCGGTCAAAGCCAGTTTTAAGTTTCTGAATCCCGAAAGATGAAATGCTCTTCGCATATGGCAAATGTGCCTGACTGTCCGGTCATCTGCTGTTGGCCCGGTGTTTTTTGCGCAGTTTCTCCATCAATTCTTTCGCTCTTTTTACCGCCGCTCGTTCTTCGTCATCTGCAGGTTCAGCCCACGGCTGTTTCACGCGCCATACGATCCTACCGCTTAAAGGTGCTTTTGGATATGGTCCCGGATCGGCAAGACGATAAGTGTCATGGACGGTGCCACCCTCTTGACAAGCCCGAACCGTTAGTTCAAGCAAGTCTGGGTCGCCCTGAAATTGAAGATCGATGAGCGTGACCTGTTTGCGAAAACGCTCAATGTATTCCGCCGGCAGGTTCAACAATTTGGGATTGGGTGCCCGTGTGCCTTTGATATGCCGATTACCGTCGACCCCTTTCACAATGAATTTTTTCAGCGCATCGCCGGTAAGATGGCCCTCAGATTCCGGACCACCGAGGATGAGGTAACGTATATTAGGGTTTGAAACGATGTTGCAGACGATTTTTTCGATCCCGATGTTCTCCGTTTGAACGGTTCCCGAAAGAGCCGCGCCCCCCTTCACACCGGCCTGTACCAATGCTTCCAGCTCTACCGGGATATCTTCCGGTCGCGTGTTCAAAATTATAACAACCGCGACCGGTGAAGAATCGATGCCGCGCACATATCTTCCTTCTTCAGGCGGATAATCTCGATGGGGAATTGCTTTGTCCATTATACAGTCCCGGCCCTGGATAAAAAGCATGCTCTCGAAGGTCGGCCTCCCGCTATCGAATTCTAATCGAGCAAGCTCTTTGAAGCCAAATTAAAAGTCGACGGCAGTCAGATCAAGACCCTCAACAAAGCTTATCACCGGGGGGCGAAAGTGTAGGCAGCATCAACGAGATATTCGCACTTATCTAGAAGTCGATCGGAAACTTTCCCCGAGGCTTCAAAGACCAAAGCGACTTATAAAGGGGTCACCCATTAAAAGGCTCCGGGTCTGCTCTTGACTCATTATGATCTGTCGAACCTGATCAACTCTGCGCGCAAGGGACCGATCCGACTGGATCCGAGTCTTGAACCTTTCTATAACTGTGCTGACGGTACTGTAATAGTCAATTTCGAATTGCCTTCCGATAGTTTTGAGTGATTTCCCCCAAAGATGCCGTGAAAGATACAACCCCATCGCTCTCGCTTCATTGAAAAAGCCCTTCGCGTGTTGTACAGCTGGTAATCGATCCCATAATATTCGCAGATTGCCAACTTATTCGAGCAATATCCGGAGCAAGTCGCTTCGATTCCGGAACTGTGCCTTTACCTTGCTCGAAGCGCGTTTTGAAAGAATATTGAGTATCCTGCAGCACCCGGCTTTCCGTCGAGATCCTTCCCTTTCCTTCTTTCAAATTCCCTTTCCAGTTTGCCGAAGCCTTCCGATTCATAGCTTTCCTCCATTGAGCCACATCGCAATTAATTTCAACAACATCTCAGATCCGGTTCCCATACACTTTAAGAAGGTTTTTCGGAATCTCGATAGGGGTGGGCAATCGAGCCGTCGGATCGAAAAAGCGCTCATCGGGAAGGGCGGCAGATGCCTTTGCGGGGAGGGATTGCATAGCCTTTGAGGTGCTCGCGTAGAAACGCTTCGGACAGGCCGAAATCTTCTAGACGGTACTGATGGACGCTCCTGTACCGGGCCGCACGGGCCGATTCCCGGCTGAGAGCCCGCAAGAATTCCTCGCTCGGATGCCAGCCGAGCTCCCGGTAGATCCGCTTCACCGTGCCTTCCGGATCGCTCACCAGGTCCTCATACCGCACTTCGATCCATTGGCGCTCGGGAAGCTCCGATTTGATGTCCTCAAAATAACTGTAGTATTCGCAAAGGAGCTTGGCCAGCTCTCTGCCCGCCTCTCCATTCCGCACGCATTTCGGGCAGAGCTGCCGCCAGACGGCGGAGTACATACTGACAAAGGAAGGAATGGCTTCGTACGGGTCGCGAGCGAGGTAGACGATCCTCATTCCGGGAATCGCATTCAGCACGGAGCGCAGGCGGCCCTGGATGAGCACGTTTTTGGCCAGCAGAGTCTTTTCGGGACCGATCGCGTAAATCTGCCTCTTGAGGCTGTCGAGGTAGTAGTCCATCCATTTCAGTCGAATCTTTTGCGGCAGCTTGTCCAGGAACTTCACATGTGCGAGCTCTCGCAGAAACGGAAAGAACATGAAGACGCCCGGACTGAGCATGGTATAGAGAAAGAGCTGTTCGTCCTCCTCGGCTTCCGGCAGGCGGGTCTCGTGGATGCCGGCCCAGCTCTTGAACACGACGCGGCTCAACTGATCCGCCATCCTGGCGAGCGCTCCATTCAACCAGCGGTCCGCTCTGCCCAATACGCCGCACAGCTTGATCAGAGTGATGCTGGGCAGCAGGGTATGGTAGAGCTTGAAGTAAGTGAACCGGTTATCCCGGCACAACAGACGATGGAGGAAGGTCGTTCCGCTGCGCGGGGCGGCGATGATGTAAACCGGCGCCTCCACTTTCAGAGAGCGGTAAGCGGAGAAGAGCCAACGATCCAGAAAACGTCCAGCCTGGACGAGGCATCGAAGGAAGAAAGTCGCCGCAATGAAGAAAAGAATGGCAAAGCAGTAGCGGATGGACAAAGACTCCTTGCGCAAGGCCGCCCGGCATGCTTTGAAAAGTGTCGGAAAATCGAAAGGCATTGAATGTGCCTCACCCGCTCGATGAATTCTAATCTGCCGCTTCTTGGCTCATCTGCTCCATGAGCCGCCACGCTTTCACCAGCTCCGCATCCAGGGCGTTGGCCAAAACGGACCACAAGCCGGCGCCGGCCAGAAGCCCGAGGCAGATCTCTTCCACCTGCTGCGGGGTGTGCCTCCTGACTCCACTGCGCAAGTTGGAAAGCCCCACCATCGTTTTGACCGGCTCCTGAAAGAGAGCTCCGCTGGCGAGCATTCTCACCGTCTTGACGGTCTCCGCTACCTGCAAAAAGGCATCGGGCCAGCTCAGGTTGACCAGAAACGGATCGAAGATCAGGTCGTCCAAAGGGAGGCCGGCAGAAAAAGCGAGCTCTCTCAACTGCAGGGCGAGCGAGATCTTTTCCTCCATTCTTTGCGGCGAGCGGGAATTCTCGTCCAGCAGCAGGATCACCAGCTGGGCCTTGTGCGCCGCCGCCAAGGGAAGGATCTCGTCAATTTTACGCTTCTCCAGAGTGAGCGCATTCAACATCGGCCGATCGCGGCAGACGGCAAGACCTTTGGCCAGCACCCTCGCGTGCGGGCTATCCAAAATGAGCTGCATGCCGGTCACCTCTTGAACCGCTTCCACCAGGAAAGCCATCCGGTCTTCCCGGTGCCTGGGCAGGTATCCCGGGTTGAGGTCGATCCAACGAGAGCCGGCTTTTTCACAGGCGCGCGCGACCGCCTGCACCGGTCGGGCATCGAGCTTTTCAAGCGCCTCCGCCACGACAGGGTTCAATGCATGCAGATTATCCGCGGCAAGAATCATAGATGACCTCTCTTTTTCAGGGAATCATGGGTCGAGGTTGCTTATACCAGCTCAGGGCGAAGATCTGCAATCCTTCCGATGCCCCATCCGGAAAAGACGCGCAATCCCGAGCCAGTCGCAAGCAAAGCATTGGCACGGGGGTGAAGCTCAGAGTCGATCGGGCTGCTTTTTTGAATTGCCACATCGGCGGCTGCCTGATAACTTCCCTCCTCGCGCTCGAAGCTCCTGGATGCATGCGTGGCGGGATCTCCGGCCAAAACATTGCTGCCTGTTTCAGTCTTCAGGCAATCGATCCGATGTTCAGATCCTATTCAACGAGCTTTTTCAGATGGAAAAGAGGCGGAAGCAATGGAAAAGCAACAAAGGCCTGCTCTTGCTGCGATGGTTGTCTTTTTGATTATGCATGTATTTTTCTTTTGGAGCGAGAAAGCATCTGGTGCCACGCCTGAGGAAATGCAGCAGTGGCTGCAGGCCCACAATGAATATCGAGCCCTGCACGGAGCCCCGCCCGTCACCTGGTCGACGTCCCTGGAAGCAAGTGCTCAGGCATGGGCCGACACCTGTCCGGACGGCCACTCTTCATCGGGTTACGGCGAGAACATGGCGTACGCTTCCTATTCCCTCACACCTCAAAACGTGGTGGGCCTTTGGTACAGCGAAGAGGCCTTCTACGATTACAGCAATCCGGGGTGGAGCTGGCAAACAGGTCATTTCACCCAGGTCGTGTGGAAGAGCACCACACAAATAGGATGCGGGTGTGAGACGGGTTGCACCAACGGATGGGCGGCTGTCTGCGTCTGTCAATACAGTCCTCCCGGCAATTTCCTGGGCCAATTTGCAGAAAACGTGCTGCCTCCGACCAGTGCGCCCGTCCCCGGGACGCCCACCCTCTCCTCACCAGCCAACGGGGCGACGGTTTCGGCAGCCTCCATCACCTTCTCCTGGAGCTCGCCGACCGGCAATCCCACAAAGTATCATCTGCAGGTCGGCACCAGCTCGGCGTTCTCCTCCCTTTTCTACAGCAGCGAATCCGTCACCGGCGACTCGGTCGCATTGAGCGGCTTTCCTAACGATGGGAGCACTTTCTATTGGCGGCTCAGGGCTTACAACGCCTCCGGTTGGGGATCCTGGTCAAGCGGCTACCACTTCATCAACGGCAGCACGGCCAGGCCCGACAATTCGCTCACGGCCATCACGCCTGCTGATTTGAATGGCGACAGTCACCATGATTTGGCCGGCGTCACAGCCGACGGACAGATCTTCTACACTCTGGATCTGCAGAACTGGATCTGGCTGCCGGGAACATTGGCACAGCTCACAGCCGGGGATCTCAACGGCGATGGCCGGGCCGATCTGGCCGGTGTCACAGTCAACGGACAGATCTTCTATACTTTGGACCTGCAGAGCTGGAACTGGCTGCCGGGAATACTGGCGCAGCTCACAGCCGGGGATCTCAACGGCGATGGCCAGGCCGACCTGGCCGGTGTCACATCCTCAGGGGAGATTTATTACTCCCTCGACTTGATCAGTTGGCAGCATGTCCCGGGACTGCTCAAAACGCTCAGTGCAGGGGATTTGAATGATGACGGCAGAGATGACCTGATTGGTGTCACTTCGGCGGGGCAAATCTTCTACTCAACCGACCTGAGCTCTTGGGAATGGATGCCGGGCAAACTGAAGCAAATCACAGCCGGGAAGATCGGTGATTTTTCGGGTGCGGTGGGAGTAGCTGACGATGGAAGCATCAGCTGCACCTACGATCGGTATAACTGGACGACAATGGCGGGACCGAACCGGTGATTCTTGACGATGCCGCCATTAACCAACAGCGAGAATGCCGCACTGTTCAGGCATTGAAACAGGAAGAGGCTGTTTTTCAGCCTCTTCGTGCTCCTTCGCGGCGCAAACAGTGAAGGGGCTGGGCTCAGTATACGGAGATGCTTCTCCCGTTGCCATACCCCGGGAGGTGCCTTTCTTTTATATGATTATCAGGTCTGCTCTTGACTCACTTCACGTTTACGTTGCTACCAATGCAGCCTCCACACTACCTTGTCAGGTGGACCTGGCCCATTGGAGATTCCCAGATGAGTCAAGAGCAGAATTGATGACCCCTTTAGATATCCAACTAGACGGTACCGCTATGATGACATCACGTGGCAGCGCCGTCCGCTTGAGCCTTTGTTGGGCTCTCATGACACTGGTTCTTCGGGAAGCTGTGCACCGTGCCAGACTGCAACGATCCACACGATCTCGCCTTTGACTCGATAGAAGAACCGGTATGGAGTGACGACCACCTCCCGGTATGAAAGCTCTGGAAATTCCGGTACGACTCCTCCAGAGCTAGGGAATTCTTTGAGCCGCCGCAATACTGTCTCCGTCCGCTCACGAAAGGTGAGCACCGCCTGAGGGTTATCCCGACGAATGCAGCTGAGCGCTGAGAGAAACTGAGCTCTGGCTGAAGGAGTAAAGCGGATTTTCACGACGCCTCTTCCGAAAGAAGTGCGTCGGCCTCGGCAAGGACGGAGTCCAGATCATGCCCTTCGCCGGCTTCTATCTCCCTTTCTCCCTTCGCCAGAAGGCGTAGCAGTTCTCTGTCACGCTCCGATTGCTCATAAGCTTCCACACTGAGCATTACAGCAGCCGCACGCCCCCTCTGTGTAATCACGATGGGTTCCTTGGAATCTTTGATCTTCTTAAGAACCTTGGCAGCATCCTGCCGCAAATCGCTGACTGGAATGATATCCAAAAGCTTTCCCATATTGTACCTCCTGTAGTACTTTTAAAGGTACTACACAACGTACCCAGAAGCAAGAACGTATGAGAAAACCTAGGAGATGTAGGGCTGCCCAACAAAAGCTTCAGGCTCGAAGAACTGTTTTCCATGGAAGCTCCACTACTTCACTTGGTCCAGCCCTGTTCGCACTCCGTTCGCCAAATAACCAGAAGGTGCGCACGATTCGATGTGACCATGTAGTTGCAAGCGCCAAACCGTCTCCTTGCCTGATACAGCCGCCAGAAATATACCGGCGTCGATCCTTCGAAAACTTGACCAGAAATTCCCGATT
>Ga0068714_10001315_pt1 | contig 37295 bp, 29 predicted proteins | sample MTBNYHSulfiMetaG_FD_62988 | JGI IMG/M metagenome (GOLD analysis project Ga0068714, IMG submission 62988) | Enrichment culture microbial communities from rom New York Harbor, USA that are MTBE-degrading - MTBE-NYH (New York Harbor Sulfidogenic)... | ecosystem: Environmental > Aquatic > Marine >...
GATTGAGACAAGTGTAGTCGACCTCTATCAACGGCTTGCCACGATCACCGGTGTAAAAGGCGCACCAATCCATGGTCCTGCCAAGCCCGGTGAGGTGCGAAGGTCTTCGCTGGATAACCGGACAGCGCGGGAACTGCTTGGATGGCAACCGAGTGTTACCCTCGACGAGGGGCTGAAACAAACCGTAGACTTTTTCCGTCGCAAGGTTGCCGATCCCGACGCACGATAACTCGCTGTAACAGTCAATGATTGGCTTAAATCTACTTTATAGTGATTCTCAAAAATATCAGTCATTTCAACAGACGGCAGATTCCACTTTACTAAAAACACGCCGCAATGCTGGATACCTAATCATCTATAACTTACTGGAATTACTATATTAGTACACCATCACATTTACAACAAACGATTAACGTCTGCATGTATGTTTCGTGTGAACATGCAACGAGGAAGAGTCATGTTAGTGAATCGAATCGTGCTGCTGCTCACTCTCTTGTTCCTGCTGGTACCCTCCACTGCAAAGGCTGGATTCGGCTTTGGAGCTTTTCTGGATCCTGGATTGGTGTCCTACGAGGGGCTAAATGCGGGCAGCCTCAGTCGTGAGACGATTACGCGCCCGACGGCATTCGTCGGCATACATTATGTGAAACCGGTTTTTTCGGGAGTGTTCCTCTCGGTTAGAGGTGGGCCTGGGTTCACCCTGGATCACAGTGAATCTCAAACCCTGCCCACCGGGAACAAGCAGGAAGTGAGTACGGACCTTTCACTATTTCGTGCTGGCGCACGTCTTAATCTGTTGGCGGATAATCGCTTGTTTGTCTTCGCGGGCGGTGGGTATCAATGGATGCGTCTGCGCTTTACAGGTACGATCCCCGGTATGAACGCCGACACCCGCAATCCATTCTATGAAGCAGGCTTTGGCAGGATGCTTTCTGATGAGCACTTTGTCATGTTATCTGCCGCTTTCACTCAGGATGCTCAGACATACACGATCGGTTATACCTGGTTCTTCCATTATTACGGATATTAATACGTTGTGTTTCAGATGGATAAAGAAGAACGGCGACTGGGTAACCAATCGCCGTTCTTCTTTTTTATCCGACCGATCTATCTGCGCAACTCAGTTCAGGCGGGTAGCAAGGACAATGATTGTCAGCGCAGACGCTAACAAGGTCATTGTTTCCTTCGCAACAGCCGTAATATCCAAAGGTTCACCCTTGTCCTCTTCAGGTTTTGGCGGAATGGGTCTAACTTCGATTCTTGCGCCATCATATACCTTTGGGTTAGTCCAGAAATCCACTTTCAAGCTGCGTCCACTGGCATAAGTAACAAAGATATCGCCTGCATCCTCGAGTGTCCCGCCAGCTTCCTTCACATATTGCTTGACTCGTTTGCCAGAACGGTATTTATACAGGCCTGGATTGTAAACAAGTCCATCCACAGCAACTGTACCAGGCTCTTCCGGGATGGTGAGGCTATCTCCTGGCAGAAGGACGATATCTTCACGTTTGTTCTTTTTCTCGATCAATTCATAGAAATCGATGTTAATCCTTCGCCCATCCCGAATCAGTTGTGCGCCACGTAGATGCGCAATATCAGTCACCCCACCAGCACGTCGGATCACACTTGACAGTTTCTCATCGAGAAGTCGGAGGCTGTATTCGCCGGGGAAGCGGACTTCGCCCTGGACAGAGACGAATCTGGGCTGACGGAAATTGGGATTGTTGAGGATCGTAATTCGGTCCATCGGTTTCAGAAAGAAGTTACTGAGGTGTTCGCTCTCTTCGATCACTTTACGAACCACATCATCAGGAGTATCCGTGGCGATATGTTCCAGGTGAAGCGGAATGCGACGTGTTATAGCGATCGAATCGCCGGGCAGACCGATCAGGTCGTAACGAGTCAATTCCACTTCAAAAAGCCAGGCCTCCTGGAGGAAACCATCTCCGAGCAGAAGAAGATCAGCAAGGGTCATTTCCTTGCGAAGACGGTAGGTCCCAGGCGAGTTTACCATCCCCGCCAACGTGACCGAGTAGCTCTCGATTTCAAGGATGGATTGCTCATATACCCGGACGACATCTTCAGGGAGCAAGGGATACGAGGCTGCTTCGCCACCCGCCCAGATATGATCCGTGGGCAGGGAGATGGTATGCCGAGTCCGTCCATCCGGGTTGAGACGGAAGATATCGAGACGTTTCTGATAGCTTCTGGCATAATAGACTGAATCTTCAAACCCGGAATGGAGGAAGATCAGATCACCAATTGTCAGGTCATCGAGATAGGTATAGGTGCCCGGCCGCTTCACGTGTCCCTCGAGTACAACTCGTGGAGTGGGCTGGAACCTCGCACGTTCATAGAGTACGACTCGATCACCAGGCAGAAGTCTGATATCTGCATCGGGAGACTGGTTCCAGACTTCGGACAGGTTGAACTCGACAATCTTGTATAGACGACCGTCAGGCTGCCTCCGCAACAGATCTCCACGGCTTGTTTGAGTCCTGCCATAGCGGACCGAATCCTGCAAACCGGAATGGGCAAAGAGCAGATCATAGAGTGTCTGGAACTCAGCATAAGCGTACGTTCCGGGCTGGGCGACATAGCCACCCAACTGGACTGTTGTCGAAGGCCGCCACTCGGTCTCGGCATAGATTCGAACCTGATCCTGCGGCCAGAGGACGAGATTGTGAGCGGGGTCGCCCTGCATCGCCTTAAGCAGATCGACTGAGATGAATTCTTCCGTGTAGTCCAATCGAATTCTACGGATGTCGGCCTTTGCCAGGTAAGCATCCCCTGTCAGGCTGTCTGCAGCGATGACAAGGTCCTTCAACCGTAGAATCTCACCCAACTCATACACACCTGGGCGCAGAATCCCGAGCCCGCGGATCGTAACATACTGAGTAAACAAATCGCTGAACGGAAAGAGAGTCACACGATCACCATCCACCAGCTCGACACTCTTCTTGCCACTCAACACATCAGCAAGGTTAATATCAAGCAGACGTCTGTCTTCACCCGCCTTCACACGTTCTTCGAAGGGTACAATCCGGTCAATCTGTGCACGGAAAGAGTAGGTCGAAGGAGCGGGGCGGCCTGCAAAATCGATCAGATCACGCAGGGTCTCCTTACCTCGCATTTCATAGATGCCGGGACGCAGCACCGGTCCATCGATCGCAACTGTTTTTCCCCGTGGCGGGACAAAGACCAGGTCATTCTCGAGCAGACGGACATCCTGTACTTCGCTTCCTTTTACAAGGCTTGCATACATGTCGACCGTAGCGAAAACTTTGTTCTCACGGATGACACGTACATCACGGAGGCTGCCGGAAACGGTCGGTCCGCCCGTTGCGTAGAGCAAATTAAAAACCGTGGCAAAACTGCTGACATTGAAGGTACGTGAGTCACGAACGTTCCCCATCAGATAGACATTCTTTCCACGTGGTTGGGCGAGAGATACTTCGATGAAACTCCGTGGTGGGGAGGTGGTTAACGTCGAATAGAAGCGAGAAAAGGATCGTCTCAGCTTGTCTTGAAGCGCATCAAAGCGTGTCCCGGCGACGAAGATCGGGCCGACGTTCGGAACATTGATGCTGCCATCCTGCGAGACTGCGAATTCATATTGGAACTGCTGCTCACCCCAGACATAGATGCGCAGCACATCACCCCGGCTGATCAGGTAGCCGGGGTCAATGGGTCCGATGTCAAGCGAACCGAGACGCCCGAAGCCTTCACGAAGTGTTCGATAACCGACATACTCCAATCCGGCAAATCGTCCAATGCCTCTGAACTCTGCAAGGTCACCCTCACCAGGCAATTCTGATTCACCATCCTGGTCTGTGGCGTCCCCAAGTTCTTCACCGAAGATGTCTAAAATTTCATCCTCGGGTGTCTCGGCAGCTTCTTCAACTGTCGGTTCTACATCGGAAGCCTTTTGCTCAGTCGTACCAAGCTGCTCCATTCCGGGAGTCTGCGTATCTTGCGTTTGTTGACCTTGATCGGCCTGATACTGCCGCAAATAATCCTGTATCTGAGATTCAGGTACTCCCAGCTCCCTGGCACGTTCCAGCGCTTGCTCCGGTTTCGACGGATCAATCCCCATCTCGCGCATCTGCTGATGACTGACCCCGGCTTCGCGGGCGTCCTGCTGCATCTGCTGAGGAGTGGGCATCCCTTCTGCCGAGGAGGGAGGTGTCTGTGCCGGCTGCGCGGGTGGGGGAGTGCTGCTTTGTGTAGGAGATGCCTGTTGCGGAGTGCTTGATTGTGCAAAGATCAGAGTCGCATCAAACATGGAAAAAGCGAATAGAAGGATTGCAGCGAGTACAAGCGCTTTTTTCCTTTTATCAATGCGCTTCACTGCAAAAAGAGAAAAGTTCGTCATGATCCGTTCCATGTGTAAGCAGAAGATCGAATGAATCCGATCAGCATGAGCGTTTGGCCCAACTACTCAAACAACGCAAGGTAGCCTGCCACTCAGCTTGTAGCAAGCCATTGTCAGCAAGTTACCACTGGGAGAACAAGAGGTTTCAAGCGTTTTTCGGCGCAATCGGCCATCGGAAGAGACCGCCCATTCATAACCAGATACTCCACCCGATCCATGGACCCGCGATCGGCTCCTATGAATTTGCTCATGAAGCTACGCTGTATCCCGCATCTCGATTGCTTACCTTGCTTCACTTTATCTTATCCGGTTGTTCCAGCCCTTCAACTCCAGGATGAGCCATGCCACTCATAGCGATTCATCATCGTTCCGGCAGTTTTTCGGACAGGTGGATTGAGGAATCACAAAAACGAGGGCTCGCTTTTCGTGTGGTGGACATGTACGCCCCCGACCCGATGAAACAACTCGAGGGTGTGGATGGATTCCTGTGGCACTGGGCACAACATGAACCACGCGACTTGCATTTTTCCTTCCCGGTGCTGATGGCATTACAGTCACGGGGCGTGGAGGTCTTTCCCGATCTCGCGACCTGCTGGCATTTTGACGACAAATTAGCTCAATCCTTGCTCCTCGAACAGGTCGGTGCCCCGTTGGCACCCTTTCACATCTTTCACTCAATCAAGCAGGTGGAATCATGGGCTGAAAGCGCTGTCTGGCCGAAGGTATTCAAGCTGAGGCGTGGATCTGCTTCGCTCAATGTTCGGTTGCTTCGCAACAAATCAGAGGCTATTGCTATTGCGAGGAAGATGTTCGGGCTGGGAATGATACCGGTGGAGGCACCGTTGGCTGACCTGGCTACACGTCTGCGGAAGCAGGGTGGGCTGTCGGGAGTCATGAAGTTGTTGAAACGATCTCCGCAGTGGTTGCGCAAATACACCGGTCGACGTGCTCACATTCCGCGTGAGCAAGGGTATTTCTACCTGCAGGAGTTCCTGCCGAACAACACTCATGATACCCGTGTCACAGTCATAGGGGAGAGGGCATTCGCTTTCAGAAGGGCAATGCGGAAAGGCGATTTTCGTGCTTCGGGAAGTGGAGAGCTGGATTATGATCTCTCAAAGATCGATTTGAGATGTGTGCAAATCGCCCTCGATACAGCAGTTAAGCTTCAGACCCAGAGCTGCGCCTTCGATTTCCTGTTCAATGCCAAGGGCGAACCGAGAATTCTGGAAATCAGCTATGGATATCAACCTGGTGCCGTTGATAAATGCAGCGGTTATTGGGATCCTGCTTTGACATGGCATGACGGGCACTACAGGCCTGAGGATTTGATACTGGATGATCTGTTGGAACGCATCAGCAGGAAAGTTGCACAATGAGGCTCCTTCGTCACAGTGTGCTCTACTTGATGGCGCGCGCCGTTCCGGCATTGCTAAGTGTCGCATCACTTGTTGTCTTCACACGGTTACTTAACCCGCAGGAATACGGTCTCTACATCCTGATCGCCGCCGGGGCAAGCCTGGCCGATGCTGTGTTGATGCAGTGGATGTACTGGGCGATTGTGCGTTTTTCGAGTGACGACACTGAGACGCCTGAAGCAGTAAACCAGAGTCTTATCAATGCCTTCTATGGCATCCTCGTAATTGGCGGTATCGCCGGGGTTGTGGCCTCATTTCTCTTCACATCGACAATCCAACCAGTCCTTATTTGGGCAGGGTACTTATTCTTCGCAACCCACGGCTGGTACTCACTGCATCTACAAACTGCCCGTGCTGATTTACGTCCCGGCCACTTCGGTTTACTCGAGGGGTTGCGTTCGGTCCTCGGGTTCGCCGCCGCCCTGCTGTTCATCCTCCTCGGCTGGGGTGCAGCGGGATTATTGCTGGGACTGAGCATCGGCAGAATCCTGCCTACACTTTTTTACCCTCAGCGTCGCTGGTATGCATTTCCCGCCAAAGGGGGGGCGATGAGAAAGATTCTCAAGTTTGGCCTCCCCCTGGGAATCAGCACTGCACTCGGGTTTGTTATCAACCTTTCAGACCGTATCATCATCGGCGCTATGCTGGGCGAGGCTGCTGCGGGACTTTATGGAGCGGGCTATGACCTTGTCCTGCGTGCAATGGTCGCCCTGATGACCGTTCTCAACCTCGCGAGCTACCCGCTCGTTGTAAAAAGTCTTGAGGAGGGAGGCAGGGAGCGAGCGATCGAGTTGTTGCGGAGTTATTTCACCTTGTTTCTGATTGTGGCTGGTGGTTTCGCCCTCGGGCTTGGGCTGCTTTCAGAAGAATTGGCAAATCTGCTGCTTGGTGAATCCTTCCGAGAGGCTGCAATCAAACTGATTCCTGTTGCTGCGCTGGGTGTATTTCTTTCAGGGTTGCGCTCATTCTACTTCAATTACTCGTTCCAGCTAAGCAAACGAACCATCGATCAACTCTGGGTCACTCTCCCACCTGCTCTGCTGGACATTCTGCTTGTAATCCGCTGGGTCCCTGAATACGGTATCCAGGGTGCGATCTACGCCTCCGCCCTCTCCTTCGGATTGGCCCTTCTGCTGAGTATCCTTCTCGGAAGGCGGGGGTTTGTCATGCCGGTGCCGGGATGGGACACAATCAAGACCGCAGGAATCCTCTCTGTTTGGTCAGGAGTCCTGATTGTGACATCAAGCTGGGAAGGTATCCCATTACTCATATTGCGGCTGATGCTTGGATTGCTGGGCGCTGGTTCGGTCTTCATGGCCACGAATCCGGCAGGAATGAGGACGGCTCTGATACGCGCAATCCAACGCCAGGCTGGAGGGCGAACCGATGGGTGATCGCCCGATGAGAATCTGCCTGATGGTTACCGGTCTGAATCGAGCCGGTGCTGAAACCCAGGTTGTGCGTCTTGCAATTGGTCTGCGTGACCGAGGACATGTTGTATCTCTTCTTTCGCTCATACCACCAGATGCCTTTGTTGACCTCCTGCAAGCGAATGGAATTGAGGTTGTATCCCTCAATGTGACACCAGGTAGAATCGATCCACGTCTGTTGACACGATCCATCTCGCACCTGCGCAGGTTTCGACCGGCAGTACTAGTCAGCTTCATGTTTCATGCCAACCTGTTGGCACGATTTGCCGGCAGTTTGAGTGGAGTCCCCTGTATCCTGAACTCGGTGCGTGGCGAACGGTTCGGCGAATCCGGTTCGATATGGAAGCTCCTCTCTGTCAAGATTAGAAAATGGATCATGCGTTTAACTGCTCGGATGGCCACAGGAGTAACCACCAATTCTGTCCACCTGGCTCAAAAACTGATTGCTGACCATCTCGCACACGCAGAGCGACTGGAAGTGATACCGAATATTGTCGAATCACTGGCCGATCGAGGTGAGCCTGGTGACCAGTCCTGGCCCGACATCCAGAAGGATCAATTTTTATGGCTGAATGTTGCACGATTGAGTCCGGTGAAAGATCACTCAACGCTGTTACGTGCATTCGCTCTGCATGCAGAAAGACATGATCCGAGTCCCCTTCTCGTGATTGCCGGTGGGGGGGAAGCTGAAGTTTCATTGAAGACGCTCACCGATCAGTTGGCAATTACTGAGAGTGTCCACTTTCTCGGTGAATGTGAGGAAGTGGCATCGCTTTACCGGAGTGCGGATGCAGTGATCCTGAGTTCGACATCTGAGGGGTTGCCGAACGTACTCCTCGAAGCGCACGCCGCAGGGTTGCCGATTGTCGCGACCGATGTCGGGGGATGTAGTGAGATCGTTCTTGGTGGCACCAGCGGTTACCTGGTGCCTCCCGGATCACCTGCACAACTTGCGGAAGCGATGGATCGAATGGTCAGTTTGCAACCAGCAGAACGTCGTCGGATGGGGGCAGAGGGTAAGAGACATGTTCTTTCCCGGTTCGAGCGTGAGAGTGTGTTGGATCGCTGGGAAATGCTATTCAGAAGGTGCCTCATTGATCTGCGCCGGAGATAAAGATTAGCTTTCGATACTTGTTTCCACGAAGTGAAGTCGCGCGGCCGGACTGCGCTGCGCTCGCCTCTAAGCGAACTTGGCCGCTGATCTCACGCACAATTTCTCAGGAAGACCCAATCTTCAACCAGATTTCTGCGGAATATCGTTTCTGTAAGCGCTTTGTCATCGGGGTTTGATCTGCTGATTGTAAATCTCCAGATGGCTTGCAACCACCTTATCGAGACCGAATCTATCCACTGCGATTTTTCGGCTGGTATTTCCGTACTCAATGCGCAATTCTGGGTTTTCGAGCAGAGTCTGGAGTGCGTGAGCAAGTGCGACAGGATCGCGCGGTGGAATGAGCAGACCGTTTTTTCCATCAACAACTGTCTCCCGGCAGCCAGGCATATCTGTCGTGACGATTGGCAGGCCAGAGGCGCAAGCCTCGATCAAGAACTTCGGTATTCCCTCCCGGTAATAAGAAGGCAGGCACGCGATGTCGGAGTGAGCCAGCAGGTCAGGCATATCATCCCGATGCCCCAGCCATTCGATCGCCCCCTCCTGTTGCCACCCTTGCAGTGTTCCTTCACTGATCGCTCCGGGGTTTTCGTTGTCCGGTTTCCCGCAAAGCAGTGTGCGCACTTTCACACCACGTTCCCTGAGCAATCGTGCAGCGGCCACCAGGTCAGCAGCCCCTTTTTCATGGATAATTCGGGCACCAAAGAGGATAATTGGTGGCGATTGCCTGGTCGCGGAATGGTGATATCGTTCGAGCTGCACACCAGAACCCGGAATGAGGACGGTGTTTTGCATACGGACAAGATTTGCGGAGGTCAACTCCTTACGATCTTCATGATTCTGAAAGATTACCACAGATCCCTGCTGTGAAAGTGCCAAACGGAGGAAGGGACGTATGAATAGCCGTAACAGCCGGACACGCCAACCCACGCCATGGAAGAGGTACCCCAACCCCGTGACGGCATTTACGATCCCCGGTATGCGCAGGAGCCTCGCTGCAAGGGATCCCCAAAGGACCGGACGAAGTGAGACATGGTGAACAATGTCAGGCCGTACTCGATTGTACAGTGCACAAATCTCAAAAAAAGAACGCAATTCACGGACCGGTTTCAGCCCAGCTCCTCCGATATGGTGGAGCGGGAAGACCTCCACGCCAGCCGCCTCCAATGCTGCCTTGTGCGTATGGATTTTGCAGGCCACGCCGACACGAAACCCCTCGGCTTTTGCAGCTTCGGCGAGCGGGAGACGGTGGGAGTGGAAGAACCAATCATTCTGCACAAGAAACAGAAGAAATGGTTTATGCTGCCTCATCCCTGTTAGTCCTGTCTTCGTGAGGTGGAAACTCCGGGGAAGATAACCAGTGAGGCGTGGGAAAAGCCGCGTGAGTTGAGGTAGCTCTGAAACCGCAGGCTCCTCCTTAAAATCAGTGCGTACATTCAGCGGTCTCTCGGCATAACTTGACCGCCACACGACAAACAGCTTGAGGCGATCCTTGTTGTATTGAAAACAGGGCCTTCACAAGAATTTGTGCAGCATCGCTCGGTTGATGAGGCTGTCAAGTAGCGCCAGGAAACGTCACTTCCTTCCGCCTCCTGGCGTACTTGACATCTGGATTCTTGCACAAATTCTTACGAGGGCCCAAATTTCACCGGACATTGTGAGCTGGTTCCAGTTGTTGAAGTTATTGATTTGTGTCGCGAGGCCAACTTTCGCGTCTCCTACCGCGCACTTGACCCCGGAATTCATGCTCCAATTCTCAGGAAGAGCCCTACTTCACTGGAGGAGCCGTATATTTCGTGGGCCATAAAGCGATGACTTTTTATGGTGGCGAACAGAGAATTTCGACACCGACATCGGGATTCATGTACCCGCGATCGCATTCCTGGAGAGTGAATTGACCTCCTCAACCCCGGCACCAGCCGGACTTGAACGGGTGGCATTGATCTGGACCATTGGCTATGCCGTCTCCCTTCTAACCGGTATCTTCCTGCCACAGATTTTCGCCGCCATCGGGGGGATGATCCTGCTGTATCTCCTGCTGAAGGGGGGGATCAACCGTCCAGCCAGGCATCCAGCAGGACCCGGATTACTTGTTGTGGCTACGGTGCTTCTGCTCGCTGCACTTTTCAGCGAGCGCCCTCTGTTTTCGCTTGCACAGCTTGCCCGAAACTTCATCCTTCCCCTGATTGGTTTCTTCGCGACCCTGCTATTGGCCAGGAGAGGGACCTTTCGAAGCAAGGGCATGGTTGCATTAATCATCGCAGGTGTTGTAAGTGGGTTCTATGCGCTTTTTCAGCATGTCAGCGGGTTTGACCCACTCTATGGTCAGGTCATCAAAGGACCGATGCCCGGCAGCACGATCATTCCGCTCTATGGCCCCAAAGGGCTGCTCAATAACACGCTGACCTATGCAGGGGTGCAATCCACGATCTTCCTTTTTGCGCTTCCGATCGTATGGCGCAAACGAGGAAAAAAGGAGTGGTGGTACTGGCTACTGATGGCTTTTCTCTGTATGTCGGTGTTTATCAGCTTCAAACGAGGGCCACTGCTCGCGGTTGTATTGGTCTCTGGATTTTTCTTCGTCACAAGAAGCAGACGTGCTGCAATCGTCACTTTTATCGCAGGGAGTGTTTTGTTTGGAGCCCTCTATGCAGGTTCGGGTGCCTTGCGTGCGAGGATAAGCCAGACGATCCACATGAGTACTGAGGCTGAAACAGATCGTTTGTACCTCTGGGATGCGGCCTGGAGGATGGGTAGCGATCGCCCATTGCTGGGCGTTGGCCCGGGATTGTGGCGTGATTACGTTCACGACTATGTCCCGGGAGATCGTGATTTTGTCTCACTGGCCCATCCTCACAGCGATCCCCTGTATCTCTGGGCGACTTCAGGGGCGTTCGGGTTGCTCACCATAACATTTTTCCTCGGGACAATTGCAGTTCGTGGCAGGAACGAGTTGGGTAAATGGCGTAAAGGTGAGGATGGACGTGATTACTACCTGGGTGGTTTACTCGCACTGATGGGATATATCATCATGGGGTTCACGCAGTGTTATCTGATCGATGGCGAAAATCTGCTGACACTGGGATTTGTTCTCGGGCTGGCATTCGCGGCACGAGACATGCACGTCGACAATCAGCAGTTTTAATCAGCGCAAAACGGTGATTGCCCGGCGGTTCGGAGGATAGTTACGGATTTCGACCATTGATCGGCTGGGAGGATCACTCGGTGGCATGGTCTTTGAGGCTCCTCCTAAAATTATGTGCAAGAATCCAGCCCAGCTGTCAAGCTCGCCGAGAGGCAAGCGTAGCGCGGTCTCTCGGCGCGACTTGACAGCTATGAAAGAGACATCTTGAACGAACCTTGTCTTCTTGAAAAGAAATTTGCTGCGCTTGTCGGGGCGAAGAGTGTGAGCGACCACACAACAGATTTGTTGCCTGTCGTATAAGTATCTTTCTTTTCAAGAAAACAAGGACTTACAGCAAAGTGCACCTGGTTGCGCTGTCAAGACACTCCTGGAGACCTGCGGCCTCCAGGCGATCTTGACAGCTTCTTCAACCGAGCTATGCTGCATAAATTCTTGGGAAGACCCGTCTTTGAATCCCATTTTCCTCCCGCCGCACAGCTTTACTCCAGCAACGAATTCACATAGATTACCGCATTCATCAAGCAAGGCGCTACATACTTCAAGGTCAGGGGAGAGGAACAGCAATGGACCACAGTCACGTGGGTGAGTTGAAGCAGAAATTTTCCGATCGCAACGCGACGGTTGGCGTGATCGGACTCGGATATGTTGGACTTCCAATGGCGCACCTCGCAGCCGATCAAGGGTTCCATGTGATCGGTATTGATGTGGATGAGGATCGGGTAGCACGAGTAAATCGTGGGGAGAGCTACATCCTTGATGTACCGAGCGAGGTTCTGAAGCCGATGGTCGAGAGTGGCGTAATTCGCGCCAGCACGGATTACGCCGAACTTAAATCAGCTGATGTTGTCCTCATTACGGTTCCAACACCCCTCGGCAAGACGGGTGATCCGGACATGAGCTTCATCCTCGATGCGATCCGTTTCCTCGAGCCAAACCTCCATCCCGGCATGCTGGTCGCACTCGAAAGCACGACCTACCCCGGGACCACTGACGAACTTTTCATCCCGATGGCGGAGAGGGCTGGGTTGGTTGTCGGCGAGGACATCTTTATCTCGTTCAGCCCGGAACGTGTGGATCCGGGAAATGCCACGTACGGGACAAAGAACACTCCGAAGGTGGTGGGTGGTGTAACCCCGGCGTGTACGGAAGTCGCCGACGCTTACTACTCGGCTGTTATCGATCATCCAGTTCCAGTCTCTTCGACTACAGCGGCTGAAATGGTCAAGCTGTACGAGAACACTTTTCGCGCCATCAACATCGGGCTTGTCAACGAGCTGGCGATCATCTGCCACCTGCTGAAAGTTGATGTCTGGGAGATCGTGAAAGCCGCAGCCACCAAGCCTTTCGGGTTTATGCCATTTTATCCGGGGCCCGGATTGGGCGGGCACTGCATTCCTGTCGATCCGAGCTACCTCGCCTGGCGGATGCGCACTCTCCAGTACAAAACACGTTTTATCGATCTCGCCACAGAGATCAACACGAAAATGCCTGAGTGGGTGGTCACTCGTGCGATGGAGATGCTGAACGAGAATTCGAAGGCCTTGCGTGGCGCGAAGATCTTGCTCCTCGGGGTCGCGTACAAAAACGACATTGACGATCTGCGTGAGTCACCGGCGATAGATGTCTTCGAACTGCTTCAAAGACGAGGGGCGGATGTCTCTTACCATGATCCCTACTGTCCCCAGATGCGACTTGAACATGGCACTGCATCATCCAGGGCGTTGACTCAGGAGTTGTTGCTGAGCCAGGATCTCGTGATTATCACCACCGGGCATCGTAGTGTCGATTACAATTACGTGTTGCAGCACGCCTCGCTTGTCTTCGACACGAGAAACGTCACCAGGGAGTTGAAGGGGAAAGCGAAGACTGTTTACCTCTGATGAAGCTCACTTAGACACCTTTGCCCGGTCGGTGCGCGAGAGCAGCTATTACGCGCATGCAAGCTGACTGCAAGCCGACAGGACAGGTTTTCGGCCGAAATAGGGCTGTTGGACCGCCATTTCTCATTCCCACACAAGGTAATCGTGCTTAATGTTCCTCTCTGAAACGGAATTGCGACAGCTGATCGCCGCCATACAGGAAGCGTCCAGTCTCTGCGTGAGCGTACAGCGTTCAATCACCTCCGATGTTCTGGAGAAACGTGACAAGAGCCCCGTCACTGTTGCAGATTTCGGGAGTCAAGCGCTGATTCTGAGAAGGATCCGTGAACTTTTCCCGGATGACCTGATTGTCGCCGAAGAGGGCTCAGCCGACCTGCACAAGGATGAGAATAGCGGGTTGCGGGACAGGCTGATGGAGGAGATTCAGGCAATTCTGCCCGATGCCTCATTCGACCAGGTCGCGCAGTGGATCGACTTCGGTGACAATCGGACGATAAGCGACCGATTCTGGACGCTTGATCCGATCGATGGGACCAAAGGCTTCCTGCGCGGCGGACAGTACGCGATCTCGCTGGCCTTGATTCTGCATGGCGAGATCGTCTTCGGGATCCTCGCACTTCCGAATTTTGCAGAAGTGGATCCCACTCTCGGCGAAGATGGTGCACTTTTCATCGCGAGCAGGCAGGGCGGAGCGTATCGTCAGCCGCTTCCCGGCGGGGATCGTCAAACGATCCGTGTTTCTGGCAAGGCGGATTTTCGCGACGCTCGGTTTTGCGAGTCGGTCGAATCAGGACACAGTGATCATCTCTGGTCCAGCCTGGTCGCGCGGAGGCTGGACATACGGTCCGGTGCGATCCGGATGGACAGCCAGGCGAAGTATGGTGCGCTTTCATGCGGGTTGGCGGATATCTACCTTCGGCTTCCCACGAGGGCAGGGTACCGTGAGATGATCTGGGACCATGCGGCAGGCGTGCTCGTTGTCGAGGAGGCCGGTGGCAAAGTCAGCGACATCGACGGCAAACCACTCGACTTCAGCAAGGGGTATCGTCTCGAGGAAAACCGCGGAGTGGTTGTCACCTGCGGTCCCTTCCATGACGAGGTGATCGCTGCCGTACTTGAATCGGAAAGTGAGACCGCCCACTAATTCTTCGCATTTACAGAGACTAAGGAACCATGCATCTGCTTTCGATTGTCGGAGCCCGCCCCAATTTTGTCAAGATTGCTCCCATTGCCCGAGCGGCACGAGCGCTTCCAGGTGTGAAGCACACATTGGTCCATACCGGTCAGCATTATGACCAGCTGATGTCAGACAGCTTCTTTAACATTCTTGAGATTCCAGCGCCGGATGTGAACCTGAATGTCGGTTCGGGATCGCATGGCGAACAGACAGGGCGTGCGATGATCGCCCTGGAACCCGTACTTCAAGAGTTGCGTCCGAACTGGGTTATTACAGTTGGTGATGTCAATTCGACTGCTGCAGCCGCGCTGGTTGCTGTAAAGCTGGGAATCAGGACGGCACATGTGGAGGCGGGGTTACGCTCCTTTGATCGGAGTATGCCGGAAGAGATCAACAGACTCGTGACCGATGCGATCAGCGATGCACTCTTTGTGACCGAGCAGGCAGGACTCGATAACCTGCGTAATGAAGGGGTACGTGAAGAGATTATTCACTTTACCGGCAATGTGATGATAGACTCGCTGGTACGTGCCCTGCCACGCGCCCGTGAGGAACAAGGCTGGGCGAGACAGTCGTTGAAACAAGGCGATTATGTGCTTGTTACCCTTCATCGCCCGTCCAATGTGGATTCCCCCAGCCAACTTGCTGGGCTTGTTGACGCATTGCAGCAAATCGGCGAACGGTGTCCAGTGCTGTTTCCGGTCCATCCACGGACCCGAGCGCGTCTGAAAGAATTTGGTTTGCAGGAAAGCCTGACACGCGGTGGTGGTGTGAGTCTGACTGAACCGCTCGATTATCTCAGCTTTCTCTCGCTGGTGACCGGGGCACGTGCTGTGCTAACCGATTCGGGTGGAATCCAGGAGGAAACGACCTACCTGGGAATCCCCTGTATCACGCTTCGCCCGAACACTGAAAGGCCGAGTACGGTCGAACTGGGGACCAACGAGCTGGTCGAACCGAGTCGAGACAGGGTGCTGGAGGCATTTCAACGGATTGATAGCAACCAGTGGAAGCAGGGCGTGGTGCCGCCTTTATGGGATGGACACGCCGCTGAGCGGGTTGTTGACCTGCTGACACGGATTTGAATCTTAGGCTCCTACTGAGAATGGTGCATGAACTCAGCGCTCGAGTTCGCTGAGAGGCAAGCGTAGCGAGGTCTCTCGGCGTGACTTGACCGCCACAGGATTTGCCAAATGGTGTTTGCAGATCGGCTGTCAAGACACCACCTGGAGACCTTCGGCCTCCAGGCGATCTTGACAACCTGATTAACCGAAGAGTGCCGCACAAATTCTTGTGGGGGTTTAAACCTTGACGCACGGGCATTCAAATTAACCGGCCCAGGGAGGGAAGATGAAGGGTGTGGTGCTCGCTGGTGGGATGGGCACGAGGTTGTTCCCGCTGACGAAGGTGACGAACAAACATTTGTTGCCAGTCGGCCTCGAACCCATGATCTTCCATCCGATTAAAAAAATCCTGGGTGCAGGGATCCGTGAGATTCTGATCGTGACCGGGCCGGAGCACATGGGACATGTGGTGCAGTTGCTCGGTAGCGGACGGCATTTTGACGCTCAGTTCACCTACCGAGTTCAGGATGAAGCCGGTGGGATCGCTCAGGCGCTTGCACTCGCAGAGGCTTTTGTTGGTGAGGATAAGGTCGTTGTGGTGCTGGGCGACAACATCTTCGAAGACGCCTTGAACGAAGCAGTTGAGGATTTCCGTTGTCAGAAAACCGGTGCGAAGATTCTACTCAAAGCGGTGGATGATCCGCAGCGTTACGGTGTCGTTGAACTTGCCGATGGAGAGGTTGTCGGCATTGAAGAGAAACCGTCGAACCCGAAATCCAATCTTGCGGTTGTCGGTATTTACATGTACGACAGGCAGGTGTTCGATATCATCCGTACCCTCAAGCCCTCAGCGCGCGGAGAGTATGAGATTACCGATGTGAACAACGCCTATCTGCAAATGAGGAACCTTACACACGCAATTCTTCACGGATGGTGGACGGACGCCGGTACTTTTGAATCCATCAAGTCCGCAGACCATTTGTGGAGATCGACCTGGGGCAATGATCCCGCCCGAATTCCCGAAAGGTTTTGAGGTGGTGGAGGGTGTGACACATAGACGGCTGATCCTGCTCGACCGCGACGGAACGTTAATTGTTGAAAAAGACTACCTTAATGATCCTGCGGGGGTTGAATTGATCCCGGGAGCGGCGAAGTGTGTTGCAGCGCTGCGAGAGGCAGGACACAAGGTGGTGGTGGTGACAAACCAATCCGGCGTGGGGCGTGGGTACTTTTCAGCCGAAGTAGTTGACCGCATCCATGACCGTCTCATGGAACTGCTCAAAGTCGAATCCGGTACCACAGTTGATAGTATTTACATCTGCCCGCACACACCCGCGGATGAATGTTCCTGCAGGAAACCACAGCCAGGTTTACTGCTGCAGGCGTCCGAAGACCTCGGTATTTCACTTGCAGACGCGATCATGGTGGGGGACAAGCCCGCCGACCTCGAAGCAGGAAGGGCAGCTGGGGCGAGAACGGTGCTCGTTCTCACAGGTTATGGCCGTGAAACCCGGAAGCACCTCACAGTTCAACCCGATATGATTCTGCTATCCCTTGCCGAATTGTGCTCTTCACTCGATCAGCTTTGAGTGCGGGGTTCATCCAAAGAGCAATCGTTCGCTGAGTTCACAGAGCAAGTGCCCGACGATCTCCTGCATCTCCTGGATTCGCTGTGTGTCATTCGAGGGGATGATCAGCGTATGATCACAGGCAGACTTTAGTTTTCCCCCGCCTTTCCCGATCAAGCCAAGCACAGTCGCCTTCTTCTCTTTCGCCTTCACAGCCGCACGGGACAAGTTTTCCGAGTTGCCAGATGTGCTGATCAGCAGAAGGAGGTCTCCCTCCTGGGCAAAGGCTTCAACCTGGCGGGCAAACACATTCTCATACCCGATGTCATTCGCACCCGCAGTAAGGATGGAGGTGTCCGTGTTTAATGCGATTGCTGGCAGGGCGGGGCGGGTGATGTCAGGTGAAAGCCGTATCACCCATTCGGCTGCCCAGTGCTGGGCGTCGGCGGCGCTGCCCCCATTCCCGGCAAGCAGCAACTTGTGGCCGGAACGCAGGGTGTCGGTCACGAGTTGAACAGCAGCTTCGATCGGTTCACTCATGGTGTCACGCATGGTCAAGGCCAATTCAACGTGATCGACCCAGGCCTTGTCGATTTGCTGTGCAAGGTTCACATCTTCCTCCCGATGGTTGCGCCGGTAATATAGCGGATTCGGGCATCGGTTTTTCGGATCGCATACAGGCAGACAGGGGAATAATAGTTGATTCGGATTCCGATCTCGAATGAAAGCCTTTGGTTCATTCGAGTGTTTCACGCTCCAGCGTTGTTCGTCAGGATACCGCTGTAAGGTAATCCACCCGTTGGACTGCAGCCTGTGATCTCCCGTACTCGAAGGATTGTATCAGCGGGTGGAGGTTGGTACTTTGTTGTGGCTGTATCCAGGATCACTTTCGCGTGATTCAAGTTTCTCATCAACCAATCAGGGTCTGAAATGTTGCACACGGTGATTATGGCGGGAGGGGGTGGTACCCGTCTCTGGCCGCTTTCCACATCGGCTCGTCCGAAACAGTTTCTGTCATTGGATGGCGGCAGAAGCATTCTCGAAATAACAGCTGAACGTGTAGGCACCATCGTCCCGCCTGAAAGAACGTGGATTGTGACCACGAGGGACCAGGCGGAGATGGTACGCGAACTGAAACTGGGCTTGCCGGACTCCAACATCATTGCGGAGCCTGAGGGAAGAAATACCGCGCCCTGCATCGGGCTTGCAGCAGTGCACCTGCGTGCGGTCGATCCGGAAGCGATCATGCTTGTGCTGCCCGCTGACCACCTGATCCGCGATGTGAAAGCCTTCGCAGATTGTGTGGCAATCGCGGTACGGCACTGCCTCTCCGACAATGGACTCGTGACCTTTGGGATCGTGCCAACCCGCCCGGAGACCGGATATGGTTACATCCAGGCTGCTTCGATGCCGACGCCATCCGGAACCCACGATGTGATCGCTTTCAAAGAAAAGCCGGACAACGCCACCGCTCTTCAATTCCTTCGATCCGGGGATTATTACTGGAATAGTGGGATGTTTGTCTGGAGTGTTAAGACTATCCTCGAGGAATTTGCACGGAACCTGTCGAAACACCATTCGTTGCTTGATACGATGGTAGAATGCGGTTTGGATACGGATGAGGCTGCCAGGATTTACAGAGAGATGCCATCCATATCGATTGATTATGGTATTCTCGAAAAATCCGAGCAGGTTCATATGGTCCGTGGCGCATTCGACTGGAGTGATGTCGGTGGATATGAAGAACTGATGCGAATAAGCAGCAAGGATCAATCTGGAAACCATCTCGAAGGGAATGTGTTGGTTGAAGGTGTGGTGGACTCTTTCGTGATGTCGAATGATCCGCGTCCAGTTGCCGTGATCGGGCTGGAAGGTGTGACCGTGGTGGTCAACCCCGATGGAATCCTTGTCACACGTACGTCGGAATCTCAAAAGGTGAAACTCGCGGCCGAGTGGGCGAAACGTACTTCCTGAAGATGTCTCTTCACCAGAATGTGTGCAGCTATCTCCGGCTATACAGGTTGTCAAGATTGCCTGGAGGCCGCAGGTCTCCGGGGGTGTCTTGACAGCCAAACAGCAAACACCTTGCGGTAAGCCCTTGTTTTATTGAAAACTATTGTTCTGAGACGATGATGATAATTACGTGCGGGGAGATGTCGGCGGTTCCACCATTAACCCACCCAGCACATTGGTCTTCAATAAAACGAGGGATGATTCAAGATTTGGTTCTCTCGCCGTCAAGTCGCGCCCGGAAACATCACTGCGTTCCCCCTCCGGGCGAACCTGACAGCAATAACCCCACCCACACCGAACAGCGAAGGGCTGGAGTTATTGACTGCCAAACAGGTCTGCCGGATTAATCTCCTTTAACCTCGGAGCGGCTTGATCTTTCGGGGATACGATTGGCCTTTCGACGGGCCACTCGATTCCGAGGTCGGGGTCATTCCAGAGGAGTGAATACTCATCCTCGGGGTGATAGTATTCGGTGCATTTATAGCTGAACAGAGCAGTCTCACTCAAAACACAGTACCCATGTGCAAAGCCGGGCGGGACATAAAGTTGCTGTTTTAATTCTGAATTGAGACGGACCCCCTTCCATTTGCGAAACGTAGGTGATCCGATGCGAATATCGACCGCAATGTCGAACACCTCGCCTTCCACAACTCGCACCAGTTTTCCCTGCGGATGGGCTAACTGATAATGCAGGCCACGCAGCACGCCTCGACTCGACCTGGCTTCATTGTCCTGCACGAAGTCTTCAGGAATACCATACTCGGCGTAACGTGCTCCATGCCAGGTCTCCTGAAAGTACCCGCGTTCGTCACGGTACACATCAGGAGTGATCAGGATCAGGTCGGGGATAGCCAATCGTTGGATCTGCATGGTGAGCGTTCCGCGCAGGTGTTTTACCACTGAACGTGCGAATGATTTCGCATTGAGTTGTTTCAGGATGAACACTATCTTGCGTCACAAAGGTAACACGGAAGAAATGCCAGTGAAACTGCTGATCACGGGGTCGGAAGGACTCCTCGGCCAGAACCTGCTGAAGTTCATCGATTCCAGCAATACTCAGGTGCTGGGTCTCGATCTTGCCAATGATCCGCTTTTCCCGACAGGTGAGCGGTTCCAGTACAAGTCGATCGACATGACTGACCGTGCCGCATTGCTGGGTGCCGTCACCGATTATAGGCCCGATGTGATCCTGAATTGCGCGGCGATGACCGCGGTGGATCGTTGCGAAAGCGAACCGGAACGCTGCTTTGCCATCAACACACATGCTGTCGAAACCCTGGCGACCGCTGCTCGCGAACTGGAGGCCAGGTTGATCCAGATTTCCACCGACTATGTTTTCGACGGCACGAACGGTCCTTATCTGGAGGATGATCCAACGAATCCGATCTCGGTGTATGGTCGATCCAAATACGAAGCCGAGCGGATAGTTCTCGCTCTGCCAGCCGGGTTGGGGACGGTTGTACGGACTGTTGTGCTCTATGGGACAGGTCGAAACCTCACTTCTTCATTTGTCACCTGGTTGATTGAGATGTTGCGCAGTAGAAAACCTGTACGAATTGTGGATGATCAGATCTCCAATGTCACTCTCGCATCCGATCTCGCGAAGGGACTGCTGCGAATCGTCCGAGACAGGGTGGGAGGGATTTTGCACTATGCGTCTCAGGATGTCGAATCACGATTCGACTTCGCGAAACGTGTCGCGCGGATCTACGGGCTGGATGCGGGATTGATTACGCCGGTCGCCACCGTAGAGTTACATCAACCGGCGCCTCGTCCACTCCTGGGCGGGCTGAAGGTCGAGAAGGTTGAGCATCTCTTCAGTAGACGAATGTTGACGATCGAAGAGACAATTCAGCAGTATAAATCCGAGGTGGAAGTCGCTGATCGATAGATTGGACCCGCAATTCATTTGGATCCTCACAAAAATTTGTGCGGCAGTCTCGGCTTGGCAAGGTTGTCAAGTCACGGCAGGAAACGCCGTTTCGTTGCTCCGTCTTGTGAACTTGACTGCTGGATCCACGGATGAATTGCCAGAGGGAGCCTCAATAGTAGCTTTTATACCAGTCGACATACCGTCGGATGCCTTCCTCGACGCCCACTTTCGGCTTATAACCAACCGCTTCACGCAGCCTGCTGATGTCGGCAAACGTCTTGCGCACATCTCCCGGTTGCATTCCGAGTTTCCGGATGATCGCCTTTTTCCCCAGTTCCTTTTCGATCAATGTCAGGAAGGTTGTGAGCTGAACCGGTTGCCCGGCACCGATGTTGTAAACAGTGTATGGCGACGGGGCAGATGCCGGGTCCGGTGAATCGCCCCGCCAGCCAGGATTTGGGGCAGGGGGGTGATCGAGTAGCAGGGCGATCCCCTCGACTATGTCGTCGATGTAAGTGAAGTCACGTTCCATATCACCGTTGTTATACAGCTGGAGAGGCTCGCCCGATGTAATGGCATTGCAGAACTTTGAAATCGCCATGTCCGGTCTACCGTAAGGACCATACACAGTGAAAAACCGCAGACCGGTGCAGGGGACGCCGAAGAGATGCGCATACGTGTGAGCCATCAACTCATTTGATTTCTTGGTGGCGGCGTAAAGTGAGATAGGGTGGTCGACATTGTCATGCTCGGAGAAGGGCATACTGCTGTTCAAGCCGTAGACAGAGCTGGAGGATGCGAACAGAAGATGTTTGATCCCGTGGTGACGGCACCCTTCGATGATGTTGAAGAAGCCTACCAGGTTCGAGTCGACATAGGCACGTGGATTGTCGATGCTGTAACGCACCCCGGCCTGAGCCGCGAGATGGATCACTCGATCGAATCCTTCGTCGCAAAAGAGACTGCCAATCAATGCACCATCCGCAATGTCGCCCTTGTAGAATCGGTATCCTTGATCATTCAGCAGTATTCTGTTCCTGTCTTCTTTCAGGGATACTGAGTAGTAATCATTCAAGTTGTCGACACCGACAACCTCAATGCCTTGTGCCAGAAGTTTTCGCGCGAGATGGAATCCTATGAAGCCCGCTGTTCCGGTGATCAGAACTTTCACTCTACTCCCTCGAATTGATCACTTCAGCTCTTATCTTTGATAAATCGATGCAGGAAGCAACCTGTCAGATATACTCGCCGTTCGACAGGCTTCGCAATTTCCACCCATGTCGGAAGCCTTCCCGTGAAAACTGTCTGCCTTCACCAAGCCGGAATGGTAACGGGTGCGTTTCCTCAGCGCAACACCGATCCATGACGCAGGAGACCAGTCATCCAAGCAGTATAACCGTAACCGTCATGGGACCATGCACCCCTAAAACAAGTTCCTTCTCGATATCCGCTGTGCGAGATGGCCCAGTGACAAATACGTTCGATCCTTCCGCACCCACATCCTGCCAACGTTTAATCAAGGTAGCAATATCAGGTACTACTTTACTTTGTTCCAGTACAATCAGGTGGATCGGTGGAAGCAAGCTGATGGCTCGTTCATCGGGGGAGTGGGGGATCAGCAGCACACTTCCTGTTTCCTCTGCTATCCCGATTGCAGATGTTATTCCGGCGTCCGTCCCCGCGAGGATTTGATGCCACCTGTCGGCGTCATGAAGTTCGGAATCATGGATTGAAAGATCCGCGATTCCCACTTTTTGATCCTGCGCCATTTGTTTGACATCGAGCTCTCCCAATAGGGCATCGCTTCCAACGGCAACTGATAAAACCCCGTTCTGTTCCAGCCAGCTGTGGAAAACTTCCGGAAACATCTGCCGCGTGGTCACGATCAGCTCTGTATCCACCTCCTGCAGAACGCTTTTCAGCCGATCGAGTGAGGGTGAGTACGTCATGATTCGCCCTCCTCGTGCTCTTCTCTGAACCAGTCACGAAAAGGCTTTGCCGCGAGTTGGGGGGCATCCCGATGGTCTGTCCAACCGGGTATGGGCAACAGCTTTTCAGGGAGTGTCTTCTGAACGAGCCTCGCCAGTCTGGTCGCGGCTTCGTACTTTTTTCTGCCTGTCATCACGCTTTGAAAAGTGCTCCAGACAACCCTCTCCGGGCTGAGGGGTGGACGAGACTCAACCCCCTGCTTACGACCCATCAGCAACAGTCTGGGCAGGGGGATGCTAACAGGACAGATCTCCTCGCAGGCTCCACACAGTGAGCTGGCAAAGGGATGGTCGGGAGCCTCTTTCGGGTTGTTCAGCAACGGTGTCAGGACACTGCCGATCGGACCGGGGTAGGTGCCGCCATAGGGGTGACCACCCACCTGCTGGTAAACTGGGCAGACATTCAGGCAGGCTCCACATCGGATGCAGCGGAGGACCTCGCGAGTCTCGTGATTCCGATGAATCGCTTTTCTGCCGTTGTCCACCACAACCAGATGCACTTCGTTCGGCCTTCCAGAGGACTTTGCCGGGCCCTGGAGCAGGGAGAGGTAGCTTGTCGCGCGTTGTCCTGTGGCGCTGCGGGCAAGGATCTGCCACAATTCACCCAGGTCCTGCAGGGTTTCGGTGACTCGTTCCCAACCCATGAGGGCGATGACAAGGGGAGGCAGGGTACTCACCATGCGCCCATTGCCTTCATTGGTAACCGTGGCGAGGTGTCCAGTTTCAGCAACGGCGAAGTTGACTCCGATCATTCCCGCCCGCGCGGAGAGGAAGCGTTGACGCAGAACCTTCCTTGCATGTGCCGTCAATTCGGCAGGGGTTTCCGTATAAGGAACTCCGAGGCGTTCTGCGAACAGCTTGCCGACATCCTGACGGAACAGGTGCATGGCGGGCATGGTGATATGGCTGGGTGCCTCGTTCCGGAGCTGGACGATATACTCACCGAGATCCGTCTCGAGGGGAGAAATTCCGGTCGCTTCAAGATGTGAGTTGATTTCGATTTCTTCACTCAGCATGCTCTTCGATTTCAGCACCTCGATGATCCCGCGATCACGAAGCAGCCCAGTGATAATCTCCCTTGCTTCAGCAGCGTCGAGAGCATCATGTACGACAATTCCATTTTCAAGCCATTTTGAACGGAGACGTGCGTGAAGTTCGTCAAGATAGTCGATCGCTGCTTGCCTTTTTTGCGTAATGTCGCTTCGACGCTGGTCAAAGTCCGGCCATTCGGATGCACGAAGATCACGTGCGTGGACAGCCCTTCCGGTGTTTACCTTGCTTGGAAGTGGTTTCTGGGAGCGATTTTTCAGCGATGACCGTATGGATTGCTTCAAGTTACGCGGGGAAGTGTGCTTATTCATGCAAGTTTCTCCCCGATAAGTATGCGCGCATAGTGCATCGAACGGATTGGCAAACCACGTCGTTTTGCAAGCCCTTGAATGTGCATCAGGCAGGAATCATCCGTTGCGGTGACAACATCTGCTCCACTTCGAGAGATGGCATCGAGCTTGTCCTCACCGATGGCCGCTGAGAGTGACGAGAACTTGCTGGCGAAGGTGCCGCCAAACCCACAACAGGCATTCCGATCCTGCAACTCACAAATATCAATGTCACGGACTGAGTGAAGGAGACGCATCGGTTGTGCGTGGATCTCCAGTTCACGCAAACCGTGGCAGGAAGAGTGATAAGCGACACGGTAGGGGAAGCTGCCAGTTTCAGGAAGAACTCCAAGAACATCGACCAGGAACTCGCTCAATTCATAGACACGATTTCGCTGGTTCTCCCATTCCATCTGCATCTGCGGTTCCAATCCGAGATCGCCAAAGTGTGTCCGGACCATCGCAACACACGACGCGGATGGCGCAACAACAAATTCACTGTCAGCAAACAGACGGAGGAACTTTGTCGCAAGCTGACGTGTTTCATGATGGAATCCGGAGTTGAAGGCAGGCTGCCCGCAACAGGTCTGTTCAGGGTTGTACGACACCTCGCAGCCTGCACGCCGTAACAACTCAACTGTTGCCTTTCCGGTCTCCGGGAACAGCTGATCGACGAAGCAGGGAATGAAAAGTGAAACCCTGGGCATTCTGGCTCCAAGATGGGTAGATGCGAATTCCGCACAATATGCTCAACCGTTACAGGTAGTATCCAGTCTCAACTCTCGACTCGCTGTCCTGCAAGGCGAGCGTATTGAACAGTTCTGCATTTCAGTACGAGGGCGCAGCCGTTAACTTGCAGCGTATGGTAAGAAAAGCGACTTCCCATCAACCCAGGAGTAAGCGATGCGTGTGATTGTCACCGGTGGCGCCGGATTCATTGGATCGAACCTGGTTCTCTACTTGCATCGAGAACGTCCCGACTGGGAGATTTTGAACCTGGATGCACTGACCTACGCCGGGAATCTTGAGAACCTGAGGTCAGTCGAGTCGAGTGATCGGTACCAATTCGAACAGGTGGACATCACCGATGCTGAAAGTGTCAGGCAGGTTTTTCAGCGGTTCCAACCGGATGCGATCATGCACCTCGCTGCAGAATCCCATGTGGATCGGTCGATTCTGGAGCCAATGAGTTTCATACGTACCAATGTCCTTGGGACTCAAATCCTGTTGAATGAGACAAAATGCCTTGAGAAAGCGGTTCGATTCCTGCATGTGAGTACAGATGAGGTGTATGGCACGCTTGGCGCGACCGGTTATTTCACTGAAACGACACCATATGCCCCAAACTCGCCCTATTCTGCCAGCAAAGCAGGGAGTGATTTCCTGGTCCGTGCGGCATTCCATACCTACGGAATGGATGTTGTGACAACAAACTGCTCGAACAACTATGGTCCTTTCCAGTTCCCGGAGAAGTTGATCCCGTTGATGATCTCGAATGCACTAACGGACAAACCGTTACCGGTTTACGGAGATGGCATGCAGGTGCGTGATTGGCTTTATGTCGAGGATCACTGTTCGGCCATGCTGCGAGTTCTCGAAGATGGCGTCGCTGGCGAAACCTATAACATCGGCGGGAACAACGAACGTCCCAACATTGAGATCGTCCAGGCAATCCTCGATTACCTGCACAAGCCAGATACTCTGATCCGTCATGTAGATGACAGGCCAGGCCATGATCGCCGGTACGCGATTGATGCTTCCAAGATCAAGCGAGACTTGGGGTGGGAACCAGCCTGGCGTTTTGAAACTGCCCTGCCTGCAACAATCGACTGGTATCTGGATAACCAGCCCTGGGTCGGACGGGTGATGAGTGGAGTCTATCGCGACTACTACCAGCAGCAATATGGGGCTCGTTTGGATGGGTGAATTCTGTCGAGGCTGGGCTGGGGTTTGTGGTGGCCGCTTTCCGGTGGTCAGTCCACATTGAGTATACGCGAAATCTCGAGGAAGATGTCCTTATCGCGCAATACACCCACCAATTTTCCCTTTTCAACCACTGGAAGATTGATCATTCCATAGGTGATCATCAGGTGAACAGCCTCCATGACTGGCGTATCGAGGCTGATCATAGGTTGATCACGCAGGATATCCGCGACACGTTTGTTCGTCAGTGATCGGGTCTGACTGAGGAACATCCCTGTGTAAGAACTCATGTAGGGGGAATGAGTGAAACTCTCAGGGTGCACGAGACGCAGAATATCATCCAGGTGAATGATCCCCTGGAACTGATCGTGTCGGTCAAAAACGAGTGACGACCGCAAGCGAGTGCGGATTTCATCATCGGGGGCATCGAAGAAGGCGTGCTTCAAAACGTGGATGGCTCGGGTCACCGGTTCGTCAAGATAGAGATGGGGGTAGAGATCTGGCGAGACCATGAGGACATCGATCGATGGCTCGGAAAACTCCTCTCTCATGTCCTGCTGTAGTTGAGTAAGGATCAGAGCGGTCAGCTCGTCAAGATTAACGGGTTTTTCAATGGTGGCATCAATTCGCACATCGTTCAGTGATTTCAGCACCTGCCTTTGACCACTCCTCAGCATGGCAATGATCGGCAGATCATGCCCCTCCGCCCGTAACCGGCGTACGATCGAGCCACCGTCATCGGTCCCAATCCCCAGATCGATCAGGATGGCGTCGATATCACCCGCTTCCAGGGTTCGCTCGGCCTCCGCACCGGTAGTTACCATTGTGCACCGGAAACGCAACTTCGAGAGAGCTTTCGCTTTACGATGAAACTCGGTGTCATCGTCGATCAGGAGCAGGTGGACTCGGTAGTGGTCTTCCATGGTCTCTTTAACTTGTTTATGGCGCCTGCAGCACACTCGGCCAATAATACAGCGAAAGGCCGATCAACACTACGAAGGCGAGCAGGGTTGCGCTGATCCCGACTCGAAGAAAATCCTTGGAACGGAGATGCCCGCTCGAATAGACAATTGTGTTGGGTGGAGTTCCAATCACGATAAGATAGGCAAATGAAGATGCGAGTGCGGTGGCCAGTCCCATCATCGGGATCAAGTGACTTGCCGGAGCACTTGCTGCCGCCATCTCGAGGGTTATGGGTGCAACCGCGGCGGCGGTCGGACCCGCCGCGAGCAGATTCGTGAGAAATGTCGTCACCATGCTGCCGGACAGTACCAGCGCAAGTCCGCTGGTTAAGCCAAGTTCCGCCAGACCTTGCAGAAATGATCCTGCCAGCCAGGCTGCGGTCCCGGTCTGATCGAGAATCCGCCCGAAGACAATAGCGCCGGCATAGAGCCAGATTACTCCCCAGTCAACTTCATGCTGGTACTCTCGCCAGTTGACCACACCAGATGCGAGATAAATCATCGCTCCTGTCACCGCGATAACTCCGATCCCGGGACTGAATCCGAGCAGCTTGTTCAGGAGTGTTTTCTCTGTGATCCATCCGATAATCACTGCGATAAATATGAGGAGAGTGAATACCTGGGTTCTATTCCATGGCCCCATATGTGCGATGTCGTGCCGGAGGGTTTTCATCGCTGGTCCGAGGTCACGGATCCGTGGCTTGAAGGAGAGGTTGATCAACACCCAGGTCAGGAGCATCATCACCAGCACGAAGGGCATGGCATAGATAATCCATTCACCATAGCCGATTGTAATCCCGTAAATATCTTCGAGATAATTCATGACGATCACATTCCTCGCGCCGCCTGACGGTGTGCCAAAACCACCGATATTGCATGCCATCGCAATGGTGATCATCAACATCTTTGCGAGTTCCGGGTCTTCCGGATTGGAACGACTTAAGCTGTTGTTGTAGAAAATCAGTCCGATCGGCAGGAAGATGGCTGCGAGGACGTGATCTGACAGTACCGCTGCAAGTGGACTGATGACGAGGATCAGCATACCGGTGACTGTGAGAACTGTCGGACGACGTAACATGCCGAAGAAAGTCAAGCTGATTCGTTTGTCAAGCCCTGTCTTTACAAGCGCGGCAGCGAGCATCAGGCTGCCCATAATGAACCAGGTCGCATCGGACCAGAACAGGGAGGCCACCTGGCTGGGTGCTACCAATCCACCGAAAACCGCAATTAATCCAATCAGGAAGGCTACTGCGGGGAAGGGTATCGCTTCGGTTAGAAAGCAGAAGATGACAAAAACGATCAGCGCAGTGCCGAGACGGATGTGACGTACGCCCTTCGCGATCGAGGATTGTTGCGAGTCAGTCAGCTCGTCAGCAGTGACACCGCCGGACAGGATTTTCTGGCTCCACTCCAACAAAAGTTCAAGGTTGTCCCTTGAGGCATTACTTGCAAGCTCGCGTGCAGAGTGAATTTCTGAATCGCTGTACGTGGAGGACGCACGTTTCCAGGTAGCCGATGATTGCTCAAACACGGTGTCAGGTTCGGATCGTCCTTCTTTGACAGTGAAGAGAAATACTTCAAGTAAGCAGGCTTCCGCTCGTGTTGTCTCTTCGTAAGGTTTTGCAAGCAGGGATTGTGCAGCTTCCTGACGGATGAGGTCGTCCGCAATCGTATAGCGGACGGCTACTTTTTCCATACTCGCGGGAGGCGGGATCAGCAGGACGACAAGAAAGAGGAAAATCCCAAGGAGCAATTTCAGGATATTAGCTCGTCGTCTTTTCGCGATTGGCTTCGAAAGGATTTGCGCCAATCATGCCTCCTGCCGAGGTATGCCGTTACCCTGTTGCTCTGACAGCCGTCCTGTGCGGACGGCTGTCAGAACACATTTTTCAGGCTGTAGTGTTGTTCCCAACAAAGCCACTGTTGGCCAGATAGACAAGAATCTTGTGGGTTGCCTCTTCGGGTGTCAGTTCAGTCGTGTCGATCTCGATCTCGGCATCGTCAGGAACTTCGTAGGGATCAGAAATACCGGTGAATTCTTTAAGTATCCCCGCCCGCGCTTTCGCGTAAAGCCCCTTCCTGTCTCGTTCCTCGCAAACTTCCAGCGGAGTTGAAACATGGACGAGCACGAAGCCACCGACAGGTGCGACCATGCCGCGTACTTCCTTGCGAATGTTATCGTATGGCGCGATCGGCGCACAAATAGCGATTCCGGCATTCTTTGTGATCTCACTCGCGACCCATCCAATACGGCGAATGTTGATGTCCCGGTGTTCCTTGCTGAAGCCCAGCTCGCTGGAAAGATTCTTCCGTACCAGGTCACCGTCCAGAAGTGTCAATGGGCGATCACCACGCTGCATCAGCTTCGTAGCCAGGGCATTCGCGATGGTCGATTTTCCTGAGCCCGACAAGCCTGTGAAGAGGATGGTGATACCTTGCTTGGAACGAGGAGGAAAGGTACGTCTCAGCTCTTTTACGACCTCGGGGAAGGTGAACCATTCCGGGATAGCCCGTCCTTCACTCAGCCGTTGGCGAAGTTCGGTTCCGGAGATCGATGCGACGGTTGCACCCTCCGGGACCTCGTCGGAAGGGACATAACGATCCTCGTCGGGGAGGTAGACCATCATCTTGAATTCGACCATCTCGACGCCCAACTCGTCCTGGTGCTTTTTCAGCAGCTCCTGAGCGTCGTATGGGCCATAGAAGGGTGTTCCGCTACTGTCCGATCCAGGACCGGCATGGTCACGTCCAACGATCAAGTGGGTGCATCCGTAATTCCTCCGGATGATAGCATGCCACAAAGCCTCGCGCGGTCCACCCATGCGCATGGCGAGCGGAAGAAGGCTGAGCATAGTCGTCTGCTGGGGGTAGTGACTTAGCAGTGCCTTGTAACAACGAACACGAGTGAAATGGTCAACATCACCCGGCTTGGTTGCACCGACTACAGGGTGGATCAGGAGATTTGCCTCGGCTTGACGGGCTGCTTGACGTGTAAGCTCAAAGTGAGCACGGTGCATCGGGTTGCGAGTCTGGAATGCGACGATACGACGCCAGCCGCGTTTGTTGAATTGATGGCGCAGCTCTGCAGGCGAGTAGCGCATGTCGACAAAATCATAGTAGTAAGGTTCCTGAACTCCTTCGATCCTGCCACCAAGATGGACCGAACCGGTTTTGTTCATGAGCTGATTCACCGCGGGGTGCTCGGTGTTTGTGGTGCCATACACCAACTTGGCTTCACGTTGCTTGTCTGGATTGTAAATGTCCTCGACATGAAGAACCGCGAGCATCACGCCCTCGGGGTCGCGAAGTGCAACCTTTGATTCGCCTGCGGTGAGGCGAGCCGCGAATTCCTCGCTGACATCCATGGTGATAGGGATCGGCCAAAGCAGACCGTTGGGTAACCTCATCGTTTCGCAGACACCCTGGTACTCCAGTTGCGTCATGAAGCCTGTCAGGGGGCTGAATCCACCGTTCATCAGCAATTCGAGATCGAATAGATGACGGTTTGTCAAATCGAGTGAAGGCCAGTCTCTTGACTCTGCTTTGAGTTCCTGCTGCCGCTCAGGTGTTGTCATGAGGTCGACAAGCGTGCCGCCGTGAGGAGGCGTAAGATGTTCTACCATTGAATCAATGCTTTGTGTTTGTAAGTGCGGGAGATACCAGCTTGGCTCGTTGCACTTGTGAATCCAACCTTGTGTAAAATGTTCGCTAACCGAAGGTTGAATGTCGCATAGCACTTCTGGCGACGCAAACAGGAGTTGTAGTAGCGGCTCTCGAAGAAGTGCAGATCAAAGTTTAACAAACAGCGAGACATGCCACAAGTGCGGGTAAATTGGCTTAGGGGACTGGGCAAACAGATGGGGGAGGAAAACTCAAATGAGTGTCACGAGATACGATTCCGCTTCCTGCTGCAGTAAGAAAAGGCGTTCCTGAATCCTCGTTTTTTCATGTGCTCGCGCCTCGGCATCCAATCGAGGGGGAATGAAAAGAGGTTCACTTGCAGCAAAAACGACCGTTGTGAATGGTAACGGCCACTCATTCCGATCCCATGTTGGCAGGTGAAAAGACTTCGTGCATGCTCCGTATCCAAGAATGATCGGTTTTCCGGTGATCGAAGCGATGTTTACAATTCCGGCATTCACCTGTCTCGCGGGTCCGGATGGACCATCCAGCATTATAGCGAGATCATGTTCAGCACGCAGGATGCGTACGAGATCACGTATCCCCTTGGTTGTCTTATAGTTGGATGAGGCTCGAATAAAATGAAATCCGAGCTTATCGACAATTCCTGCGATGATTTCGCCAAGCCAGACCGGGCTGACGAGTGCATACACCCCTCGGTTACGCATGGCGTAAACAGGAATCGCCATGTTTCCATGCCAGATGGCATAGATCGCGGCTCCCTCCCGTCGGCGATCACGGATATGATGCATATGCAGATAATTGATTTTCAGAGTACGCGCTCACAACTGTAGTACAGACGGAATGATGGCTGTGGCAAGCTTTGGAAGATTCCTGTAAAGGAACCCCTCCGGCTGCAATGGAATCGCACCCTCCCTCCAAGCCAAAGCACCAAGACTCCCGAGTATCGCCATGCTGAGGTTGAGATATGACTTACACGGTGAGGATAGCTCTGAATACAGCCGCACGGCAAATGGTTCTTTCGGCCTCAGACCATCTGGTGCCTCAGGTAAATCGCGTGAACTGATGGCGATATCGCGCAATCAAATTATTCAGGCTCCTCTTAAGAATATGTGCAAGAATCCAACTGTCAAGTTCGCCGAGAGGCAAGCGTAGCGCGGTTTCTCGGCGCGACTTGACAGCTATGAAAGAGACATCTTGAACGAACCTTGCTTTCTTGAAAAGACATTTGCCGCGTTTGTCAGGCGAAAATTGCAAGCAACCACACACAGACATGTTGCCTATTGTATAGGCATCTTTCTTTTCAAGAAAACAAGGACTTACTGCAAGGCGCTTCTAGTTTCACTGTCAAGACACTCCTGGAGACCTGCGGCCTCCAGGCGATCTTGACAGCTTCTTCAACCGAGCAATGCTGAATAAAATTCTTGTGAAGACCCATTATTCAACTGCAATCCACGACTTGACCCCGCACTAATTTCGCGGAATGGCAGTGCGACTACTCGCCTTGCCTGGCTAAATCGAGAGAGGCCCTCAGAGGGGACAATCTCCAATCCGAGCATATTCCCCCGCCGCAGCGGGGTTCATCGTTTCGCTCGTTCGGCTGGTGAGCTACCTTTCCGCAGGACCAACAGAGAGGGTGATGTTCAATGCGTGTGGCACTTGCACAACTCAATCCTGTGATCGGTGATATTCGTGGAAATCTCGCCAAAGTTCAGCAGGTGGTTGAGGATCTGAAGGTAGATCCGGTGGACCTTGTGGTCTTTCCTGAATTGTTTCTTTCAGGTTATCCGCCGAGGGACCTGTTGACCCAGAAGTGGTTCATTCAAGCTGTAGAACATGGCGTGGAGGAGTTGCTAAGAATTTCGATGAGTTTCCCTTCGACAGGCATCCTGATCGGTGCGCCTCTTCAGGACGGGGCCGAGTATGGGAAGCCACTCGCCAATGCTGCGCTTCTGATTGAGAATGGTAAAGTTTTATTCCGTCAGGAGAAGCTCCTTCTACCAACGTACGATGTCTTTGATGAATTACGGTATTTTCATCCTGGATCAGAAAAGGATTATAGCATTTTCGAATACAAAGGAGAACGATTGGGCATATCCATCTGCGAGGATGCCTGGAGCGATCCTTCATTTGAGGGTATCAAGACCTACCCAATTAATCCAATTGAGATATTAGCAAGAAATGGTGCGTCATTAATGATTAATATCGCAGCATCGCCTTATCATCACAACAAAGACTTGGTCCGATTCAAAAGAGCTTCACATCATGCAAAAAAGTGGAAGGTTCCCTATATAGCGGTTGGGCAGACAGGTGCGAATGATGAATTGATCTTCGACGGGCGTAGTGTGGCAGTGGATGCGCAGGGTCAACTGATCGCCGCGCTTGAGGCCTTTGAAGAGGAAGTGGCTGTTATTGAAAGTCAATGCGAAGGCGGTGGCGAGTATCCAGAACTACCAATCGAAGAATCGCTCAGGCGCGCGTTGGTGACGGGCTTACGCGACTACATGTGCAAATGTGGGTTTCAAAAAGTGGTACTCGGCTTGTCGGGGGGGATTGACTCGGCGCTGGTCGCCTGTATTGCCGTGGATGCGATAGGGAGCGAGAATGTGCACGGCGTTACGATGCCCTCGATGTATTCGTCTTCTGGCTCAGTGGATGATTCACTGAAACTTGCGGTGAATCTGGGAATTACCTGCGACCAGATTCCGATTAAACCGTTGTTCGATGAGTTCTCCAAAGCATTGAATGTTCCTTTCAAGGGTCTTGATCCGGATGTTACGGAAGAGAACCTGCAAGCACGGATCCGTGGAACACTATTAATGGCCTATTCGAATAAATTCGGCTATCTATTATTAAGTACGGGGAATAAGAGCGAGTTGGCAGTAGGTTATTGCACCCTTTATGGCGATATGGATGGTGGACTTGCAGTCATCAGTGATCTACCCAAGACCATGGTATACAAATTGAGTCGACATTACAATCGGGATCGTGAGTTAATCCCTGAGTCGACCCTGACCAAGCCGCCCTCCGCAGAGTTACGTCCCAACCAGGTCGATCAGGACAGCCTCCCGCCTTATGAAATACTTGATCCGATCCTGATTGCCTACCTCGAGGAGGGGTTAAGCTCTGAGGAAATTGTGGGGCTCGGGTATGACAAAAAAACGGTAGAGCAAATTATCCACCTCGTGGATGCGAGTGAGTACAAGCGGTGGCAGGCCGCACCGGGTTTACGGGTCAGCCCGAAAGCATTTGGTGCCGGCAGACGCATGCCCCTTGCTGCCTACAAGGGCAGGTAGTGAGGAGTCCGATCCTGCCACCATGAGATACGAGAGAACAGGCTGCCGATTGCCGGCAGCCTGTTGTCTCGAAGGAACAAATGGGTCATCAGAAGGCATAGCCAAAGATGACCATGATCACCATGTGTTTTGCAGATGGATCTTTGTATCCGGTACCATCATCAAGCGGCGTTGCCCAGATTTGCTCGTTTGGCTTGCGGTCGGTCAAGTCCGCGAGTTCAGCCTTCGCATTGGCTGGCAGCAGGTCCATGTCGAAACGCAGATCGCAGGTAATCCGTCCCGGCCCCACTGGGTAAGAGGCACCTGCACCAATGTTGACGCCAAGCGAGAACGCGGCTTTATTGTAGACCGTGTGGTTCCTCTCGACACCGCTCTGCGTTTCGAATAGCATCTTATGGGCCACGGGGAAGATCAACGATGGGCCAAGGTAGGCTTGCGGTCTCAGGTTGTGTTTGGGAAGGAACGCATACTTGGCAAGGATCGGGACTTCAACGGCATGCTGCTGCATACGCAGATCAATCATCGCAGCATTCTCCCCCATATCCACGCCCACATTGCGCATCGTGTAGAGGATTTCGATCCCGACCCCAAACTGGTCATTGATGCCGTAAGTGGCAAACCCCCCAGCACTCGGACCGAGACCGAACGATGTCGTCATGTCGGTCTGCGAGAAATCATCCCCAAAGCCGTTCGAAAGGTTCAGTCCGAGCCGGACACCTTTCTCGCTGAAACGGTCCAGAAATGATTGACCGGATGCCGTTGTACCGAGAGCAAGCAAGAACAATACAGCCAGGACACCAACCAGTGACTTTCTCATGATCGTACCCCCCTTTTAATCCGTGCCGAAGCACGATGAAATGGTGCTGGTTGAATGTTGTGGTATCAATTCCGAGTTTTCTGTGCTCCTTTGCGAAACATGTTTACGGTAAAGTGCGGTCCACAATAGCAGTCAAGCATGTTGCCAACGGGCAGGTCGCCACCCGCGACAATAATCACATTACGATGAAAATACGCAAATTCGCTTGTGCACTGTGTATCATGCTCTAACGCAAGCCGTGTCAGACACGGCATTTCCGTACTGTCTGAAAAGTAGTCCAAAAACCTTCATGGAACAAGTGCTGCTCGTATTAATCACGGAAATCATTGGCGGGGTGCTCCAGATGGTTCGTCAGTGAAGCTGCAGCCATTGCTCGATGTTTTTGGGTATTTCAGGGTCGAAGCCAGAGAAATCGGCTCCTCCTAAAAATTTGTGCAGGAATCCAGCTGTCATGTTCGCCGAGAGGCAAGCGTAGCGCGGTCTTTCGGCGCGACTTGACAGTCATGAAAGAGCCATCTTGAACGAACCTTGTTTTCTTGAAAAGAAATTTGTTGCGTTTGTCGGGGCGAAGACTGCGAGCGACCACACAACAGACTTGTTGCCTGTCGTATAAGCATCTTTCTTTTCAAGAAAACAAGGACTTACAGCAAAGTGCTACTGGTTGCGTTGTCAAGACACTCCTGGAGACCTGCGACCTCCAGGCGATCTTGACAGCTTCTTCAACCGAGCAATGCTGCACTAATTCTTGTGAAGACCAGAGAAATCATATGAGCACAACGGTAAAATTGCAGGATCAAATGGGATTTTTCCGATCCTATTTAGAGGTTCACAACACTATCTTGTCACTGAGTCTCCCTCGCTCGAGTCAATGCTCATCTCCTCAGGTTGGAATGGATGAACACTTCAAATATTTGCTGATTATTGTTGTATCTCTTAGATAGAACAAATAAAGATCTATTTAAGGCTGTTAAAGGAGGATTAGATAAATGATCGATGTGATCATTGCGGATGATCATCCTGTAGTACGGAATTCACTTGCCCGAGCTGTCGACGGAGCGATGGGCATGCAGGTTGTCTCGCAGGCTGCGAACGTGCAGCAGACCATCGACTCTATCCACGATTTCCCTGAGAGTGTCGTGGTTCTCGACTTGGAGATGCCGGGTGGTGGAGGGATGGAGATTCTTCGTCGAAAGAAGGAATTTGGCAATAAATTGAAAATTATCGTATTTAGCGTGAATTCAGAGAAGATTTATGCGATTCCAATTATTCGAGCGGGAGCAGATGCCTATCTGGAGAAAACTAATTCTGAGGCGACTGTTGTTGACGTTATTCGTATGACAGCATTGGGTAAGACTATTATTAATCGTGAATTACTGAATAATCATGGCGATGAAGTGCTTAATGATCAGGAAGCAAGTCTTCGCCGTTTGTCAGGAAAAGAATTTCTTGTTTATCAGTATCTTATCTCGGGTATGCGAAATGTAGATATCGCACATAAATTAGGGATTGATCAAAAGACAGTCGCGACTTATAAAATGAGAATCTTTATGAAGATGAAGGTGAAAAGTGTTTTTGAATTGTTAGAGATGAGATTTAAGCAGACATGATTAGGATATTCGAGAGGATCTGTTCGGTGTGCTTTGCAGGATTGGCAATCTGAAAATGGCTCCTCCTTAGAATTGGTGCATGAAATCAGCGGTCAAGTTCGCTGAGAGGCAAGCGTAGCGCGGTCTCTCGGCGCGACCTGACAGCTATGAAAGAGACATCTCGAACGAACCTTGTTTTCTTGAAAAGAAATTTGCTGCGCTTGTCGGGGCGAAGACTGCGAGCGACCACGCAACAGACTTGTTGCCTGTCGTATAAGCGTCTTTCTTTTCAAGAAAACAAGGACTTACAGCAATGTGCTACTGGTTGCGCTGTCAAGACACTCCCGGAGACCTGCGGCCTCCAGGCGATCTTGACAGCTGCTTCAACCGAGCAATGCTGCAAAAATCCTTGTGAGGACCCTGTTTTGCGACACATTAATGCTGTGTTTTCGACGTTGGTTCAATTCGTGTCGTTCTGCTCTATCCTCAACAACTTTGCCTGCATCAGCTTTCTGTCGCGCTCGTCATGAATCTCCCTGTCTCATCCGGCGAGCCTGTCTGCCGGTGCAACATGAAGGCAGGTTTCCTACTCATGTTGATTTTCCCCCAGATGAGCATGATCAAGGCAGATAGACAACTTTTATGGGT
>Ga0068714_10001317_pt1 | contig 37265 bp, 42 predicted proteins | sample MTBNYHSulfiMetaG_FD_62988 | JGI IMG/M metagenome (GOLD analysis project Ga0068714, IMG submission 62988) | Enrichment culture microbial communities from rom New York Harbor, USA that are MTBE-degrading - MTBE-NYH (New York Harbor Sulfidogenic)... | ecosystem: Environmental > Aquatic > Marine >...
CCGATGACCGCGCTCCCGAACGACCACTCCACCCCGAGCTGGTCGCTCTTGTCGAGGGTGATCTCGGCGATCGTCGCCTCGATCAGCACCTGCCGCGGCAGGATATCCAGTTTTTTCAGGATCTCCGCGATGACCCGGTAGTCCGACGGCACCGCGTCGATGATCAGGGCGTTGCGGATCTCGTCGGCCGTGATGGTCACATCGTCCTTCAGGGTGCCTCCGTTGCTTTTCTCTCCCTTGCTCAACGTGGCGCTCGTGGTTCCTTTGGCGGTGGTCGAGGTCGTACTCCCCGTCTCTCTCGTGCTGCCGAGCGAACTGGTGCGCTCGTCTTCGTCGCGGTCGCGCATGGAGCTTTCGCCGAACGGGTTCCGCGAGTAGGAGCTGCCGGTCGTCTTCTTGCTCGTCCCGGCTGACTGGCCGCCGACGCTCCCCCCTTCGCCGCTGAAGACGTTCTGGAGGATCTCCGCCAGGTTGGAGGACTCGCCGTTCTTTACATAGTAGACATAGATCTTGTGGACGACCTCCTCGGATGCGACATCCAGCTCCGCAATGAAGCTATCGATCCGAGGGAAGACATCCGGTGTGGAGCTCACGACCATCAGGAGATTGAGGCTCGAGATGGCGATGAACTTCATCGGCAGATTTTCACGCGCCCCGTAGGCTGTAAAGATATCCTCCAGGATGCCGCCCATGTCCTCCGGCACCATGTGCTTCAGGGGATAGATACGATAGTGGACATTGTCGAAGATGTTGACGTCGAAGACATCCACCAGCCGAAGGATCTTGTTGATGTTGAGGCTCTTGTCCACGACGACGAGGGTGTTGCTCCCGGGGTGGGACAGGATCACCCCGTTGGCCGATACAAAGGGCGTCAAGAGCTTCGTCATCTCGTCCGGCGATATGAACTGCAGCGGGATGAGCTGGATGATGATGCGCTCTCCAGCTGCACCGATCTCCCCTTCCCGTCCGAAACGGGATACCACCGGCAGGCGCGAGGCGTCCTTCAATGGAATGATCTTGTAAAAGTCCCCTTCCTTCACCGCCGCGAGGCCGTTGATGTCCAGGATCTGATTGAAGATGGGGAACAGATCCGCCTTGCTGAGCCCTTTGGCCGTATGGATGGTGACCTTTCCGCGCACCTCCGGGCCGACGATGTAGCTGATGTCGAGCAGATCGCCGACCGTCTTGATCACCTCATAGATGTCGGCATCATCAAAATTGAAGACCACCTCGCTGCCGTCGCCTTTCTTTACAGGTGCAGCCGGCTCAAAGATGGTCCCTTCCTCCAGCCGTTTCGTCTTCGCGGCGGCAGACGAGCCCCCGCCGCCCCTGACGGTGCGGGACAGAGTGTCGGGGCCTTCCGGTACTACCGCCCCATCGATCTCCGCCACGGATGTGGAATAACTCCTGCGGGATCGCGCTTCGGTCGCCTCCGCGCCGGACGCTTCAAGCGAGGTGGCGGGAGGCGTCTTTTCGGCCATGTCCGCCTCTCCGCCACGTTCCGTAACCTTCCCTAACGGGGGAACGGCGCAGCCCCCGGCAAAAAGAAGGAGTGACAGGGCCAAAGCAACGATGGTGGTTGCAAACAGCAGCCTTTTTTTCATTAATTAACCCTCAAAAGTTTCTCTCTTATGTTGGCAGGAAGTTTTCGCACGGGTGCGTCCGGCGGGCTTTCAACCGCCCCGGGCGGGGCCGCCGGCTCAGGTGCGCTCGGAGGCGAGGGACTCGCGCCTTGGGCGGGGGCCGCTCCCGGGGCCGCCTCGCTTCCAGGCGGGGTACGCGGGGCGGGCAGGGGCGGGGCCGCCGGCTCAGGAGGAGAAGCGGCCTGCGCCGGTTCGCCGGGCTTCACCTCGACGACGATCGGCTTGCTCTCCGTTGCCTTCACTTTCTCGCGCTCTTTTGGGTTTCGGGTATCATAGAGAAAGACCTCATAACGACCCTCCGACGCGTCGGTCAGGACAACACGGTCCGCCAGGATCTCAGACAGCACAAACATGTCTACACTCTCGCCGACCTTCACCCAGCTCCGTTCCAATTGCTGCGCCCCGCGCCGCGCCCGCTTGTAGCGCAGCATCCGGAGTTGCTGCGGATCGAGGCCCGCCTCATCGAGCACAGCCGGGTGCTGGAGCAGGGCGGCCCTGTAGTCGTCCACAATTACCACCCCGTAAAGGCTGATCTCTTTCAGGACATCCTCGGCACTTCGCTGCATGCGGGGGTCAACCCGCGCCTCGGGCTCCTTTTTCTCCTCCGGCTCCTCTTCCTTCGGCTCGGCCCGATCGGCCGCAAACAGGTTCTTCACGGCCACAAGCTCGTATTCCGCTTCGGAAGGAACCTCTTTCTGAAAGGCCTTCGGCAGGGGGGCCGCCGGTTGACCGGAAGAAGATTCCCCTTCACTCACCTCGACAACCTCCTGGCGGTCGCTCACCCAAACCGCATATGTCTTGATCCCCAGGAAGATCAAGGCGAGCATCAGGAGCAGATTGACTATCCATATCCTTTTCAGCATCATGCAAGGCCACTCTCAGTGGGTCCCAAAGAGTTCACCCCAAAAACCGCAACGGCAGGCTGACCTGAAAACCTGCGCTGAATCTACAGGGTCCGAAACCAGCGATTACGACTTGTGCAAAGGCCTTCATCCTGCCCGAAAAGCCGTGCTCACCCGGAAGGCAACGTGCGGATCGACACCCAGATTGGCAAAAAACACCCCTTCCGGATTGAGAATTCATGAACTTTTCCTCATCAGGCCGACAACGGTCACATCTCCCTGAATTTGCTCCACTCTACCCCGCCGGACCACGTTAATCCGCACTTTTTGCACTGTCAAGTATTTCGGCGAGCTTTCGATTTGATACAGGATCTCCTTCAACTGCCGGATGCCGCAGTTCACCGTGAACTCGACCGGAACACTCATGTAAGGCAGGCCTTCGACCGGTTCGGCCTTGAGGACCCTGACCGTTTTGGTCTGCACTTTGCTGCGGTCAGCAATGCCGTTCAGGATACTCTGGATATCGGCGGCCGCAAGAGACGGCGTCGCACCCTTCAGAAGCCCCGCCTCCATCCGCCCGAGCATCTTTCGCAGGCTGTCGATGCGGGCATTCACGTCCTCCCCGGACTCCACCACCTTCCGGTGCTTCCTCAAAGTCAGCTCCCGTGAGGCGATCTCGTCGCTCCAATCGAACATGCCGCTCAGGGCGGGATAGAAGCGGAAAAGCACCCCCCCAAGAAGCGCCAGAAGGCCGCATATCACGATGATCCGGGTTCTCTTGTTCCATTCAATCTGCATGCCCGCCCTACCCGATCTTCAAGCCGATCCGGAACGTTTCCTTTCCTTCACGCGACTTCGTAATCCCCGAGAGAAACGACACATCTTTAAATATCGGCGAGTCTTCCAGGAGCGTGATAAGCTCGGAGGCCGTGTCCGCGTAACCTTCGATCTCGACACTCCTCTCCGAATAGCTGAACCGCCTCAGCCAGGCCGTTTCCGGGATGAGCCGCGTCAGCTCCCTCAGGATGTCCAGGACCTGCGTGTCTCCCTGTTCCAGGCTGTTCAGGTATTTGATCCGCGCCTCGAGCGCCTCGCTTTCGGCGGTGATCTCCCGGATGCGGCCCACGTCGGCCTCGAGCTGTGTCTGCGCCTCTTCCAACTGTGCGAGGTAGTCCTTTTCCTGGTGGTACGATCCAGCTCCCCACGCAAAGGCCAGAACGACAACCAGCACCGCCAGGACCGAGAACACGTACAAACCGGTCCGGCTCGCTTTCTTGCGGTAGCGGGGAGGCAGAAGATTGAGCTTGACGAACCCCTCCCCAAGGCCTCGCAATGCCATCCCATAGGCCGGGATAAAATGGCGCGACGGCAAACCGAGCCCATCCGGGTCCACCGGCCTCGGCTCGAAGCCGCTTAGACCATCATCCGCCGAAAGGACCGGAAAGGCGGTCTCCTCCGCGCTGATATAGGCTGGGATGAGCCCTCCTCCATCCGGACCCTCGACCTCTTTTTTGAGCCTTCGGAACCCTTCCACCCAGGCCTGGACCTGACCCGGCCGGCCGGCTCCGGCTGGAAACGCCCGCGAATAGACGAGTCTTCGCCCTTCGACCACGTTCAGTTCGGCGTCGCCATCCCCGGAGAAGAGCAAGGCGGCAGAGCCCCGCCCCACGGATCCGATCCCCAAAAGGCAGAAATTGGCCAGTGCAGAGGCGCTCGGCTCTATTCCGGAGAGCAGCAGGGAAGAGGATGCGCCGTCCCCGAAAAGCGGCTCGATGCTCCGAAGCCTCGCCACCGCCAGCAGCACCTTCATCTGCCCCGCTTTCCGGTCCTCAGCCACCACCTCGAAATCGAAACAAACCTCCTCCGCGGGAAAGGGGACATACTTTTCGATCTCGTACCCGATCGTTTCCCGGAGGTTTTCCTTGACCGCAAGCGGCAGATCGATGAACCGGACAAAGGCCCGGTCACGGCCGACGCCCGCGTAGATGTCGGTGCCGGCGATCCGATTCGCCCGCATAAATTCGCTCAGCAGTTCATGCAGACCGCCCGGCTTTATTTCCTCCCCGATCGGAAAGACCGCATGGGCGGCGACTTGCACCTTCTTGCCGCTCTGGGTCAGATAGATCATCCTGACCTTTTCACGGCCGATATCGACGCCGATGCAGGTTCTCAATGCCAAGATCCACCTCCTTTATCACACCCCATCGATCCACCGCACAACCCGGTACTGCTTGGGATACCGGCTGTCGATCTCGACGAGCATCTCCACCGTCTGCCTGACATGGCTGTCGGGCAGCAGACCCGTCGCCGTCAGCGTATAGTATGGATTCAGCTGCAACGTCACGAAGGGCTGCATCATTCGAAAGACGTCCGGGCCGACGACACCGACGACGTCGCTCTCGGCCAGAAAATCCTGCGATTCCCGGTATTCGAGAAGCGCCCGTACGAGATCTTCGGTCATCCCCGGCAGCGCCAGCAGCACCTGCGGAGAGGCTGCATTGATGTTGATCCGATGGGGATCCCCCCCCGCCCCCCTCCGGCGCATGCTGAACCCAGGCTCATTAGGCGACGGATAGACCGTGACCAGATCCTTGAGCCCGCGGTAGAAGAGTTCGGGCGTGACGCCCTTCACCAGAAGCAGTTCCTCGACGGAATCGAAGGGCCCGTTCTTCGCCTCGTAGGGGGGGCGCAGGCCCTTGTAATAGTCCGTCTCGGCCCCGTTCACCCGGTGCAAATCGTCTTCATCGCGCCAATCCTGGATGGAGTCCACAATGACCTCCCGGTCGCCCTCATCCATCTCGAAGCCGTTCAGCATCATCATCAGAAGCTCCGGGCCGGCCTGATTCAGGTTGACCTTCCCGCTCTCGTTCCCGATCATCAACTCATAGCCGGCGCGCCCGAAAGGCGCCGGTGGCAGCTTGACGTTGATCCGCACCTGGTCGCGCCCTTCGCCGTCCATTTCATCACCGGTCTGTACCTCCTCTTCGATGCGCATGATCTCCTGCGGGCGCAGCTCGTTTTCAATGACCATCTTCAGCCCCTGGCACAGCCCGGCCCTCGCCGCATAGTAGGCCTGGGTCGCCTCTTTGAAATTCCGGGCGATATTGAGCTCTGTCCGCATGGCATAGCAGAACTCCCCCACGATCACGGAAAGAAACATGAGGACCCACAGCACCAGGAAAAGGGCGAACCCTTCCTCTTGGGGTCTTTGAGCGCGGCGCTGACTAGTCAAAGAAGACCTCCGGCAGGATAGGGGCGACAACCTCGATCACGGCCTCGTCCTCCGCCCTCTGAAACGAAATGCCGACCGCCTTCGGGTAGCCTCGATACTCCAGCGCGTCCCAGGCATCGACCCATTCGCCCGGCGAGCCGTCGGTTTCCGGCGTGAGGTAGGCGAACCGGACCGCCTCCGCCCCCTCGAGGAGCCAGACCGTATCCTTGTCCTTGATCCGGCCAAGGTCGGCATAGGGCCCCATAAAGACCGTGTTCTCCTCGAAAAGCCGGATGCCGGTGCCGCCCTCCCCATCCCGCATGACATCGTATCGGACATAAACCATCCCGAACTTGTGCCCCGGAGCCAGCGCCTTGTGAGAGATGAACGACATCGACCGTTCATCCCCGTTGAACAGCAGAACCTGCTCATCTTCATTCAGGCTTGGAGGCGGCACCCGGACCCACATCGAGGCGATCTGGCGCTTCATCAGATCCAAAACAATGCGCTGCCGCTCGGTGGAGCCGATATCCTTCTCGCCCTTTTCCCAGGCCCGGACACCCAACTGGAAGGCCCCGAGGATGAGCACGACCACCACCGCCATGATGGTCATCGAAAGCATCAATTCCAGGAGCGTAAACCCCCCTGCAGCCGGCCGATTCATCCCACTAACCCCCGTCCGGCATCAAAACAGGCTCGATCGGTTTGGCTGTCTCGAGTTCGAACTGCCTCTCTTTGTCGCCCGCGCCCCAAAAAACCACGACCCGGACGTACAGGATATCGAACGGCAAATCAATGACAGGCATCGCATCGTCCGCGACCGCCTCCTCCACCTCCGGAATCACCAGGACCGTCTCGGCCCACCAGCGGAAGCCGTCGCCGAAATCCCCTTGCTCAACGCTTTCCCCCAGGTTCTCGACGGCGAGGATCTGCTCCATTTTTTCGCGAGCGTGAAAGACCGCCCGGTTGTAATCCGCTGCGATCACGCTCGAACGGAGCCCTCCCGCAAAAAGCTGCATGATCGTCACCAGGCAGATCGCCAGCACAGCGACCGCCACCAGGATCTCCATCAGCGTGAAGCCCGCCTCCACCCTCGGGCGCTCCGAGCCCGGCGACGGCAGAAAACGGACGCAACCCTCCCCCCACCGGCATCCGTTCCCCGGCCGCGCGGAAATCCGCAGCGCCCGCCGGACATGCCCCCGGAACCACTGCGGTCGAAGGCGTCTTGTTCGAGGAGGAGCCATTTCAATCCACGACCTGAGTCAATTGCACACCGCCGGTGATAAAATCCACAGCTACGCGGTAGCGTGCCTCGCGCTCGTTGATGAAGACCAGTTCACCCCCGGTGCAGCCCCCGCTGGGGGAAAACACGATCTCGAAAAGCCCGCTCGCCCTCTCATCTTCGTCCCAAACCGCCTTTTCGAGGCGCACACCTTCGGGCAGCGTATAGGTCTTCAGGATAACGCGCCCAAGCTCGTCGCGCCGGACCTCGCGCCTGTCCGCCTCCGGCTCCTCCCGATCCCCCGTTTCGGGGCGGGCGGCCAGAAGCGCCAGGGCATTGTCTTCGAACGAAAACAGGACCACGTAAGGGACTCCCTCCCAACTGGCCTGGCTGCGGGCATAGCGAAGCGTCGCCGCCGTCTTCTTGGCGGCGTCCCGGAGCGCCGCCCCGCTCAATCCACCGCCGGCCCGCACCCCTACAACCGCCGCCACAACACTTATCAAGACGAGCACCACCAGCAATTCCATGAGGGTGAAGCCGGGGCATCCTGTCCTTCGAGGCATTCGCCCCGTACCCCTCAACCCTTCCAATGGCTTCCCCCCTGGAGCATGCATGACGGCTCCCGTGCTTCACCTGTTGCGATCATCCCGGCTGCCACGGGCCGATCGGGCCGACAGCCCCGGGCGGCTCTTTACCCACGGGGCCGCATTCATCCGGTCTCCGCCGGCAACCCCACGCCTCCGGCAAGACCGGTCTCCTTGCAGACCACCGCCGGTGCTAGCCGATGTCCTTCCAGTTCACGATGTCCATATCCGAACCTTCACCCCCCGGACTGCCGTCGGCCCCATACGACGTGAGGTCGTAATCGCCATGCTCGCCGGGCGACTGATAAACGTACTCGTTGCCCCAGGGGTCTTTCGGGACCTCTTTGTTCAGATACGGACCATCCCAACGCTCGACCCCGGACGGCTTCGTCCGCAGGGCCTCGAGCCCTTCATCCGTGGTCGGATATTTTCCCGTGTCGAGGCGGTAGGTGTCCAGGGCCGTCTCGAAAAGCGAGATCTGCGCCTTGGCCGACCGCTGCCTGGACTCGTCCACCTTCCCGAACATGCGCGGCCCCACCAGGGCCGCCAGGAGGCCGATGATCACCATGACGATCAGAAGTTCGATCAGTGTGAAACCCTGTTGCCGTCTGCATCGATCTCTCATTGTTTTTCCTCCGCGCTTTCCCAAGTATTCTCCAACAACACACATCAAATGGGGCGCCCTCCAGCCGACCGGTGCCCGGCGCCCCTAAAACGGCATATCGTTCATGCTGAAAATGGCCATCAGCATCGAGATCACGATGAACCCCACCACGACGCCCATCAGGAGGATCATGGCCGGCTCGAGGAAGCTGACCAGCCGCTTGATCAGGTTCTTGACCACCTTCTCATAGTTCTCCGCCACCCGCAGAAGCATGTCGTCCATCCGGCCGGTCTCCTCTCCGACCATGATCATCTGGATCGCCAAAGGCGGAAAGACTGCGATGTCTCCGAGGGGCTTCGACAAACGCTCCCCCTCCTTGACCCGCTCGTAGACCTCCGACAGCGACTCGCGGACGATGACATTCCCCATGATATCCGTCGCCAGCTGCAGGGCCTGCAAGATTGGAACCCCGCTTCGCGTCAGCGTCCCGAGCGTGCGGGTGAAACGGGCCACCTCGACCTTGCTCACCAGGTCCCCGGTGAAGGGAAGGGTCAATTTGAGCCGGTCCAGCCTGCGCCGGCCCTTCGGGGAGCGGGCCACCCGCCTCGAGACGAAGACCGCCGCCGCGAGCAAAGCCAGCAGGATCGGCCAATAACTCCGAAGCCCCTCACTTACGGCCAGCAGCATCTGGGTCGGCCAAGGGATCGCACCACCCATTTCGGCGAAGATCAGGGAAAATTTCGGGATGACGTAGGTCATCAGGATGATCAGCGATGCTCCGCCGACCAGGATGAGGAAGATCGGGTAGATCATGGCCGATTTGATGAAATCGCGCAGGTCCTGGGAGCTTTCGAGGAAAATGGCCAGCCGCTCCAGCACGGCCTCCAGGACGCCGCCGGCCTCCCCCGCCCGCACCATATTGATGTAGAATCTGGAAAAGACCCGCGGATACTTCGCAAGGGCATCGGAGAGATAGCTTCCACCCTGAACCGTCTTGAGGATATCCGTGACGATTTCCCGGAACCGGTCTTTCTCGACCGCCTCGATCAGGATGGACAGGGCGCGGTCCACGGGCAGCCCGCCGGAGAGCAGCGCCGACAGGTCCTGCGTGAACACCATGACGTCCTTGTTGGTGATGCGCTTGAAGACAGCGGACGCGGAGCCGGACAGATCCAGTCCGAACCGCCGGCCTTTCCCCCCCGCCTGGGAGACCCGGATGGGGATGTACCCCATTTCCTGCAGCCGTCCCACCGCCCCTTTCTGGTCGTCCGCCTCCAGGCTCCCCTGCACGATCTTGCCCGACGGGTCAGTGGCTTTATATGAATAGGCCGTCATATCATTTTTCCAGCGTCACCCTCAGGACCTCGGCGATCGTCGTCAGCCCATCCTTCACCTTCACCCAGCCGTCCTGGCGCAGCGTCCGCATCCCCCGCTCCATGGCGACATCCTTGATCCGTTCCGTGCTCGCATGGGCGTTGACCTCCCGCCGGATCGCATCATTGACAGGCAGATACTCGAAAATGGCGGTCCTTCCCTTGAAGCCCGTTCCGCGGCAGTGTTCGCATCCTTTTCCGGCCATAAAGGTGATGCCTTCGATGTCTTCCGGGCCGACCCCCATCGTGCGGAGAAGCTTTTCATCGGGCTGGGCCTCCGTCTTGCACTCCGGACAGATGATCCGGACCAGCCGCTGGGCCAGGACACCGAGGAGTGTGGAGCTCAGGAGAAAGCTCTCGACCCCCATGTCCAGGAGCCGCGTGACCGCCCCTGCGGCATCGTTCGTGTGAAGGGTGCTGAACAGAAGGTGCCCTGTCAGGGCCGACTGGATGGCGATATCCGCCGTCTCCTTGTCCCGGATCTCGCCCACGAGGATGATGTCGGGGTCCTGGCGTACGATGGAGCGCAGGCCCCTGGCAAACGTCATCCCGATCTTGGAATTCACCTGGATCTGGTTTACACCCGCAAGCTGATACTCGACCGGCTCTTCGAGCGTGATGATCTTGTTCTCCGGCGAGTTGATCTTCGCGAGGGTCGTGTAAAGGGTGGAGGTCTTGCCGCTTCCGGTCGGCCCGGTCACGAGGATCATGCCGTAGGGCTGCGAGATGAGGTCCTCCCACTGCTCCAGGATATCGTTCGGGAAGCCGATTTTCCGCAGATCCAGGATCAGGGTGTCCCGGTCGAGGATCCGCATCACCAGGCTCTCGCCGAAAAGGGTCGGGATCGTGGAGACGCGGAAATCGATTTCCTTGTCCCCGATCTTGAGCTTGATCCGGCCGTCCTGGGGCAGGCGCCTCTCGGCGATGTCGAGCTTCGCCATCAGCTTGACGCGCGATATGACGGCGGCCTGGAGCCGACGGGGAGGCGATTCCACGTCGTGCAGCACCCCGTCGATCCGGTACCTTACCTTGAACTCCTTTTCGAAGGGCTCGAAGTGGATATCGCTCGCCTTCAACTCCACGGCATTCAGGATGAGGCGGTTGACCAGGCGGATGATCGGGGCCTCGGCGGCGAGATCGCGGAGGTGGTCCACATCCTCTTCCGCACCCGCCGACAACTCGTAGATATCCTTGCCCGCCTCTTCGATGATCGTCCCGATCGACTGGCTTCCGGCCCCGTAAAGACGTTCGATGACATCGTTGATATCCTCGTCGCGGCCCTGCACCACCTCGATCTCCAGACCGGAGGCCAGACGCAGGGCGTCGACGGTGTAGAAGTCATCCGGGTCCGCCATGGCCACGTGGAGCGTACCGTCGTTTATGGCCAGCGGAACGAATCGGCTCTGCCGCATAAATTTTACGGAAAGGTTTTCGAGAACGATCGGTTCTTTTGGATAGTCCTGGTAGGATATCAGCATGTCAACGCTTTCCTTGGATCGCGGCCTCCATCGCAAAAGCCGCTCTCTTATCGGCGGCCCTGCGCCGGCCGGCGGATCCAGACCGGTACAGTGCCCAGATCTCGACGAACAATTCTACTTGAAAGATTCTCGGACATGCAAGCCTTACCATGAAGAAAAAACATTACCTTTTTGAAAGGTTTACAGCCCGTGAACGGAAGGAGCCTCCTGCCCGGCGATCGATGCCAGTCCTCGAGCGAGCCGGCACCCGCCGCCGGGAGGCTGCCCGCTGCCCTTGCTGCCTCTTCGAAATCACCAGCGATAATGCCAAGCAGCGGGAGTTGGGGGCCAGGCGCCCCGGCGCTGTTGGACAAGAAGGTTCAGAGTGCGCCAAGCTTCGTGGCCGTCAGGAAAAGAGCAGACTCGCTCGGCGCGGGGAAACCGGTTCCAGGCGGCTCTCAGGCCTTGAAGTAATCGATCACCCCCTGGATGATGGCATCCAGATCGCGGGCCGGCTCGAAGCCGATCAGATCGCGGATCTTGCTGATGTTCGGACAGCGCCGCTCCATGTCCTCGAACCCCGGGCCGTAGGCCTTCTCATAGGAGAGGTGCTCGATCTCGGAGGGGCTGCCGGTCATCTCCTTCACCCGTGCGGCAAGCTCATTGATGCTGACTTCGTGGTCATTCCCGACATTGAAGATATCCCCCTCCGCCCGGGGCTCGGACATGAGGCGCGTGATCGCATGGACCACATCCTTCACGTCCGTGAAGCTGCGGGTCTGTTCACCGGTGCCGTAGACGGTGATCGGCTTGCCGAGGAGGGCGCTTTGCACGAAATTCGGCAGCACCATCCCGTACTGCCCGGTCTGCCGGGGGCCGACGGTGTTGAACAGCCTTCCGATGACCACCGGCAGTTTCTTTTCATCGAAGTAGGCGAGCGCCAGGAACTCGTCCAGGGTTTTGGAGCAGGCATAGGCCCACCGGCGTTTTTTCACCGACCCCATCACCCGGTTGTTTTCCTCGGAAAGATCGTGCTCCACATGCTTCCCGTAGATCTCCGAGGTCGAGGCGATGAAGACCTTTTTCTTGAAGCGGTTGGCCAGCCGCAGAACCGCTTCGGTCCCTTTGACATTCGTGTCGAGGGTTTCGACCGGATGGTCCATGATGTTCCGGACCCCCACCGCCGCCGCCAGATGGTAGATGTGGTCCACCTTGAAGACGAGCTCGTTCATGACCGACTCGTTCAGGATGGTCTCCACCACGAGGTGGCAACGCTTGTCCCCCTGAGCCGCCTTCAGGTTGGATAGACGCCCGGTCCACAGGTTGTCGATGATGAAAACCTCATCTCCCTGGGCCAGCAGGTGTTCCGCCAGGTGTGACCCGATGAAACCGGCGCCGCCGGTGATCAATACTTTCATATCCGTATTCCCTTTCTTGGTGCCTCCATTAATCGATCAAACCATGCTCGGGGACCTTTTCGAGGGCCCAGTCATCGATCTCTATCGCAAGGGACCGCTTCAGGAGTTCGATCGAAACGACCACTTTGCCTTTGCCCCGCGGGCGGATGTAGAAACCCACCAGCCCCTTGAACGGACCCTCCATGATCATCACCCGGTCGCCCTTGCGCATGTAGGCCCGGTTCTGAACCGTCCGGTCGGTCCCATCCAGGATCATCAACGAAGCGATTTCCTCTTCTCTGGCAGGCACCGCCTTGCCTTTGAAACCGATCATGCGGACCACGCCGATGGTTCTGAGAATATGATGATACTCCTCCGGTTCGAGGCCGGTCCGGACAAAGACATAGCCGGGGAGAAGCGGCACCAGGAGTTTCCTGCGCCGGTCTCTGCGCCGGCTCATGACCTGTATCTGCGGAAGAAACGCCTCGTGCCCTTTTCCGGTCAAACCATCGAAGACCTTCTTCTCGAAGCGGCTGCGGGTGTGCAGCGCGTACCATTGCTTTTCGGCTTCTTCCATTCCTCGGATCCTGAAGGTCGGGCCCTTGAAGTTTCAGATTTCGGGTTTAAAATGAAGTCGTTTTTTTGATCCGCCGATTCCGGCGAATCAGGTACAGGGGACCTATCCGCAAAAAAGTCTCAAGGACAGGAACAGAACGTCTCGTCTGTAGAATAGACAATAGAATTCAATATGAAAGCCTTCATGTTCCAAAAAATCATCGTTTGAAGCGCATCGCCGTCCGCTTTTCGAGGACTCCGGCCTTCCCATCGATCGAGGTCCAATCGAAAAAATCAAAGGGAAAAGGAGACAAGGGAACGATGGAATGTCAACAGGAAAAAAACCTCGCGCGCTGCAACTGCACCTACGATCCCTGTTCACGCAAAGGCATCTGCTGCCAGTGCATCGCCTACCACCTCAAGATGCGGCAGCTTCCAGGCTGCTGTTTTCCGAAGGACGCCGAGGCCACGTATGACCGCTCGTTCGAGCACTTCGCGCGTCTGGTCCAGAAGGGCGCGATCTGAAAAAAAGCCGTCCCCTTTCGAAGACGGCTTCCGTGCGTTTTGATGGCTGGTCGGGACGACTGGATTTGAACCAGCGACTCCCGCGTCCCGAACGCGGTGCTCTACCAGACTGAGCCACGTCCCGACACATCCAGTAATTTATACGCTATCTTTTTTCGAGAGGCAAGTCTAATTTGCATGCGACGATCCGCATGAAATTATCCATGATCCTGGCGGTGGCCCCCCAGATGACATCGCCCTCGTAGGCATAGGCCCGTGTGCGATAGACTTCCCCTTCATACTCGACCGAATCGCAGCGGTAGCCGGTCTGGGCTGGATGAAAAACCTCGAGAGGCACCTTGACCAGGGCCGCCACCTCCTGGGGGTTCAGCCGGAAGGGATAGGACGGAGGCACCAGCCCGACAAACGGATGCACCACGAATCTGGAGACCAGTGTGAGGGTATCGTCCATCCGGCCAAGAGGCACCACGTCCTCGGGGCAAAGTCCGATCTCCTCGTGCGCCTCGCGAAGGGCGGTCCGCCAGGCGCTGCCGTCCCGGGCCTCGAACTTCCCGCCGGGGAACGAGATCTGCCCTTTGTGATGCGGCACGAGATGCGTCCTCCGGGTCAGGATCACCGCGAGGCCGCTCTGCTCCTCCACAAGGGGGATCAGCACCCCGGCCCTCCGGTGCGTTTCGCGGGCATCGCGGAGCCGCAGGGGCTGTCTCGCGTTGAGAAGCGACCGGACCGTCTCCGAAAACCCGCTCAGGGGCTCACCAGGCGCCAACCCTTCCAAAGAAGGAGCGATGCTCGGATTACATATTTTTTCCACAGCACCCGGCTCACTCACGATCTCTGCGTCACTCCGTAGGTTGCGACATAGCGGTCGAATTCCGCTTTCACAGCGGCATCCATCGGACGAATCTCCCCTTTGATCTTCAAGGGGATCCTATGGTCGTAAAGATAGGCGACGATCTCGCGAATCCCGGCGACGGCATAAACCGGCACCCCGGTCCTCGCTTCGAACTCGGCGATGGCGTCAGCGCCCCGGCGCCCCTCGACGACCCGGCCCGCAGCATCGTAAACCGCCGTGGTCTGCTCGCGGTCGACCGCGATGCCCACCCCGGTCACCTGGCAGGCGATTCCCCGCGCCTCGGCCTCGCCGGCGATCTTCTCGAGCAGTTCGATCTTCGTCCCCATGGAGGTCGCAACATCATCCACGACAAAGATGCGGCACCCGTCAAAGAGCGTCTGGTTGACCAGGAGGCTCTTCACCTTGGAGGCCTCCCCGTGGGTCTTGGCCTCCTTGCGGTCGTATTCGAAGGGCAGATCGCGCCCGTACTCCTCCCAGAGGGCGATGCTGGTGGCCAATGCGATGGCGCTTCCTTTGTAGGACGGTCCGAGGATGACATCCACCTGGCCGCTCAGCCCTTTCGCCGTCATCATCTGCGCGAAAAAACGGCCCATCCCGAGCACCAGCCGACCGGTATTGAAGCGTGCCATGTTCACGAAATAGGGCGTCGGCCGTCCATCCTTCAGGACCAGGCCCTGCTCAAAAAAAATAGCCCCGGTCTCCGCAAGGGACCGGGCCAGTTCTTCCTTGTAGGTTTCCATCAAATTATCATAAGCAATCTTCACGCCTACTTCAACAGTTTCCATCCGGAAATGGTCTTTTTGGCCGATCGGCGCGTCTCGCGAAGCGGCATCGATGGGAATCAGAGGTCCTGGATGGCTTTGAGGGCTTTAGGGATCAGCTTGCGGACGAAGGCCTCGCGGTCAAAGGTGCTCAGCCGCCTGTACTCATCGTAGCCGGGATGGCCCGAGCTGAGGCGTGGGATCTCGGCCTGCAGACCCGGCGCCACCTGATCGAACTGCAGGACGATTTCGACCAGCGCGTAATCCTCTCCCGGGTAGGACTCGATCCAGCCGAGGCGCTTCATGCACTCGAACCGTATCCGATCGAGGATGAAGAGATACTGGTCGATGACGTCCATCTTGTTCTTGGCCGACAGGTCGGCGAACTCGAAACCCGACCCCATCCCCCGCAGGGTCATGATCAGATCATAAATGTAGAAGGTCCCTTTTTCCCTCCCCTGGGCAAGGAAGGTCAGGGTCTGAAGGGATAGGCCGGACAGGCACGTCTCCGCACCGAAATCCTCGCCGAAACGGGCCCCCCAGTTGCGGTAGGCCCGCTTGACGAGAAGATCCTGCCGCTTTGCAGACAGATCGATGACTACCGTCATAGCCTTCTTCGTCTTCCGCCCCGCCACGCCGAAACGTCCGATCCCAGGCCGCCCTCCCGGCGGCCCCCGGTCGCAAAAACGACCGGCCCATCCTCGTCCGTCACGCCCCAGGCCATGATCGAGGCCCGTGCTACCGGTTCAGACAGGCCCTGACAAACCCGTAGAAAAGAGGCGCCGGCCGCTCCATGCGGGAGGTCAGCTCGGGATGTGCCTGGGTCGCCGCAAAGAACCGGAGCTGCGGGAGTTCGATGAATTCCACCAGCCGTCCGTCCCGCGACAGGCCCGAAAAGATCATTCCGTTGTCGGCGATCCGCTGGTGGTAGTCCGGGTTGACCTCGTAGCGGTGGCGATGGCGCTCCGAGACTTCGGCGGCACCGTAGAGCTCCCGCACCAGGGTCTCCTCCTTCAGAACCGCCGGATAGGCACCGAGCCGCATCGTCCCCCCCTTGTCCTTCACCGTGCGCTGCTCGGGCAGGATGTCGATCACCGGGTGGGGGGTGTCGGGGTCCATCTCGGTCGAGTTGGCGCCCTCGAGCCCGCAGACATGGCGGGCGAACTCGATCACGGCCAGCTGCAGGCCGAGGCACAGCCCCAGAAAAGGGATGTCCCGCTCCCGCGCCATGCGGATGATCTCGATCTTGCCTTCGGTCCCCCTCACCCCGAATCCGCCCGGCACGACAATGCCGTCCACCCCTTCCAGCACATCCGATTCATCGAGGTTCTCGAGCCCGGTCGTCTCCACCCATTTCAGATTGACCTTGCATCGAAGATGGGCCGAACAGTGGTTGAAGGCCTCGATGATCGACGCGTAGGAATCCTCGAGCTTCGTGTATTTGCCGCACATGGCGACCGTTACGGCGTATTCGGGGTTGCGGATGTTCTCGATGTACTGCCGCCACTTGCGCAAGTCCGGGGGGCTGTAAATGTGGAGCTTTTTGTGGATGATCTCCGGCAGGCCTTCCTGCTCGAAGATCAGGGGGATCTCATAGATGTCTTCGACGTCGAGCCCGGTGATCACGGCATTGGGATGCACATCGCAGAAACTCGCGATCTTGGACTTGATCTCCCGGGTGAGGAACTCCGAACAGCGGCCGATGATGATATCCGGGAAGATGCCGCGCTGCTTCAGCAGGTTCACGCTCTGCTGCGTCGGCTTGGATTTCTGCTCATTGACCCCGTAGGGGATGGGCACGTAGGTCAGGTGGACGTAGAGGATATTTTCGCGGCCCACATCCTCTTTCATCTGCCGCATCGCTTCCAGGAAGAGTTCATTTTCGATATCCCCGACCGTTCCCCCGATCTCGACGATCACGAGGTCCGGCTGCTCTTCCTGGGAGATTTCGAAGATGTGGTGCTTGATGATGTCGGTCACGTGCGGGATGTACTGGACGGTCTTTCCGAGGTAGTCCCCGCGCCGTTCCTTCTGGCGGACCATGTCGAAGACCTTGCCCATGGTGAGGTTCCACTTGGACTTGCAGTTGACCCCCAGGAACCGCTCGTAGTGCCCGAAATCCATGTCCACCTCGCCCCCGTCCTCCAGCACGAAGACCTCGCCGTGCTCGAACGGGTTCATGGTGCCCGGATCCACGTTCAGATACCCGTCGCACTTAATGGGGATGATCTTGAGCCTCGAAGAGAGGAGGTGGCCGATGGAGGCCGCGGCGATCCCTTTTCCCAGGCCGGAGAGGACACCGCCCGTGACGATGATGTATTTCGTGGGCATAATGAAGAAAACCTTATCGGCGGAGGAACCGTGCTCCCGGCAGGACGCCGAAGGGCCTGCCGCCTCATCCCCTCGGGACCCGGGATCGAGCCGCCTTCTTCGGCGGCGGCTCCTGAGCTTCTGGAATCCACCGCCTCGAGGCTCTCATATTCAGGCGATCACCGCCTTGCCGGGAATCATCACTCTGCGCAAAACGCACGCGCCAGGACTGCCGCTCCCGCAGCAGAGCGCGCAGCCGAAACAACTCTTACCCATAAAAAGGAAATCAAGCATTTGTACGGAGGCGACGTGTAGGCCGCCGCACAAGCAAACGTGCAGATGGACACCGAGATTGCCAAAAAGGCCCTTTCGGAACAGCAAAACAACCCCATCGATGCGTGCGGATCAGACCCGTTCGCAGTCAACCTGTACGCTTCTCAGAGAGGAAACTAACCGCCCCCAACCCAATAGTCAAGCCCAATTCCAGGTGCCGCCATGGCCCCCGAAACAGCCATCCGCAGGGATTGCCCTTGACCGCCTCGACAAAAGGGGTAAAATGAAAAACTTTTTTATTTTATGGGGAAATCAGGAATAATCCATGCCCGAACCGATCATCGCCATCGTGGGCCGCCCGAATGTCGGAAAGTCCACCCTTTTCAACCGCATCTCGCGCTCGCGCGACGCCCTGGTCGACAACCGCCCGGGCGTGACCCGCGACCGCATCCATGCCTCGGTCCTGTACGAGGGGGTGCGTTTCACCCTGGTCGACACCGGCGGGTATGACGATCTCGGCCAGGATCCCCTCCTCGGCCAAGTCCGCCGTCAGGTGGACCGGGCCATGCAGGAGGCCGACCGCGTCATCCTCGTGGTGGACGGCCGCCAGGGTGTGCTGCCCGGCGACGCCGAGATGGCCCAGACGCTCCGCCGGAGCCGGAAACCGTTTTTCGTCGCGGTCAACAAGATCGACGGGCCTGAACACGAGCATCTGTCGAATGAATTCTTCGGCCTCGGGGTGGAACAGGTGCACCCGGTCTCGGCCGCGCACGGCTATGGCGTGCGCGCGCTCATGGAAGCCGTCACGGCCGATTGGCCGTCCGAAGAGACGCCCCCGCAGGAGCAGCAGGAAGGCGGCCCCATCCGCGTGGCCGTCCTGGGAAAACCCAACGTCGGGAAATCCTCCTTCATCAACCGCATCCTCGGCGCCGAGCGCCTGGTGGTCAGCGATCTTCCCGGCACCACCCGCGATGCGGTCGACACCCCGTTCTCCTTCAAAGGGCGGGACTATGTCCTGATCGACACGGCGGGCATCCGCAGGAAGGCCCGCGTCAAGGAGAAGATCGAAAAATTTTCCGTGATCAAGGCCTTGAAGCGCCTCGAACAATGCCACGTTGCGGTTCTGATGCTGGATGCCTTCGAAGGGGTCGCCGAGCAGGACGCCCGGATCTGCGGGTACGCCCTCGAAAAGGGCAGGGGACTCGTCCTGGTGATCAACAAATGGGACCTCGTGAAAGGAGACCGGTCGAAGCAGGCGGACCTCAAGCGGACCCTGGACCGCGAGCTGTCCTTCGTCTCTTTCGCGCCCCGGATCCAGGTCTCGGCCCTGACCGGGGAGCGCGTCATGAAGGTCTTCCGCGAAATCGACCTCGTCTACAGCCAGTTCGCGAGTTCTTTCAGCACCGGGGCGGTCAACGCAGCCCTTCAGGAGGTGGCCGGACAGCATCCCCCGCCGCGCATCGGACACGGGCGGGTGCGGTTGTTCTACGCAACGCAGGTCGGAAGCCGCCCCCCCGCCTTTGTGGTCTTCGCAAACCGCCCCGACAAGATCACCCCGGCTTATGAGCGCTTTCTCCTGAACGGCATGCGTGAGCGGCTCGGCCTGGAGAAGACACCCATCCGGCTCTTTTTCAGGCGGAAGTGACGGCCGGCGACCCGGCTCATCCGGCAGGCTCGTTCCGCCCGATGCAGTCCAGGAGGGTCTTCCTGAGACGCTCCCTGACATCATCCGGCATGGACTCGCAGGGGACCCTGCGGCAGAGGGCGATGGTCTTTTTCAGAGACTCGACGCAAGCCTTGCAGGGCGGGCACTCTTCGAGATGGGCCTCGATCTCCAGGCAGGTCTCCGGAGTCAACTCCCCGTCCAGATATTCCGAGACCCGTTCGAAGTATTTCCGGCACTCTTCGCTCATCGGGCGCCCTCCTCCCAGCCGTCCTCGGCTATGGCCTGGCGCAGGAAAAGCCGCGCGCGGTGCAGCCGGGTCTTGACCAGTTGCGTCGAAATCCCCATGATTTCAGAAGTTTCCTCCGTGCTGAACCCCTCGATATCACGCAGATTGAACACCATCCGGTATTTCGGCGGAAGCGCGGCGATGGCCTGTTCGATCCGTTCCTTCAACTCGGCGCGGATCAGATGGTCTGACGGATTTTCGGACCAGTCGGGGATCTCATAGGCAACCGGACCATCCTCACCCGGTATCAGGGCGTCGAGCGACAACTCCCGGTCGGGTTCGCATTTCTTTTTCCGCCGCTTTTTCAGACACGCCCTGGCCGCTATCTTGAAAAGCCAGTTCCGGAGCTTGGTCTCCCCCCGAAAACCGTCCAGATAGCGGAAGGCACTGAGGAAAGTCTCCTGAGTGACATCCTCCGCATCCTCGAGCTGACGGCACATCTTCAGCCCAAAATTGAACAGTCGGTCTCCGTACCGGCGGACGATCTCGTCCATGGCCTCGGGCGCCCCTTCTTTGAAACGCCCGACCAGATCGCTGTCCGAAGCATCCCGGAGTTGATTTTCCATGCCAGCCCACCATATTAGTCTTGCATCATCGCGGGGATTTTCTTAACCTGAAACAAACTCTTAACAAAAAGACCCGGGCATTTCAAACGAAATGAGGCTTGGACGGGCGTCGGGCGGCAATCGGACGTTCGGGGCGAACGTCCTGGAACGCTCTGCATCCCCCAGCGCAAGAGCCCGATAATTCAAAGCGGTGTGGGTCTTGTACAACAGTCCCGGACCCGGAGCCAAACGGCAAGGTTGGACAGATGGGACTCATCTTCGACCAAGAGACCTCCGAACTTTACGAATCCTGGTACCAGTCCCCTCACGGGCGTGCCGTCGATCAATCCATCGAACGCCTCCTCCGCTCTCAAATCCGCCCCAAATCAGGCGATCGGGTACTGGACGTCGGGTGCGGAACAGGGCACCATATCCTGAACCTCGCGCGGCTGGGACTCGATGCCTCCGGTGTGGATGCCTCCCCTTATGCCATCCGGCGCGCACGTGAAAGGCTCGGCCCAGGTGTTGAACTCCGGACGGGGTACGCCGAAGACCTCCCTTTCGATGACAATGCCTTCGATGTCGTTGTGCTGATCAACACTTTGGAATTCCTGGACAACCCCTTGGCGGCGCTTCGCGAGGCGGGGCGGGTCGCCCATCGCAAGGTGTTCGTCGGCGTCCTGAACAGCCTTTCCTGGGTGGGCCTCATCAAGCGGATCCAGGGATACATGGGCGATCGGGTTTTCCGCCGGGCAAAATTCTATCACCTCTGGCAGATCAAGTCCCTGATGCAGGCGGCCTTCGGGGACGTCCCCATTTCATGGGGCTGCATCAACATCGGGCCGGCCTTTTTCGGACGCAGTGAATCCCAGGGGGATCAGAGCCCTTTCGGTTCGTTCCTCGGAGTCGGCGCCACCATGACCTATCGCTTGCGCACCGAAAACGTCCCGCTTACGGTGCGGATCAAGAACGGACAGCGCAGTCTGGTTTCTGTCCGGACTGCCGGTGAGATCAACCGCAAGACAGGAGACTGGGTCGATGAAAGAAGCCTACCTTTATGACCGCCTGGAAGAAGAGCGGGTCCGTTGCGCCCTCTGCAACCACCGCTGTGTGATCAAACCGGGAAAACGCGGCATCTGCGGCGTCCGTGAAAACCGAGGGGGGACCCTCTACAGCCTCGTTTACGGGAAGGTCATTGCCGCGCACACGGACCCCATCGAGAAAAAACCCCTTTTTCATTTCCTTCCCGGGAGCCTTTCCTATTCGATCGCCACGGTCGGCTGCAACTTCCGATGCCGTTTCTGTCAGAACGCCGACATCTCGCAGATGCCCGCCGAGACCGGCCGCATCGACGGAAAGGACACCACCCCGGAGGCCGTCGTCGAGGCCGCGCTCGCAAGCGGTTCCGAATCCATCGCCTACACCTACACCGAACCGACGATCTTCTTCGAAATGGCCCGCGACACCGCCCTGCTGGCGGACAGCAAAGGACTCAAGAACGTCTTCGTCTCGAACGGTTACATGACCCCGGAATGCCTCGAATCCATCCACCCCCACCTCCACGCCGCAAACGTGGACCTCAAGGCCTTCACCGACCGCTTTTACAAAGAGCAGTGCGGCGCGAAGCTCGCCCCGGTCCTGACAACCCTCGAGACCATGAAACGTCTGAACGTCTGGCTCGAGGTGACGACCCTCCTGATCCCGGGGCACAACGACGACCCGGGCGAACTGCGGGAGCTGGCCGATTTCCTCGTAAGCCTCGATCCTTACACCCCATGGCACATCAGCCGCTTCTACCCGACCTACAAACTCCTGGACGCTCCCCCGACCCCGCCCGAAACCGTGCGGCGGGCCCGTGACATCGGCTACGAAGCCGGCCTGAAGTACGTTTACACCGGCAACCTGCCGGGTGACATGGGGGAGAAAACCTACTGCCCCGACTGCGGCGAACTCCTGATCGACCGCGTTGGGTTCCGGGTCGGAGGCGTGCGGATCAAAAACGGGAAATGCGCCCAATGCGGCGGCAGCGTCGCCGGCGTGTGGACGCATTGATATTTGCAGGGTTTTGTGATACCGTTCCAGTTGCGGGGAGGGCTCTCAAAGGGTTCTTCTCAAACCGCCCCCGCTGAATCCGTTTTTCGGCCTTCTTCCATTCAGCGGGGGATTTCTATTATCAGGGCGCCAAAGGAGTCCGGTCCATGCAGCCAAAAGACGAGCTGTCGCTCAAGATCACCAAGGAGATCGTCGTCAAATTCATCGAGGTAGGCCGCCTGTCCGTAAGTTCCTTCGAGATGGTCTGGAACCAGGTCTATAACACCGTGCGTAAATCGGTGGAGAAGAACACGCCTGCCAATCAATAAGTCACATCCACCAGGAAAAGGCCATGGGCGGGCGCTGTAGCCCCCGCCGCCCGCCGATCCCGGGCCTCCAGAACGCCCTCGAACTCCTCTACCGTCAATTTACCCCTCCCGGCGGACACCAGGGTGCCGACGATGTTGCGGACCATGTGGCGCAGAAAGCCGTCGGCCTCGAGTTCGATCGTCAAGAACCGGTTCGCTTCAACCAGCAGATCCGCCTTGAGAATCGTCCTCACCGGGTTGCGGTTGGAGCTTCCGGCCGCTCGAAAGGATGAAAAGTCGCGGGTCCCCACGATCGAGGCCAGACAGCCCCGCATGCGTTCCGCATCGAGCGGTTGCGGAATGTGCCAGGCCGTCCGCCGCAGGAAGACATCGTGCACCTCGCCGTTGAAGATGTGATAACGATACCGCTTCTTTCGGGCGCTGTAGCGCGCGTTGAATGACAGGGGCGCATCTTCGGCGCCCAGAACGCGGATGTCCTTTGGCAGGAGCGCGTTCAGACCCTTGCGGACGACCCAGGCATCCAGGCGGGAGCCGGTCTTGAAATTGCAGACCTGATTCATCGCGTGGACGCCGGCATCGGTGCGCCCCGAGGCGATGACGGCCACGGGTACCCCCAGCATTTGGGCGAGTTTTTCCTCCACCACCTCCTGGATGGTCACGCCGTTTTTCTGACGCTGCCACCCGTGGTAGTTCGAGCCGTCATAGGCCAGGATCAGTTTGATGTTTCGCTCGGGCACCTTGAACAAAAAGGGGAGCCAAAAGCTCCCCTTCCGAATGCATCGCTCCCCATCGAACCGCTGCGGTTTCTAGCGGCGCTGCGGGGCTGAATGATCATCTCGACGAACCGTTTACCGCTTGGAATACTGATAACGGGCACGCGCACCGGGCTGACCGTATTTTTTCCGCTCTTTCATGCGCGAATCACGAGTCAGGAAGCCCCGCTTCTTGAGGACTTCCCTCAACTCAGGATCGCCGGAAACCAATGCGCGGCTGACGCCGTGCCGGATGGCACCCGCCTGGCCGGCGACACCGCCGCCCCTCACATTCACATACAGATCGAAGCGATCCATGAGCTCAGCGGCCTTCAGCGGCTCCAGGATCGTGCTGCGGTCGGACTCCTGGACCAGGTATTCCTGCACCGGCTTCTTGTTGATGATGATCTGGCCGGTTCCCGGGCGCATAAACACGCGTGCGACGGCCGTTTTCCGCTTACCTGTGGCGTACCATGTTCCTTCTGCCATTTAGATCTCCCACTGATCGGGTTGTTGAGCCTGATGCGGGTGTTCCGGGCCGGCGTAGACCTTCAACTTTTTGAGCTGACGGCGCCCCAGGGGGCCCTTGGGAAGCATCCCTTTGACCGCAAAACGCACGAGATCCTCCGGTCTTTTTTCACGGAGTTTCCCGGCGGAAATGGCTTTCAGCCCGCCGATATATCCGCTGTAACGGTAGTAAAATTTTTGGTCCCACTTGTGACCGGTCATCAGCACCTTGTCGGCGTTGACCACAATCACGAAATCGCCCGTGTCCGCGTGCGGGGTGAAAATAGGCTTGTCCTTGCCCCTGAGCCGCATGGCGATCTGGGTCGCAAGCCGCCCCAGCACATGATCGGCGGCATCCACGACGACCCACTTCTTATTGACCTCGTGTTCCTTCGCGACAAACGTCTTCATCATGACATTCCCATCCTTCAGAGTTGAAAAGAGCTTTTTAAACGAAAAACTCGCCTGTGTCAAGCCATTTCTTCGAAAAATAGGGTTGACAAAGAAAACCGATGCTGGTATCTAATTCACTCACGTGGGCGCCCGTAGCTCAGTTGGATAGAGCGCCGGGCTTCGAACCCGTAGGTCGCAGGTTCGAGTCCTGCCGGGCGCGCCAGGGTAGTATTAGGATGGGCCAGTAGCTCAGCTGGTAGAGCAGTTGACTCTTAATCAATTGGTCGAGGGTTCGACTCCTTCCTGGCCCACCAGGAAATTCAAGGGGTTGCGGTGATGAACCGCAGCCCCTTTTTTCTTGCACTCTGCGGTTTTCCTCCACTGCTTTCCCCTGCCTTTTCCAAGAATCCTTCGGTTTCACGGAAGATCGCGAAACAGTTCGACGCGCGTTTACAGTTCCTCGCAGTATGCCTGCACTCTTTCGAGAAAGGCTGGACTGATGGGAACCGTCCTGTTTTCCTTGTAGTCGAAAAGGACCATGGTCGATTCACCCGCCGCGTAGATCGTATCGGGGTCACCCCGTTTCACAATCCGGTATTTGAAGACGAAGCTCTTCTTCCCGACCCGCCCGATCCAGACCTGGATGGCGATCCGGTCCCCCAGCTTCAAGGGCGTGATGTAGTCGCAACTGATGCGCGCCAGGATGAAGGGATACTCGGACGGATCCACGATCTCCAGCACACGGGCAAGGAAAGCGCTTCGCCCCTCCTCGAAATAGGTCAAGAAAACGGCATTGTTCACGTGGCCCATAGCATCGACGTCCCGGAAACGCACCGTGAGATCGTCTACGATTATCTGATGATTTTCCATCGTTTTCACCCGTCGCAGTTCCTTCCTTCCAGTTCCCGACCCTACAGCATGCTGCCGGGCCGGTTTAAACCGCCGGTCTGACGTCCCTATGCGGATTCATTAAAACCGTTGCCATTTACCCGATCATTGTGAAAGAAGACGGTTGAGGGATCTAGCCACAAGATCTAGAATAGATGCACACAAGGCAGTCGAATCATGCCGCACCCTTGTTGGATCAAGGGTCGAATACTATTTTTATATCCAATTATTACAGCACTTTTTTCGAACAAATCGCAAGGAGAAGATCCATGAATCATACACCGGATGCCCATTGGCCGGACATGCACCTCCACCCCGTCGGCATCGTACGCAGCGACATCACGTCGCCTGTGCTTGCAGCCGGCGACGGGGACCTCGAATTGCAGGAGAAAAAGGAAGCGATCCGCCAGCACCACGAACAGGTGGAGGGCGGCGTCTGCGAACTCGTCATCTTTCCCGACTTCGCCGAGTTGCTGGAAGGCATCGAGGATTTTTCGCACGTCATGGTGCTTTACTGGCCGCACCTGATCGACCCATCGAAGCGGCAGCTGAGAAAAGTCCACCCCATGGGCCGCAAGGACCTGCCCCTGAGGGGCATCTTTTCCACCTGCAGCCCCGCAAGGCCGAACCCGATCCTGGTGTCCGTGGTCCCGCTGCTCGAGCGGGACGGCAACATCCTGCGAGTCAAGGGGCTGGAGGCCGTCGACGGCAGCCCGATCATCGACCTCAAACCGTTTGTCGAACCTTCCCACGGAGCAAAAAACCCCAAGGTCCCCGAGTGGATGAGCCGCATCCACCGGGACCTCGGCCTCGAGACCAAAGAGAAGGCCTGAAGAGTCTTTTACCGGATGAATGGCTGTATAGGCATCTGTCCCATCGCACCTTTTGTTAAAATCAAATGGGGCGAGGCGCCAAAAAAGGAAAGAAACCCCGTCACCAACCCGACAGAAAGGAGCCCCCGGAAATGGAAGGCGATCACAAGCATCAGCACGAGCACGGACACGAACACACTCACGTTCACGAACATCCCCACGAACACGGCGGCAAGGCGCACTCCCATCCGCACGAACACGCCCATAGCCACGAACATACGCACGAGCATGCTCATCCGCACCACCATGAGCAGGACAGCCGCGGGCACGATCACGATCATGCCGGCAATCATGACCCCCACGATCACGACCATCCCAACCATTTGAAAGAGCCGCATGAGCACGCTCATGACGCAGGGGAGTGAACCCGAGGTCAGCCGCATCCACGACCGTAAGACCGTGCTGCGCCGCCCGGTGATCCGGGCGGCGTAGCACGGTTCCGTCGCAAGGCACTGGCAAACCCGATCCGGACAACGCCCGGCGGCTACCCAGCCTTATGCAGAGGAAAGGGTATGTGCATGGAGCGGCGCTTCCTTGATGTGCACATCGCGCTGGGGGAAGGGGATCTCGATGTTGTGGGCCTTGAAGGTGTCCCAGATCGCCAGGCGCAGGTCACTGCTGACATTGGCCACGCCATTGGCGGGGTCAGTAATCCAGGCACGGAGTTCCAGATCCACCGAATTGTCACCGAACCCCGTGAGCCGGCAGGAAGGCCCGGGCTTTGCAAGGACGCGGGGGATGCCTGTGGCGGCCGCCACCATCAGATCCATGGCTCGATGGATGTCCGTGTCATAGGAGACGCCCACGCCGATCTTCAGCCTGACCAGGTTGTTCGAAAAGGACCAGTTGATGACCTGGTGGGTGATGAGATCCTCATTGGGTATCAGGTATTCGAAGCCGTCCCGGGTAAGCACCGATACATAGCGCGCCCCGAGGGATTTGATGCGGCCATAGCTGTTTCCCACTTCGATGACGTCGCCCGGTTTGATCGATTTGTCCATCAGGAGGATGATCCCGCTGATCAGGTTGCTGACCACTTTCTGAAGACCGAACCCGATTCCGACACCCACAGCCCCGCCGATGAAGGCGAAAGCCGAAAGATTGATGCCCAGGCTGCCGAAGGCAACCGCCACTGCGATCACGAGCAACGTGACCTTCAGCGCCTTGCTGAGCAGGACCTGGACCGACGGCGTCAGATCCTGAAGGGTGTGAATCCTCTTTTCGAACAGCCCCGCAGCTCCAAGGGCCAATCGCAGCAGGACCGTGAGGACGATCATTCCCTTGATCACCAGCAGGACCGAGATTCGGATGCCGCCGAGATCGACGCCGATCCGGTCGAGCAGAACCATGGCAGGTCCAAGCAGATTGAGGATATGCAGGGCCGCCAGGGTCCAGGCGCCGGCGGCGATCAAGCGGCCCCACCGCGCCCCTCCCAGAATGGAGGCGGTGAAACGGATCATGACCCAGGCTGTAAGGAGGCGAGCCACAAGGCTCAAAAGGGGTCCCGTCAGGTCGTAGGCGAGAAAGACCGCACGCACGGCGTAAAGGATGAAGATGGCCGCGAGAAAAGGGACGACATGGGCGAACGCCGACAGAAACCGCTCAAAGAAGCCCCCCTGTCCCTCCGGAACAGCCGCCCGGAGTTCGAGGCGCTTCTTGACCGGCCTGACAAGGAGGAACGCTGTCGGAATCAGGACCACGATCACGGCCGCCTCCATCAGCGTCTGCGCCGTAAACACCTGGTCCACGACCCACGCCCACCCGTTCGAGGCGAGCGATGACCAGTAGCCTATTTCGAGATATTTGTCCAAATGCGTCTACATCCCTGCAATTATGTGGTGATCCGGTGCAAATGTCATGGCATGGACGACCATACTGGATTTAGCAGCCTCTGACAACCTTCTTCCCCTTTCAGCTGCATTCTGAAGCACTCGTGACCATCCGGTCCTGGTTCTATCCCCCCGAAACCGGGATGTGTATATCCAATACCTCCCCGGGCTGGATCACATGATCGAAGCCGTGCACCCGCCCATCGATAAAGACATGGAGCATCATGTCTTCGAATTCTTCAGGGTCCCCGATGCCGGGGATAGATTGGAGCAGATCGGCTATGGTGCTGCCGGGTGCCACCTCCAAAACCAGTTCGTCGCCACCGCCGAGGGCTGCCTGAAGTTTTTCGGTGGATCCGACCGCATAAAACGATTTGATTCTGACCTTGATCATCCTTCTCCCCTTTTACATTGATTAGTGCTTGACTATGATTATAAATTGCGTTATGCTTTTTTGTTATGTAATTTTGCGACCCTACCACGATCAGGATAACTTGCATGAGTTTCGCGCGATTGCTCTCCTTATTGACGCCGCCTTGATTTCTTTTCAAAGGCGTCCGTCCGCCAAGATTCCCAAAAGACGACGATCCGCCCGGGCGGGCCTTCCCGCCTCGAAAAAATCCTGCTCCACCTATCCGAACATGACGTATCAAGGGACCGTGCCATGAATCCAGCCACTGCTGCTTACCGGGTGTCGAAAAACACCCTTTTGCATACGGAAATCCAACGCAGGCGCACCTTCGGCATCATCAGCCACCCCGATGCCGGCAAGACCACCTTGACCGAGAAACTGCTGCTCTTTGGCGGCGCAATCAACATGGCCGGAGCGGTAAAGGCCCGTAAGGCCAGCCGGCACGCCACCAGCGACTGGATGGCCATCGAGCAGCAGCGCGGCATCTCGGTGACGACTTCGGTCATGAAATTCAATTACCGCGATTACGAGATCAACCTGCTCGATACGCCCGGGCACCAGGACTTTTCAGAGGACACTTACCGGGTGCTCACCGCAGTGGACAGCGCCGTCATGGTCATCGACGGCGCCAAAGGGGTTGAAACGCAAACGCGTAAACTGATGGAGGTTTGCCGCATGCGCAACACCCCGATCCTCACCTTCATCAACAAGCTCGATCGCCAAGGCATGGCGCCGCTCGACATCCTGGCCGACATCGAGGAAAACCTGCAGATAGAGTGCGTCCCGCTTTCATGGCCGATCGGCATGGGCAAGCGTTTCAAAGGAACCTACAATCTTTACCGCAAGGAACTGAACCTCTTCAAGCCCGGCGAGGAAAGGATCTCCGAAGATATCCTCACCATCCGCGATCTGGACGACCCGCTTCTCGATGAGGTCCTTGGCACACAGGCCGAAGAACTCCGTGAGGACGTGGCCCTTCTGGAAGGGGCGGCCGACCCCTTCGATCTGCAGGAATATCTCAAGGGCAGCCAGACACCTGTCTTTTTCGGCAGCGCCATCAACAATTTCGGCGTCCGTGAAATGCTCGACGCCTTCGTTGAAATCGCCCCGGCGCCCCAGCCGCGCCCGACAACCACCCGCACCGTCCACCCTGAAGAAGAGTTGTTCTCCGGATTCGTCTTCAAGATCCAGGCGAACATGGACCCGGCCCACCGGGACCGGCTGGCCTTCCTGCGTGTCTGCTCGGGCCGCTTCGAGCGCGGGATGCGCGCACGCCATCACCGGATCGGGAAAGACATCCAGATCGCCAACCCGATCATCTTCATGGCCCAGGACCGGGCCCTGGTCGAGGAAGCCTGGCCGGGGGACATCATCGGCATCCACAATCACGGAACCATCAAGATCGGCGACACCTTCTCCGAAAAGGAACCCCTTCAGTACACGGGGATCCCCAATTTCGCCCCTGAGCACTTCCGGCGGGTGCGCCTGAAGTCCCCTCTCAAGGCCAAACAACTTCAGAAGGGGCTGACCCAGCTGGCCGAAGAAGGCGCCGTGCAGGTGTTTCGCCCCCTGAACCGAAACGATTTTATCCTCGGTGCGGTCGGAGCGCTCCAGTTCGAGGTGACGGTCGCCCGCCTCAAGGCCGAGTACGGCGTGGACGCCGCCTACGAGCCCATCGGCTACAACACCGCCCGATGGATCGATTGCCCTGACAAGGTCCGGCTCAAGGCCTTTGAAACGGCGAACCGGGCGCAATTGGCACGGGATACGGGAGACAACCTGACATTTCTGGCCGAGGGCGAGTGGGAAATCAAGTTCGTGGCCGAGCGCTGGCCGGAGGTGACCTTCCTGAAGACCCGGGAGCACCTCTGATCCGCGGTCCTTTTTCAGCCGCCGAAATTGGGGTTGATGAACTCGATCCGGTCTCCGTCCTCCACCCGTACATGCTCATAATCCTGCGGGTAGACGAACCGGCCGTTGTGTTCCACGATGAGGTGCTTGTCCCCTTCCTTGAAGTATTCGATCAGCTGCACAATATCGAGAGCGTCGGGGAGCTGCTCCATCATCCCGTTCACGGTGATCTTCATGCCTGAACCCTCTCCTTTCGAAATTCGGACGGCTCGGGCACCGCAGACGCAATCCCTGAACTTCCATCCGGAAATGGTCTTTTTGGCGGATATAGGCCATCGTACCACGCGATTTCGTCAGCCTTGCATCCGCCCATTTTTCGACGACGCGTGCCCGGGACATTTTTCGACAAGCTCTTCACCTATATTCCAATATTCTAATCTTTCAATATAGATTTTCAAACCTGAAAATCATTCAAAAAGCCGTTTTACCCTTTCCAAAGCAGCAGATTTAAGGGACGGGTTTGAAATGCATGCGGCGCAACCCGCAACGGGCCGCGCCGCATGCTCCCGCCTGTTTTGAACCCGCAACCTGACGTCAAAACACCGAATTTATGAGCCGAACTGGGGCAGATCCTACGCCACGAAATCCGGCTACGTCTCGAAGCGGATTGTTCCTAATGGTTCGAACACCCTCCGCACACAGCGCAGGCCGGATTCCGCTTCACCTTGATCTCCCGAAACGAGAGATTCCTGCCGTCGAAGATCAAAAGCCTTTCCTTCAAAATCCCGTCGAGCCCCAGCAGGATCTTGACCGCCTCGATGCTCTGGAGCGAGCCGATCACCCCGGGGACCGCTCCCAGCACACCGATCGTTCGTCCACTCGGGCGGTCTTCCATGGGAAAGAGACACTCGAGGCAGGGTCCCTCTCCTGGAATGAAACTCGATAGCATGCCGCCGAAGCCCTCCACCCCGCCGTAGATGAAAGGAATCCCCGCCTGCACGGCGGCCCGGTTCAACGCCTTGCGGGCCGCGAGGTTGTCCGTGCCGTCCAAGAGGAGGTCGCAGCCGTCGGCAAACCTGGCAGCGCTTCCGACATGGATCTCCGCCTGGACCGCTTCGATTCGGCAGTGGGGATTGAGCGCCCGGAGTTTCTCTTCAGCCGAGAGCACCTTGGGCCTGTCTATGTCAGCCGTCGTGTGGATCAACTGCCGGTTCAGGTTGCTCATTTCCACGCAGTCGCGATCCACGATCCGCAGCGAACCGACTCCGCACGCCGCCATCTGATAGGCGAGGATCGAACCCAACCCCCCGACCCCGCCGATCAACACGCGGCAGCGTGAAAGACGATCCTGGCCTTTGCGGCCGATCTCCGGCATGATCAACTGCCGCCCATAGCGGGCAACCTCTGTCTCAGCAAAATCTTTGACCACCCTATTCCTCCCCGCTGACCTGCCTTGCAGGAAAACAGTGTTCAGCCCATGATTTCAATAGACACGATTTTCGTGCTGCACTATTATTTTTTTATGAAGAACGTCACGATCACGCTTGATGAAGAGGTCGCCCGTTGGGCTCGTATCCGTGCAGCGGAGAAAGACATGAGCCTTTTCCGACTCGTGGGTGACTTGCTCCGAGAGAAAATGCTCGACAAAAGCAACTATGATCTTTCAATGCAGAATTACCTCGCCCACCCCGCCCGTGCGCTGAAGGAAAAAGATCACGCCTACACCAACCGTGAGGCGCTTCATCACCGAGAAGGTCTTCGTTGACACCCATGTTCTCGTTTACAGCAGGGGCACATCCAAGCCTGCGAGGCAAATCCTCAACGTTGGACACCTTCTGAAGAACACTTATCGCCTGATAAGGTTTAGATGGAATCAACCCCGGCCTTGGGTATTGCGGACCGTCAGATGACAGGGACCACAGGAATTCACTCCCGCATGTAGAAAAGAAGAGCAACCGTGGAAAAATCCGATATTTTTGACGAGATCTATCGCACCTACCTGGCCGGTGTCTCGTCCATCGATCTCAAAGAGGCCCAAAAGAGGCTTGGCATCGAAGCTGCGGAAGGCGTTATCCGCATTCCCTTTTTCGGAGGCGTTTACCGCGTCTCATCCGAAGGCATCACCGACCCCTCCGGTCATCGACCACGCCACCTCGTCAGCGTGATCCTCTGCCAATATCTCCTGCTTTGCCCACAGGAAGAACCGACGGATTCGGAATGGGTCACCTATAAGGATTTCAAGGATGCCGCCCCGTTTGTGGGTGGTTTCAGGACCAATGCCGAAAACCCGATCGCCGCCCTGTTCGCCGGCCGCCTCCCGGAGCTCGAAGGCGCAGCGAGAAGTCTCACCGGACGCCCTGTCGACATCGGAATAGCGAGCGATATCGCCCTGAGATTCGACGCACTCCCCAAGATCCCCCTCCTGATGCTTTTCAACGACCGTGACGAGGATTTCGCCGCTCAGTGCACGCTCCTCTTCGAAAGGCGGGCCGAAAGCTATCTCGACATGGAATGTCTTGCCATGATCGGCTGGGCGCTCGCAGACGGACTGAACCAAATCGCGAAGCAATGACACACGTTGGACCCTTGAAAAGCTGGGAACCGGCCTGACAACCCGTTCAGGATGCGACCAAACGCAACCCCCCGCCCAACCGGCCAAAATCGGGTAGGAGGCGGGGTTGCTCCCGCCCTCCTCCCACACCACCGGGGATGCGGTTCGGTACCACGGAGGACCTTCACCTCCAAGTCAGTGCGCCCTGCCGGGCGCACAAAAGCAAGAGGCGCAACCTATTGAGATTGCGCCTCATTTCACACCCATGGTGCCGAAGGCGGGATTTGAACCCGCACGGCCGTCGGCCACTACCCCCTCAAGATAGCGTGTCTACCAAATTCCACCACTTCGGCACTGATCTACTGGTTTTCAGCCGGGGGCGCGGGGGCTTCCGGCTGCGCTTCCCCCCCGGGTGTCGCCTGGTCTGTCACAGGAGGATTGGTACTCTTCACCCCTTCCATGATGGACGAGGTAGTCCCTTTCCCGAAGAAGAAGGAGAGAGTCAGGGACGTCACCATGAAGAGGATCGCGACGAGCGTAGTGACCTTGTGCAGAAAGGACGTAGCCCCTGTGCTTCCGAATACGGTCTGGCTCGATCCTCCGAAAGCCGCCCCCATCCCGGCCCCTTTGCCGCGTTGAAGGAGGACGATGATAATCAGGGCGATGCACGCCGCGATATGCAGGATAATAAAAATGGGCTTCATTTAAAAAACCAATCCCCTAAAAAGTTACCTGAAATCTCGAAACGTTGATTGTACCTTCCCGATTTATTTTTGCAAGAAAAAATTTGCAACCGTCTTCATCGAGTGAAGAAGGGCAGGAAAAAACGGACCCTCCTCAACGAAAAAACTCCAAACTGCCGGCAAAACAAGGAGGTCATCCCTTTTTCCTGAATTGGACGATGCCGAGAAAGCTCTCCGCTTTCAGGCTCGCGCCGCCGACCAGGGCGCCATCGATGTCTTGTTCGCTCATGAGGGCCGAGATGTTGTCCGGCTTGACACTGCCGCCGTAAAGGATCCGCGTGTGCTCCGAAATCTTCTCGCCGAACCTTTCTCCGAGCCACCGCCTTATGGATCGATGGACTTCCTGCGCCTGCGCCGGCGTGGCGGTGCGACCCGTTCCAATCGCCCAGACGGGTTCGTAAGCGACGATCGTTTCCGCCGGCAGGTCCCTTTCGGCCGTATAAGCGGCGAGCGAACCGGCCAGCTGGCCCGCAATGACCTCGAAAGTACGCCCGGCTTCGCGCTCCTCGAGCGTTTCACCGATGCATAAGATCGGGATCAATCCGCTTTTTGCCGCCGCCTCGACCTTCCGATTCACATCTGCGTCGCTTTCGCCGAAGATATGCCGGCGCTCCGAGTGCCCAAGGATCACGTGCGTACAGCCGGCCGCCCGCAGCATCGACCCTGAGACCTCTCCTGTAAACGCACCGCTCCCCTCCCAGTGCATGTTCTGGGCACCGAGCAGGATTCGGGCATTCTCCGCAAACGGCTTCACGACCGACAAGTTCGTGAACGGCGGCGCCACCAGGACATCGGCCTCCTCGTCACCACGGAGCCCGGCGCTGACCGCCTTGACCAGATTGACGGATTCGAAGATATCTGTGTACATCTTCCAGTTGCCGGCTATCATCGGCCTTCGTTCAATCATCAGGCAATTCCCCTCCTTCTCCAAGGCGGCACCAAAGCTGCCGCCGGGAAAATCCTCGGATGAGTCCACCCGCAAAAGCGGCCAGGCGGCCCACCCGCTGCGGCTAGAAGCCTCTTGCGCTCGAGCACGGCTTTACAGCAGGCCCTGGGCTGCGCTCCACGCGGAGCAGCAGCCCGCGGACCAGGGGGTCTCTCAGTGCCCGGCCATATAAACAGCCAGTTCGACCATCCGGTTGGAATAACCGAATTCGTTGTCATACCAGGCCAGAACCTTGGCCATGTCACCCACCACCATCGTCGACAGACCGTCCACCGTACTCGACACCCGCGTCCCGTTGAAGTCGGTTGAGACTAGAGGCAGGTCGGTATAGCCCAGGATGCCCTTAAGAGGCCCTTCCGCCGCCTCTTTGAGGGCGCCGTTGATCTCTTCGACGGTCGCTGCGCGGCCGAGCTGCACGACCAGATCGACGACCGAGACATTGGGTGTGGGCACACGAATGGCCATTCCGTTCAATTTTCCCTGCAGCTGAGGTAGAACCAGCGCCACGGCCTTCGCAGCGCCGGTCGTCGTTGGAATCATCGAAAGCGCTGCTGCGCGCGCACGGCGCAGGTCCTTGTGCGGAAAATCCAGGAGCCTCTGATCACCGGTGTAAGAATGCGTGGTCGTCATCAGGCCTTTTTCTATCCCGAACGAATCCAGAAGCACCTTGCAGACCGGCGCCAGGCAGTTCGTCGTACAGGAGGCATTGGAAATCACATGATGTCTCTGGGGATCGTAATCCGTGTGGTTGACGCCCATGACGAGCGTGGTGTCAGGCCCCTTGGCCGGGGCGGAAATGATCACCTTTTTGGCGCCGGCTTCGAGGTGAGCCGCCGCCTTCTCCCGGTCGCGGAAAAGACCCGTACACTCGAAAATGGTATCGATCCCGAGTTTTCCCCAAGGCAGACGGCCCGGATCCCTCTCCGAAAAAATCTGGATCTCTTTCCCATCCACGATCAAGGAATGGTCCGTATGACCGACTTCCACCCCCAGCGTGCCGTGCACCGAATCATACTTGACCAGATGGGCCAGGGTCGCCGGATCGGTCAGATCGTTTACCGCCACGAACTCTATATCCTCGCGCCCGAATCCAGCCCGGAAGACCATACGTCCAATCCGCCCAAATCCGTTTACAGCCACCTTCAATGACATCGTGACCTCCTGAATTCTTGATGTTTATGGTTTGAGTATCGTCCGCTGCGTATTCGGACCGCGGGGCTGCAGAGCCTCCCGGCTCGCCTGCGCTGAAAGGGCTAAAGCTTTCCGGCGGCGCCGCGCTGAAGGATCGGCCGGCTCATGAGCACGGCATCTTCCCCGGAATCACTGTAATACGATCGCCTTCGGCCGATCTCCTCGAAACCCTGCCGCACATAGAGCCGAAGCGCCGCGGCATTGGAAGGCCGAACCTCCAACCAGGCCGAGCGGGCGCCTGCCGCACCGCCTTCAGCAACAATCCTCTCCATGAGCTTCGAGGCCAGACCGCGCCCACGCATCGGCGCGATAAGGGCGATCTTCATGATATGCAGTTCCTGGGCGAAAATCCAGAAACAGGCATACCCGGCAAAGCTTCCGCCCTCTAAGAGGACCCAAAGCCTCGATACGGGGTTATCCAGTTCCTGCCGGTAGGCCGCTTCGCTCCACGGGGTCCTGAAAGCGGTCTTTTCAAGGCGGCAGATTTCGCTGCCGTACCTTTCGAAATTCGCCGCTGTCACCTCGACACAAGCGATCATTCCATCCTGAGCAGTTTGCCGGCCAGCGCGATGCTTCGTCGACCGGCTTCCTGTGCCTTTTCACCAAGTTCGCTCAGCGACAGACGATCCCGGTCCCCTGCGACCGCAATGACCATCGGGAGATTGACGCCCGTCAAGACCTCGACACGGTTCTCTTCCAGGAAGGAGAGGCTGAGGTTCGAAGGCGTTCCCCCGAACATATCGGTCAGCACCAGGACCCCTTTGCCGCGGTCCAGGCGTTTGATCTTCTCGGCGATAGTTTTCAGCAGCGGTTCGCTCTCCGTAATTTGGGTGATTGGAATCGAATCCGCCGCATCCAGCCGGCCAACGATCAACTCTGCCGCACGCAGCAATTCCCTGCCCAAGTCACAATGGGAAATGATCAGGATCCCTATCATAACGCCACCCCAAAACCCTCCCCTTCGCGAACAGGATCAAGATGATTCTTCGTCTGTCTGAACAATCGCGCTATAGATCTCCTGCTGATTATGGGCCTGCATCAATCGTTTTCTGAAGGCGCTCGTCTTGAGGATCTTAGCCAGCCGCGCCAAAACCTGCAAATGAATGCTGGATGAGTCTTCCGGGGCAAGCAGAAGGAAAAAAAGATGGGCGGGTTGCCCGTCCATGGCGTCAAAATCAACACCCTCGAGACTGCGTCCGCAGGAGATCATCGGCTGACTGACTCCGCCGAGCTTGCCGTGAGGGATGGCTACGCCGTCGCCTATCCCCGTGCTCCCAAGCTTTTCCCGCTCGAGCAATACCCTGACCAGAGTGTCCTTGTCAATAACAGGGTCCCGGGCACAAACCCGCTCGGCCAATTCGCTCAGAACAGCTTTTTTGTCTTTCGCCTTCAGTTCAGGAACGATGCTGTCTTCATGAAGTATTTCAGATAGTTTCATTTGCCGCAACCAGATGACAATCAGCTCGCCGGCTCGATCAGGCCTAGGCTGCCGTCTTTCTTCCTGTAAAGGACATTGACCTCCAGGCTCTTGGCGTTCCGGAACACCAGGAATTCCTGCTTCGACAGATTCAGTTGCATGACCGCTTCTTCAGTATCCATCGGCTTGGCGATCATCTGCTCGACCGCGATCACGGACTCGGTATCCGCTGCGGCCGACGCCTCTTCTCCTTCACCCTCTTCCTCCGGTCTCGCACCTTCCGGACGGCGTTCTCTGATCTTTTGCAGATGGCGCTTCACCTGCTTCTCGATCTTGTCCATCACCTGATCGATGGCTGAATACATGTCGCCGGTCTCTTCCATGGCCTTGATACGCGTCCCGTTGACGATCAGGGTAACATCCGCCTGGTGCCTGAACTTTTCGAC
>Ga0068714_10001318_pt1 | contig 37238 bp, 31 predicted proteins | sample MTBNYHSulfiMetaG_FD_62988 | JGI IMG/M metagenome (GOLD analysis project Ga0068714, IMG submission 62988) | Enrichment culture microbial communities from rom New York Harbor, USA that are MTBE-degrading - MTBE-NYH (New York Harbor Sulfidogenic)... | ecosystem: Environmental > Aquatic > Marine >...
TCTTACAGTATATAGAAGCTGCGAAAGATTATCCGACGCCGCTGATGTTCGTGTTTGGCGCGAATATTTGATATAAGGTCTGATTTTTGAATTAATTTTTTTGCCGGTGCCGTCGTAGTTAAGAGTCAGGATGGGAATTCCGGTATACTCTTCGATGCGCGGTGCCATGGCTTCTGTAATTAACCCGGGACAGCAAAAAGCCGGATTAGCCTGAACAAAAAGAGAGATATCAGGGTAATGCTTCACCAAAGCCGTAATTTTGATCAGATTATCCGTCGCTTCACCGCAATTCTGAACCTTGAGATTGAATGCTTCGTAAATTGATTTATAATCAATATTATCAATGGTGGAATTCTCCTGCAGAATTTCATTAAATTTTTTATAATAGCTCTTTTCCAGTTGATTGACGAGGGCAAGCGTCGCTTTGGCTGCAAAAACATCAAAAAATTCACGTTCAAAAAACCATCGTCTGATGTAAGGTTCGATAACAAGTTTTACTAGTTGATTAAGTGGCGTTGTTATTGCTTCTCCCCCGTATTCTTCAATACAATGGACCAGATTTTGATTGAAAAAATCATGATCACGGGCATATAAATCGCCAAAAATAGCGACTTTGGGACGTCGGCCGGGGATTGTTTCAATATTTTTGAACAGGCTGACAACTTTGTTCACATCATCGTCCTTGTTGCGGCCGCCGATCAAAGTTTGATAAAAGATGCTCAGGGATTGGGTGATTACCTTATCGGTCAGGCCTTTTTCTTTTTCATAAGGACGGATTTTACAGCCTATTTTGCGCAGCATGCCGCCGAACATATGGGCAAAGTAGGCATCAATGGACGCCTGCAGGGAAATATCACTCATGCTGATACTTCCGACATAAACATCAACTTTTTGCAGACCATGACCGGTTGCTTCCATTAATCCTTTGATCATTTGCGGATACATTCGAATATTGCAGGCCAGATGGCTTTCAAAACACCAGGCGGCAGTCCGGGCCGGATCAAGATTGTTTTCTTTGATATAGTCAATATAACTTTGAGTCATCAGATTAACGGGGATACATTGCCCTTTATTTGTTCGCAGCCCGCACCGCATTGTTTTTTCCGTCAGCGGCACCATGCGGGCATCTACGCCTTCTTTGATGAAAACCGCCTCCATCAACTTGGAGTTAAGCGGATCAAAACATGGGAAAAGTAAAGTCTTGTTTACCAGTTTTGTGACATGGTGAGAATTCAGCGGTAAAAAACGTACGGAAGGAGTGCGCAGTTTTTTGTCCGAAAAATGGTTGCGAAATGAACGAACAGCCGCTTCAATCCGTGTTTCGTAACCGATCTTGGAATCATGTTCGTCCAATTCCAAAATCAGATAAGGCTTACCATACTTATCCATAATCCTTCTGAAATATTCAAGAGTGAATGAATCAGGGCTGCATTTGAAAGAAGTTACATAAACGGGATAAACCCCCTCTGTATGTGCTGCAAAAAGCGCCGCTCTGAGGATTTTTGCGGCATAGTTCCAATGCAGCCTCTGTAACAGAGGTTCAATTTCTGTGAAATCATCTTTATGCACAGGCAGCATATCCTGATAAAAAGTTTTGATATTGAGAGTGCTGAAAAAGTTGGGAATCCCTTTGTTCATTGTGTTTTGTAAAATGGTATAAGGACGTCCGAGCAAGGCGACACAGATATCGTTATCGCTGCTCAATTCACGTTCGTAGATTTTGGTCAAATATGCGCGTTTTTCGTTGAAATATGAAAGCGCTGATTCATATGCGTGAAATATTTCCCAATATCCTGCGGATAAAACCGGTTTCAGCGACGTAAAAAGGTCAATTTTGGAAAGAAAGGAATGGTGATCAATAACGGGCATAATTGCTTTATTCTGCAGTCGGAGGCTTTTTATCCCGACAGCAAGTGATGCGGCAAATTGAGTGTAATAGCAGTAATAACGAAATGCTTCATCTTTTGGTTCTTTTGCTTCCAAGTATACGGGCAGAAAGATGTAATCACATTTATCAGACAGATATTGTACATGGCCGAAAAAGGCATGCATCGGGGCGCAAAATTCGGCACCTGAAATCTTCTTGCCGGTTTTAATCGCATTGTTGCAATTTCGGCTTGTTAAAGTTTCAATTTCCAGCGTCTGAAAAAAGTGTTTCCATAAAGGCATTTCTTCGACCAGATACAGGGCGTGAGGAATCCCAATTTTTATCGGCCTTTTCGATTTTGTCGATTTTTTTGTCGCCGGAAATACGTTTTCCCTGGATTTGAGTAAATCATATTGTTGTTTTGTTGGTCCCACATATTGATTAGTGTCGTAATCACGGCCGCACAGGAAGCCGAAAACGACAGTGTCACCCTGGACGGTGACTTTGCTGATTTTGCAGTTATTGTTGCAGATTTCGCAGACTTCGTTTTCTACAGGAATAGCTTCCTTGTATAAAGCCAGTCCCCGGAATGACGAGTTTTGAATTCTATTTTCTGCCACGATCAAGGCGCTGCCCAGCGCGCCGGTCAAATGACAGAATTTCGATACAAAAATCGGTTTTTTAAGCCTCTGTTCGAAAGCCGCAACAAGTGCTGGGTTTCGTGCCGTTGCACCCTGAAAACAAATCCTCTCTCCTATGTTGGCCTCAACAGCTACCTTGGTCAGATAATTTTCACATACTGAATGCAGGGCACTGGCCAGCACTTCGTTGACAGTGTATCCTTCCGTCAGGTAATTATTGATATCACGTTCCATAAAGACCGTGCAGCGATCGCTCGCAGCGGGCGAAGGTGTATTAATGGCGCGGGCGGCATATTCAGTCAATGGTATGCCCAGTTTCAGAGCCTGTTCTTCAAAGAAACTGCCTGTGCCGGCAGCGCAAACATTATTCATGACCGAAAAAGTTACCATGCCGTTTTTCATATTGGTGAATTTGGCATCCTGCCCGCCGATTTCAATAATCGTATCGCATGAGCCGTCCAGTTCATAAGCGGCGCGGGCATGGGCGGTTATTTCGTCAATCATTAAATCGGCATTAATAATCCGACCGATAAATTTTCTTCCTGAGCCGGTTGTGCCCACGCCGTGGAAAATAAAATTGCAACGGTGCCGAACGCAGATATCAGTCAGGGTCTCAAAAAGCGCCTGCACAGCTTTGATGGGCTGACCCGCTGTCTGGGTGTAAATGCCAATCAATACTTCCTTCTTTTCATTAATCAGCACTGCTTTTGTACTCGTGGATCCGATGTCGATGCCCAAATAAGCCGTCTGCTCTTTTCCTAATAATGAATAGATATTGACTTCGATGAGGGGTGTGGCGCAATTCGATTGATAGCTGTAATATTCGATACCTCTGAAATTAGGATATGATGACAATGACAATTGCAGTGGCGGATAACCGTAAACTTTTTCTTTTTGCCTATATAGGAAAACTTCATCCCAGCTTTTTATCGTCAAAGAACGCGTAGTTTCTTCCTCCAGATAAAGCAGCGCCGCTCCAATTGCTCCATATAGATGACTGTATTTGTCAGTTATTGGTTCTGTCTTCAGTAAAGCCCGTAAATGCTTGACAACGGCCTGATTCATGGAGACACCACCCGCCAAAACCAAAGGTGCACGAATATTTTGCTCGGGGATTAAAGTATCGATGACATTTTTTGCCAGACCTGCGCAAAGCCCGTCGCTGATTTGGCCCATAGAATGTCCCTCCTGCTGGGCATGGATCAAATCTGTTTTTGCAAAAACGGCGCAGCGCGTAGCAATTTTGGGAAGAGGTCCCTGGTTACAGAATGCAATATTGCTTAATGTCTCGATGTTTTTCAGGTTGAGGCGCTTTGCCTGCTGATCCAAAAAGCTTCCTGTACCTGCGGCACATGATGAATTGGAACGATATCTTTCATAATTTCCCTCTTCAGAAAAGGTAATCAGACCAAAATTTTCACCGCCCACAAAAAGAATGCTGCCTGCTTGAGGATGGTAATTTTTTACGGCTGTAATAATTGAGATCTGCGTATCATAGCGGGGAGCATCGATTATAATATCCGGTCCGGAAAGGGTCATTGCGACGCCACCGACTTTTTTCAGGTCGATATTTTTAAGCATTGACCTTAGTGTCTCTTGGATCGCACCCTGATGGAATTGATAGGAAGAATGAAGAACCGCTCGTTGCTCATCAACCAGCACCACTGAAATAGTGACCGAACCTATATCTATGCCGACAATGTGTAACATAATATGTTGCCTGAATCGGTATTATTTAAAAAGCAGCTTTAGCCATTTCAAGTCCAGGTTTTTATTTGGGTCGGTTAAGCCTGGGTCAAAGAAATTAGGACTCCGGATGATGCTTTTATGGTGAGTGAAAGTATCAAAACTTGCTTTTCCGTGATAACGGCCTATCCCGCTGGTTCCCACTCCGCCAAAGGGCAGAAAATGCGATGCCACATGAACGATGGTATTATTAATTGCCCCCCCACCGTAGGCTATTTCCTCGGTTACTCTCTTTTGAATTAATTGGTCATTGGAAAAAAGATAAAGAGATAAAGGCTTTGGACGTTCATTAATCTGATCAATGATATCGCCGATGTCGGAGTAAATCAGAACCGGTAAAATGGGGCCGAATATTTCATCCTGCATAATTTGGTTGTGCCAATCAACGGGATATAAGATAGTCGGTTCGATATATCGATTGGCCTGATCTGTTTTCCCGCCGTAATAGATTTTGTTCCGGTCGAGAAGGCCGATCAGCCGCTGAAAATGTCTGTCATTGATGATACGGCAATAGCGGTCATGGTGAGCTGCATCTTCTCCGTAGAATTCAATGATTGTTTTTTGTAATGTTTTCAGAAATGATTCTTGAATTCCCGCATGCGCCAGCACATAATCCGGCGCAACGCAGGTTTGCCCGGCGTTAAGAAACTTACCCCAGGCAATCTTTCGTGCGGCATTGATCAGATCGGCATCTTCATGAACGACCGCGGGACTTTTACCGCCTAATTCGAGGGTAAGGGGTGTAAGGTTCCGCGCCGCCGCTGTCATGACACTTCTGCCTACAGGCACACTGCCGGTAAAGAAAATATAATCTACGGGCAGTTTAAGAAGTTCCTCGGTTACGGTTACACTTCCCTGCACTACCTTCAGATATTCCTGAGGAAAGTTTGTATTTATTATTTTTTCAATGATGGCTGCCGTCTGACTGGAAATTTCGGAAGGTTTGAGAATTGCGGTATTTCCAGCCGCCATTGCGCCGACGAGCGGTACCATGATAAGCTGAAAAGGATAATTCCAGGGGGCAATAATCAATGCCGTTCCGTATGGTTCTTTTTGAATGTAACTTCTCGCCGGAAATAGGAAAAATGGTGTTTTTACCTTTTCCTGCTTCATCCACTTGCGAAGATGCTTAATTGCATAGTTGATTTCATCATAAACCATGCCGATTTCTGTCGCAAATGCATCAAATTCAGCTTTGTGCAGATCATGATAAACGGCCGTCAACACTTCCTGTTCATGGGCTTTGATGACTTCTTTGAGCTTATGCAGTGATGTAATCCGAAATTTATAATCCCGACTTCGGCCAGAGAGGAAAAATTTTTTTTGCGCCTTTAACAACTCATCCCAATCATTATTTCCCATATATCACCTCTTATAACATATGAATATAAACTGATTATGAATGATTTTAAATTAATCTAAACAAAAGTAAAGGAAAGTGTCAAGATGGAGGAGGTTGAGCATTAACCCCCTCCGTGCTGACATCAGCACGGAGGGGGAATATTTCTTTTAACCCTTTTTGCCTTTAGGCGGTTTGTAACTGATTGCGATAATGAAACCAATGACCAGGAGAAAAGCGGCAATATATAATGCTTGGGGTTTAAAGGCTTCAAACACGAAGGGGCCAATTAAGCCGGCTGCGCTCCATGCGGTCAGCATAAAGCCATAGACTTTGCCGATATAGGCCGGACCAAAGGCATCGGCGGCAAAAGCAGGCATAGTGGCAAATCCACCACCGTAGCAGGCCAACAAGTAACAAGACACAATGATGAAAAGATAGTAGTTCGATATATAGCCCATCGCTACCAACAGGTAGATGACTGCTTGGGTCGCAAACATGATCATGAAGACCATTTTTCTGCCGATATTATCGGATAATTTTGCCCAGAATAGTCGTCCCAATCCGTTAAAGATAGCGGCGATGGCAACAACTGTTCCGCCGGCAACGGCAACCGCAGCTATTTGTTCGGGTGTCAAACTGCCAAGGAGCCCCATTGTTTTTTTATAGACGTCTTGCGCCAACGGTGAATGCTGAGATATCAATCCCAGACCGGCGGAAACGTTAAGGCAAAGCATTGCCCACAGCATCCACCATTGCGGTTTTCTCACCGCTTCACCAAAAGTGAAGGAATCAGCAGCAGAAACAGAAGTGGCATGGGGCTTAAATCCGGCAGGCAGCCAGCCGGCGGGTGGATTCTTAAAAAATTGAGCCGCTCCTGTTACCAGGATTAAAAATATTATGCCCCAGATATACCAGGTTACGGAGACGCCAGAAGCTAGGACCTTGCCTGAAGCATCAACTTGCTTGAATGAGGCGATCATGTTTGGCGCAATTAACCCCATGAAGAAAGCGCCTAATCCAAAACCCATCACAGCCAGACCTGTCACTAAACCTCTTTTGTCCGGAAACCAACGAATTAGTGTGGCTATCGGCGTGACATAACCGAAACCGTTACCCAGGGCAGCGACAACGCCGAAACCAAAATAGAGAAGAGCAATGCTGCCTACCTGATCGGCGTAACCGGCGATCAATGTTCCTATACCAAAAAGGATACCACCGATTGTAGCTACGAAACGGGGGCCTTTTTTGTCAACCAATGTGCCGCCAAATGCAGCAGCTAAGCCGATGATCAGCATTAATAACATAAAAGTGTATTGAACTGTTTTGCCATCCCAGCCGTGCATATTCATCAGTGGAATCTTAAAAACGGACCACGCGTAAACTGTGCCCAGGCACAACTGAATAACGACAGCAGCGATTGCGATAAACCATCTCTTACTCTCCAGATTTTCATTTGCCATATTATTTATTCCTCCCTTGCCTTTATGACTAAAGACAGTATTTAATTGCTGAAATTGCGAAATATTTTAATTTTATGAAAGACTTAAGGATGTTTTTTAAAACTTTCAAAAAATTACATTAAAGCGGGCTGCTTATACATAAATAATTGATCTTTGGCAAGCATGTTATTTTTTTATTTTTTGAGTCAATGGTCATGAAAACTTAATTTGTTTAACCCCAAAGCACTCTTTTATGTTGTCAAATAAAAAAGCTTTATTATATTAAACCGAAGAATATTTAAAAGGAGCGTTTATGGTGACGGATCTAAAAAATAGTTCATATAGGGAAAATGTTGAAAAAATCAGCAAGTTATCTTTTGCGGTTGGTGTTTATCGCCCGCCCAGTGAAGGAGGAAGCGCTTCACTGTTGTTGCGCGTGACAGAAAATTGTCCGTGGAACAAATGCACATTTTGTGAAATGTACAAAGGTTATCCCTTTGTTTATCGCTCCACAGAGAGCATTAAGGCCGATATTGACACGGTAAAGAAAATTGCAGATGAAATACAGGAACTTTCCCGAAAAATTGGACAGGAAGGGAAAATTACCAGAGATGTTCTGCGGATGCTTTTAAGCATTAATCCCGATTTACATAGGAATCACTGCTTTTCCCTAGTTTTTAACTGGCTTTATTATGGGGGAAAGACGGCTTTTTTACAGGATGCCAACAGCATGATTATGCGCCCGAAGGAGTTTGTCGAAATTCTCAAGCATCTGCGCAAGACTTTGCCTACTCTTACACGCGTGACATCATACACCCGTTCCAAAACGCTGGCGCAGAGAAAGCTGGAGGAATTGGTTGCCATCAGAGAAGCTGGATTAGACCGGATTCATGTCGGACTGGAATCAGGTGATGACGAAATATTGAAGATCGTGCGAAAAGGGGTAACCAGCGCCGAGCAGATTGAAGGAGGCAAAAAAGCGATGGAGGCCGGATTTCAGCTTTCTGAATATTGGATGCCGGATCTCGGCGGACGTGAGCGCTGGCGGCAGCACGCAGAAAATACGGCACGTGTCCTCAACGCCATTAATCCACACTATATCCGTTCGCGGCCCTTTGTGCCGAGACAGAGTACGGAAATTTTTGAAGATTACGTGCAGGGGCGGCTCCATATTTCTTCTCCTCATGAGCGATTGTGCGAATTGCAGATAATGATCGAAAATCTTAATGTTACATCGAAAGTTTGTTTCGACCATAACATGAATTCCTGGCTGAACACAAACGGAGGTCTGCTTTTTTCGCAGTCTTATGAAGGGTATAAATTCCCCGAAGAAAAAACTGTGGTGTTGGAACTGATCAAGGAAGGACTCTCGGTCGATGAGTCCCGTCATGTTAATATTCAAGATCTTATTTCCATGGGTTCTTTATAACATTTCTTTCAATATATACTTGACAGTACCGGTTGTTTATATTACTCAAAAAAATAACCTGAAATGCGGGGTTTTTTTGGCAGTATGCGTAACACGTTTATATAAATTGTAACATGAGACGGAAAATCATGATGAATTTTACACGCCAGGGTGTAATTATCTCCTGTCTGATCCATACTGTAGTTCTTATTTTTTTGGGCACATTGCAAATGAAGCTCTCACCTGTACCTGGGACTGTCCAGTATATTCGCATCGTTTTTGAGCAGGAGGTAGCTCGTTTTTTGCCGTCTAAAAAGGTGCATTCAACTGTCCGAAAAAATCCGCAAACAAAAACTCTTCCGCTAATAGTGAAAAATCAACTTGCAAAAAGGGAAAAGCCGGCTTCTCCGGAAAAAATAAATCCCGCGGCGATTAACCCGCCAAACCCGCCGGCATCAAGCCGGCAGGAAGAAACAGACCAAATAATCGGGATAAAAGCTGAAACAGCAGCCTCGGCCGGTACGTTTGGTACCTCTCTGGCGGAAGGAAACGCCAGCACCGCCAAGACAATGCTTTCGGGCGGAGCTCTGGGAAGAGGCTCCAAGGTCGGAGTTTCCCAAACTCATCCGCGGACAGCGGTCATCACCGGACCGTCAGGCGCCCCGACTTTTCTGCATCGGGAAGTCCCTGTTTATCCGGCTTTGGCCAGGCGTTTAGGAAAAGAAGGGCGGGTCGTGCTTAAACTTCTCATTGATCAGAACGGAAAACTGCAGCGAGTAGATGTCGTGGAATCGGCGCCTTATGGATTTACTGAAGCAGCTATCGAAGCCGCACGGCAATCGACATACGTTCCGGCAAAACAAAACGATGTACCTGTTTCTTCCCTGGCAATATTGCCGATAAGGTTCCGATTGGAATAACTTATCAGCAAATAGGGGTAAAAGGAGGTGAGATCAAAAATATTATCTGGAAGTCTATATAGAAAAGGTGAGGCAGGGATCAACCTTGGCGGGAATCTCCCTGCCTCGAAAGGGCAATGATGCGTAGTTCATCACCCCATAAATATTATATTAGAAATGAGTTGAGATGTAAACTTTAGGAGACCAAGTACCATTTTGAAGAAAATTGTTTTTATGGCTGTATTTATACTTTGTGGATCAATTGCTATGGCAGAAGAAAAAACTGCCGTGCGGATGGAAGAAATCACCGTCGTCGGTACCCGCTTTCAAGATCCGGCGACGCCGATAAATACTCAATATGGAACCCAATTTAACCAAGTGACGGGGGAGCAAATCAAACAACAGAATTCTTATGATTTTCATTCCGCCCTGCGTGATGTGCCGGGAGTGATGTATCAGAGTAAGAACCTTCTTGGAGATCAAACCAGTCATAGCATTTATATCCGCGGTCGGGGGGCGAGCCATCCCAATGCCGATTTTGCCGTCGAATTTGATGGTGTGCCTCGTTATGGCGCATTATTCGGTCAGGTGTTGAGTGATGGAACAGCGATGTCCACAATCGGCGGGATTGAAATCTACAAGAGTCCGCAGCCGGCGCAGTTCGGCAGCGGTTATGCGTTGATTAACATATTGCCCAAATATATGAAGAAAGAGGGTCAGGAAGCTGTCGTTGATTTCAGCGGAGGCAGCTATTACACATTTAACGAGAGCATTTCCGGCGGCGTAAAAAAGGGTTCTTACGATGCTTACGCATCTCAAAGCTGGATTTCTACAGACGGTCATGTTGATCACTCCCGTGCTCAACAGCAGGGTTACTATGCCAATATCGGCTACCAAATCAACAATGCCTGGAATATAAGGTTTCTGGCCAATTACGTAAACGGCCAAACAGTTGCTCCTCTGCCGGAAATAACACCGAATTCCACAAACAAAGTCAGTTGGCCGATGGCGGAGCGCTTTGATACGGAAACAACACTGACAACATTGACTCTTTATCATCATTACGAACGAATTTATGGTTATCTAAAAGCTTATTGGAATGACACCGATTTTGAACTGTTGCAGGAATTGACCGACGGCAGGCGTTTTGCCAATGGCAGTGATGGGGTCTGGTCACGACAGGAAGTTATGTTGTATGGAATACGGATGAAGGAAAAAATGAATTTCTGGCCGGGCGGACAGGTTTTGGCCGGCGCCGATCTGGATAGAACCGAACTGAAAAACACGCAAAAAACATATAGCGGACAGGCAGTGCGCGGCATCAATGGCGGTCTGGCCGAAAGGACGTGGGATTATCCCGATACAACCGTCTTAAGCCCGCATCTGGCCGTCAGCCAGACATTCGGTCGGTCAGAGGGATTTCATGTCATTCCTTCCGGAGGTGTCCGCTATTATTACCATGGCGAATTTGAGGATGTCTGGTCGCCGCAGGCCGGTTTGGTCACGGGTTATAAAAATACGGACCTCAACATCAGTTATGCGCGGGGTGTGAATTATCCATCGCCGGTGGTGATCATGAATATGGTTGTGACCAATTCTACGGTGAATAATCCCAGTCAGTATTGGGAAAAGATAAAACCGGAAATTGTCGATCATTATGAGGCAGGACTAACCCATACCTGGCCCAAATATGCCTCCCTGGGAGCTACGGCCTTTTATGATCGGGGCAAAGACCGTGTCCATGCCTACATGTATGGTTCTGTCCCCAGCATATTTAATGATCCGATCGGCCGTTATGAAATCCGCGGCTTGGAACTTACTGCTTCGGTTACGCCATTGCCTAACTTGGAGTTATTTACCGGTGCTACCTGGCTCGATGCCGAAGCTACAGGCAACAACAATGTCAAATCCGACCACATGCCTTATACGCCCCAGTTTGCCTTGCAGGCCGGCGCCAAATGGAACTTTTTTGAACATTTTCTGCTGTTTATGGATGTTCAGCATTTTATGAATGTTTATGGAGGAACCATCTGGCGCAGAAATACCTTAAACTATGATCAACTCGATGATAACAGTAAACTTGGCGATATTACAGTATGCAATGTCCGCCTGAGCTACAATTTCGATTACCAGCCTTTGTTGCTGAAGGATTCGGAATTGTTTTTGGCGGCAAATAATATTTTTAATCAGCATTATGAATATGCCAAAGGTTACAGCATGCCAGGTGCAACGATATTTGCCGGCTTCAGCTTAAAGTTTAAATAATTATTTCAGATTTAAGGATCAGCTGATGCGAAAAAAAACGCCGTTATTAATAATATTGGCAACATGTCTTGTATTTATTTCTCCGTTACCAGTGGAAAGCTTGCCATCCGGTAAGGCGGGCGATATAAAGCTTATTGTTGCGTCCAACACAATTTTATCCAGTATGATCGTCGCCCTGTTGCCGGAGGATCGCTATGCTGTCGAAGCTATTTTGCCGCCGGGGCAATGTCCCGGACATTATGATGTCAAACCATCGGACATCAGAAAAATGCAAAAGGCCAATCTGACTGTTTTAACTAAAGGAGCTCTTTTCGCGGACAAAAATCAATTGGCCAGCACGGCAAAGCTTATGGTCGACCAGCAGGGAGCTAATTGGATGGCGCCTGATTCTTATTTACGGGGTTTGGAGTTCATAGCCGCAGCTCTTGCCAAACATTTCCCTGAAAATAAAAAAGAAATAAAAAAACGCAAGGAGAATACAATCCGCAGCGTGCAAGCGCAAGCGCAGGCATTGAAAGAAAAAATCAAACAGGGAGGAATATTCGGTAAGCCGGTTCTGGCTGCCTCTTTGCAAAAAGAGCCGCTTATCTGGATGGGCTTTCAGGTTGCGGGAGAATACGGCAGACCGGAAGCAATGTCGGCCAAAGATATTCTGCGCCTGGAGAAAATTGGGAGAGAACAACGGATTATTATGGTTATTGATAATATTCAATCCGGGCCGGACGCCGGCAAGGGACTGGCTGAAACGCTGGGGGTACCGCATGTAAAACTGACAAATTTCCCATCAGAAAAAGGCTATTTGGCAACACTGGGTGAGAATGTCGATGCTTTACTAAAGGCAGTGCACAGAAAATGAAAGAATATATTGTCGAGCTTCAAGGTGTGACAGTCCGCAAATCCGGCGCCACTCCGCTGAAAGCACTTAATTTTTGTGTCGCAGCCGGCGAATTTGTCGGAATCATCGGCCCCAACGGCGCCGGTAAATCCACGCTTCTCAATGTTATTGCCGGATTTGAAAGGTTCGAGGGCAAATTAAATCTTTTCGGTCATCAGGAAAGATGGAGGCGTACCCGTTCGGCGCGCCTGCGTTTAGGGTACATGCCGCAGTCATTGCAAACAGATCCCTCTTTCCCGATTCTGGCCTCCGAAGTAGTCATGACGGGAGCAATCGGCAGGATAGGGATGTTGAAGTATCCCAACCAGCGGGAGCAAGAAGAAATTTTGCGGTTGATGGAGATGATGCAGATAGATCATCTGGCGGAAAGACCGCTCGGTCAACTCTCCGGCGGCGAGAGGCAAAAAGTGGCCCTGGCGCGGGCTCTTGTCCAAAAACCTGATATTTTGCTCATGGATGAACCCACGGCCAATCTGGACATGGCTATTCAGCAGGAATTCCTGAATTTACTGTGTGAAATTCATCAACGGAAATCTTTAACTGTTTTGTTCGTTACCCATGATTTTAGTATGCTCCCCAAGAGCATGCGGCGCATTTTGATGCTGAAGAGAGGCCAAAAGGTATTTGATGGGGACATTGCCGAGGCCCTTGCCGGTGAAACATTAAGCAAATTATTCCAGTATCCGTTGGAGACATTTGAACGACATGGTCGGAGATTTGTATCCTATGGCTGATTTGTTTCTGGATGTCTTTACATCATTGCCGATTCAACGGGCCGTCATGGCTTGTTTGCTGTGTGGCTTGAGTTGTTCATTGCTGTCCGTATTTGTCGTGCTGATGAAAATGCCGCTGATCGGTGTTTCCATGTCTCACGCCGCTTTTGCCGGAGCCGTGTTTGGTCTGCTCTGCGGTGTGAATCCGTTTGTGAGCGGATTGATTCTGTGCCTGATCATTGCATCCTTTCTCGGTCCACTTTCGGATCGGACAGAAATGGCCCCTGAAAATATGCTCGGCATTATGTTTTCTTTTCTGATGGGGATCGCGTTTCTGGGCATGGGGATTCTGACCAGAACGAAAGCCAGTGCTCTCAATCTGATGTGGGGCAGCCTGCTTTCCCTGACCAGGATGGATATAATTATCTTAAGCGTGATAACTTTTTTACTGGTGATTTTTATCCTCTTATTTTTCAAAGAGATACGCGCCGTCCTGTTTCACCGCAAGCTGGCAGCGGCCAGCGGTGTACCGGCGAGTTTGATTTATTACGTCCTGCTGTTTTTAACGGGGGCGGTGGTATCCTCAAATCTGGTGACCGTCGGCGGTCTTTTAATTTTTGCCCTGCTTGTCCAGCCCGGAGCCACAGCATTGCAGTTAACTTATAATTTAAAACATTTTTTTATTATTGCCGCTATGGCGGGGATCGGCGCCTGTTTATGCGGCTTAGTCGCCTCCTACATTTTTGACCTTCCTTCCGGAGCGGCAGTTGTGCTCATGGCCACACTCATTTTTGCCGCCTCCTATATTTTTTCACCCAAACGACGCCAAATAAAATTTAGAAAAGGAATCAATTCTCATGATGATGCCTGATGAAAGTTATCATGCCAGAAAGGAATATTTCAACAACCATGCCGAAAACTGGTGTGAGATGTGGTATAGGGACAAATCTACAGGCCGCTATGACAAGCATGAAAAGGACTTTGCCAGATTGTTTTCACTCCTGCCTCTTTGGGTTGGAGCTCATGTATTGGATGCCGGATGCGGTACCGGTGTGCTTGTTCCGTTCATCATTGATCGCATTTCATCAACAGGAATTCTTTATGAATTGGATTATGCCGAGAAGATGATTAAGACCAATCACCGGTTGCATAAACAGAATAATATCCGCTTTTTAATTGCTGATGCGGAAAATGTGCCCTTGTCTGCCGCCTCCTGTGATGTAATTATCTGCTTTTCCTGTTTTCCCCACTTTCAGGACAAAGAAAAGGCGCTGGCCGAATTTTCACGAATTCTGAAACCAGGCGGCTTTTTTGTTCTCTCCCACTTCGCTTCCGCCGCCGGAATCAACAAGCATCATGCCTCTTGCCATGCCGTTAAACATGACCATCTTCCCGCTAAAAATGTGATGCGTTCATTATTTCGAAAAGCGGCTCTGACGATAGAGACTTTTATTGACGAGCCCGGTTTCTATTTTATTCGGGCAATGAAATAACATCGGCCTGGAGCTGATTATAAATGCTCAGGTATTTATGCCGATTTGGCTAGAAAGGAGTTTTTACAATGTCCAAACTGGTGCGATTTGGTGTATCTCTGGAAGAAGATCTTTTGATGAAGTTCGACAGCCTGATCAGAAGGCAGAAATACACCAACCGTTCGGAAGCGCTGCGTGATTTAATCCGCAATGAATTGGTCAAAAAAGAATGGATGGAAAACAAAGAAGTAACCGGCGTGATCACGATAGTTTACGATCACCACGTTCGGGAATTAATCAACAAAATGCTGGATATTCAGCATGATTATTATAGCCATATTCTCTCCAATCAACATATCCACATTGATCACCATAACTGTTTTGAAATAATTGTGACGAAGGGAAAATCGAAAGAAATAGAAGATCTTTACAGGAAATTAAAGTCGATCAAGAGTGTAAAACATGCGGGCTTTATGATGGCTACCCAGGGCAAGGATTTAGTTTAAGATAAATTATTGTTGTCAGCAGATTCTGGGGACCAGTTCGCCGGCCGGAAGATCGACGACGCGCTCACCACCAACAGATGTTTTGAGCACAACCCGTCCCGGTGAGTGTTCGCCGACGCTGCCGATGACGGCGGCATGGCGGCCATATTGATGAGAATGCATAGCTTGGAGAATAATCTCCGCCTCGGTCGGCGGACAGAACAAGGCCACTTTTCCTTCATTAACTAAAAACAGAGGATCAAAGCCCAGAATTTTACATATCGTAAAAAACATTTTTCGTTTTTATGTTACAAGCGGATAGTACTGATTATCTTTACTCTTATCATAATCATCCATAGTGATGATTCGTCTGGCTATTTATTGCTGTATTTCGCTCCAGATTACACAGCTGCATCGCAGCGCAGACAACGGCAGGCCTCTTTTATCGCTTCTTCTCGGGCAAAACCAAGTTCCACTTCCGCAAAGCTGGCTCTGCGATCAGAGATTTCTCTTTCCGGCATGGACAGTTGCGGAGCTTCTATCGTTTCTTCATCGATAATCAATGGAACATCGATTTTTTCAGCGGCCGGTTTTTCATAAGCCGGTTCGCCGTTGGCTTTACGAATCGCAGCGTCCATATCATCAGCTGCCTGATGACCGGCCGCGATTGCCGCAATGACGGTGTCAGGACCGGTGACGGCGTCACCACCGGCAAAATAACGGGGATTCGGCGTCCGCGATTTATAGCCATTGCCGACATCAAAGCAATTCCACTTATTGACCTTGACTTCGCTGGATTTATCAACAAAACTCATATCGGGAACCTGGCCAATGGCGGCGATCACAGCGTTGACTGCCAGCGTAAATTCCGAACCGGCAACAGCAACGGGCTTCTTACGGCCGCTGTTGTCAAAATCACCCAGTTTCATACGTTGACATGTGATGGATTTGACTTTTCCTTTATCGCCTTCGATTTTCAGGGGGGCAACGAGGTATTCGATTTTTATTCCTTCATGTTCCGCCGCCTCGATTTCCTCTTCGGCCGCAGGCATATCCTGCCTTAACCGGCGGTAAAGAATCGTTACATCAGAACCAAGCCGCAACGCCACGCGGGCGGCGTCGATGGCTGAGTTTCCGCCGCCGATGATCGCCACTTTTTCTCCTAAAGCTTTTTCTCCTTTGGACCATTTTTCTTCATTGGCGTTGAAATCACGCAGGAACTCGACACCGCCGTAAACGCCTTGCAGATCTTCACCGGGCACATTCATTTTCTGGCTTTGATGGGCGCCGATTGCCAAATAAATATAGTCAAAATCTTTTTCCAACTGGGCAAAAGAAATATCACGTCCCACCCGTGTGCTGTAACGAATTTCGACGCCGAGGGTTCTAATGTCATCTATTTCCCCCTCCAAAATGTTGCGGGGTAAACGATAAGCAGGAATGCCCCAGGCAAGCATTCCTCCGGCTTTATTGAGCTCTTCAAAAACGGTTACTTTATAACCGCGCATCGCCAGATCGCGGGCGGCGGTCAATCCGGCCGGACCGGCGCCGATGACGGCAATTTTTTCTTTTCTTGTTACCGGCACTGCTGTGATTTTCGGACGCGGAGCATTATCGGTAATAAAGCGCTTCAGAAATTTGATGGCCAATGGTTCATCCAGATTGCCGCGCCGGCATTTGGACTGGCATTTATGGTCGCATACACGTCCACAAACAGAGGGAAAGGGATTGGTTTGCAGCAATATCTTATATGCATCTTCGAATCTTTCCGCACGGATCAAGGCAATATAGGAAGGAATATCCATTTCAATGGGGCAGGTATGCTGGCAAGGCGACTTGAACATTGCCGAACATACTGCCGCACTGCAGCGATGCTCACGGATATGTTCTTCATATTCCTTGCGGAAATAACGGATTGTGCTTAAAACAGGATTAGGAGCAGTCTGGCCTAAACCGCACAGTGCAGAGTTTTTAATTACGGCCGCCATTTCCTCCAGCAGTTCAATATCTCCTTCTTTTCCTTTGCCCTGCGTGATGTCGGTCAGGATATTGAGCATACGCTTGGTTCCTTCGCGGCAGGGAGTGCATTTTCCGCATGATTCATCCTGGCAGAAGTCCATGAAAAAGCGTGCCATATCAACGGCGCATTTGTCTTCGTTCATGACAATCAGGCCACCGGATCCCATGATGGCTCCAAGTTCGACGACTTTTTCATAATCAACAGGCGCATTTAAATATTGAATAGGGATACAACCGCCGGAAGGTCCGCCCAGCTGAGCAGCCTTAAATTTCTTGCCTTTGGGAATGCCGCCGCCGATGTCATACACGATGGTGCCCAGTGTAGTGCCCATGGGAACTTCCACCAGGCCGACATTGGCAACATCTCCGGTCAACGCAAAGACTTTTGTGCCCTTACTCTTTTCCGTGCCGATAGATGCATGCCATATGGCGCCCTTTAAGATAATCTGTCCTACGTTGGCCAGCGTTTCCACATTGTTTAAAATGCTCGGTTTTTGCCAGAGCCCGGCGATGGCCGGGAAAGGGGGCCGTGGCCTGGGCATGCCTCTTTTGCCTTCAATGGAAGTCATCAGAGCTGTTTCTTCACCGCAGACAAAGGCGCCCGCGCCCTGATAAATTTCCAAATCAAAATCAAATCCTGTTTCTAAAATATTTTTTCCCAGCAGCCCCGCTTCCTTGGCCTGCGCAATGGCTATATTCAAGCGGTGAATGGCTAGGGGATATTCGGCCCGGCAGTAAATATAGCCCTGATGGGAACCGATGGCTTTGGCTGCAATGACCATGCCTTCCAGGACAGCATGCGGATCGGCTTCCAGAACGCTTCTATCCATGAAAGCGCCGGGATCACCTTCATCGGCGTTGCATAAAACATATTTTACGTCGCCTTTTGATTGCGCGGCAAATTTCCATTTCAAACCGGTGGGGAACCCTGCTCCGCCGCGTCCGCGCAACCCGGAGGCCAGTATTTCTTCAACGATTTGTTCCGAAGTCATTTCGGTAAGCGCTTTAGCCATGCCGGCATAACCGTCACGGGCAATATATTCTTCCATTTTTTCCGGATCAATCAAACCACGGTTTTTCAGTACACGCAGCTCCTGCAGGGCAAAGAAAGGGATATCCTGCATCGTGGGAATAACTTTCTCCGTCGTCGGTTCCCGATATAAGAGGCGCTCCAGGATTCGTCCCTTGATCAGATGCTCTTCAACCAGAGCGGGAATATCGGCCGCCTGAAGGGAAACATAAAGAGTGCCTTCCGGATAGACGACCATGATCGGACCGAGGGCGCAAAAGCCGTTGCAGCCTGTTTCCACAACTTTAATTTCGTTGGTTAGGGCTCTTTTTTCCAACTCCAGCAATAAAGCTTTTTTTACGGCCAGACTGCCGGAAGATTGACAACCGGTGCCTCCGCAGATCAGTAAGTGCGAACGAAAAACCTTCATTTATCCAACATCCTCCTTCAGAAATGATCGTGTTTTCATCGATGGACGATGAAATTATTTTGTTATTTCTGCGCCCCTGGCCAGGACAAAAGGCGTCTGAATCTCCCCATTCAAAATATGCCGTTTAAAAACCTGTCTCATTTTGTTGGGATTCATATACTCATATTTTATCGGTTCTTGATTTAAAATTTCTACGGTGACTAAAGGTTCGCGGCTGCAAAGTCCCATACAGCCTGAGGTAGTCACAAAAATGTCATTTGCCTTAGCTTCTTCAATTTCCTGCAGAACGGTATCTAAAACTTCTCTGGCTCCGGAAGCGATGCCGCAGGTACCCATGTGCACGGTTACTTTGACTCGGCGCTCTCCATCTCTCAGGGCCATTTCAGTATGTACTTTTTCCTTGATTTTTTTTAAATCGTCTATTGTCAGTTTTGCCATCGATGTTTCCTCCTGTTTTGCTTACTCCTCAAGATATTATTTATACTGGCTTAATATTTCTTTTACTTTAGAGGGTTTAATCCGTCCATGAACTTCATCATCTACGACCAATACCGGCCCCAGCCCGCAGGCTCCTAAGCAACGAACTGTTTCCAAAGTGAACATTCTGTCGGCTGTAGTTCCGCCCTCCTCGATGCCGAATTCCTTTTGAACGGTCTCCGTGATGGCTTTTCCGCCACGAACATAACAGGCTGTTCCCAGACAAACCCGCACAGTATGCTTGCCGCGGGGAGTCATGGTAAAGAATGAATAGAAGGTTACCACTCCATAAACACGACTCAACGGCAGATTGAGTTCCCGGGCAATCTTTTTCTGGACGGATACCGGCAGGTATTCAAGGACAATCTGGGCCTCCTCCAGTACGGGAATCAAGCCGCCCGGTTTCCCTTTGTGCTTCTCTATAATTGCATTGAGTTTTGCAAGTTGTTCCGCTGTAAATTCCTTCAAAAGTTCATTATCTTCCGCTTTCATCCAATTCCTCCTCGATTGTCAGGCACAATTAAGCTTCTGATGTGATTTCTTTAAGCCCTTCTTTAAAGATGTCCCGGATATACTTTATTATTTCCGGGTGATTAATCGGCACATCTTCAATTTCTTTATGTATTATACGTGTATCGAATATGAATTCTTTTGCATTATGCCTGTGTTTGTAAACAAAATCAATATTTGAATTAACGGCAATGAGGCTAATCATGGTGGAGGTGATATTTCCCAGTGGTTGTCTGTCAATATGGCTCAAACGAAATGTGGCGACAACCTTCGTTCCTTCACCTGCTTTAGATTGCAAGGAAAATGCACCCTCCGCCAGGCGGGCGGCATCAGTTAAAAGGGGAAGTCCCAAACCGACACGGCGCACCGCTTTCGTGGTATAAAAGGGATCCAGGACCTTTCCTATTTCCTCTTCCTTCATGCCGTAGCCATCATCACTGATTTCGATAGTCAGCAAATCGTTATCTGAATCTTCAATAATCGAAATTACTACTAATTTGGCGCCGGCCCGGATCGAATTTTCGGCAATATCAAGGATATGCTCGGCAAGCTCCAGCATCCTTACTCCAGCACATAACGTCCATTTTGTCTGGCAAAAGCCATTTTCAATTCTGCCACCGATGGTTCCTGCAAAACAACTTTCGTTGTGGCTGTGCCAATATCTTTTAAAAAATGGGCATCTGAGGAAACTATGAAAGAAAAATTATGCAATTCCCGATATTTTTCTCTCGCCCTTTTTATACCAATGGCCGGGGTTATTTCCAGCGCATCGAATTTTATTTTTTCGTCAATAAATCCAAGCTGTCCCAAAATACTGAAACTCTCTCTGTTGATGTGGGCCGCTACAGCCAAACCGTCGAGCCGGTGAATGTCATTTATTAAACTGTCCAACGATAAATCCGTTGCCCCGATCAATAATTTATTATTGAGCCCTTCAACTTCGCCATTCTCATTGACAATTACCTGAATGCCGAAACGCCTTTCATCGTTTTCACCGGCAAGATGCTGATAAACGAGATTTTGGAAGACGGAGAGCGTATCGAGGGAATCAAAAATGGCCAGGATATGCACTTCTTCGCTTGTTGTGACCTCCATTCCCGGCAGTATCTTTAAGGCCGTTCCCTGCGCCGCCTTTATTACAAATTGCACATTTTCGGAAGAATTATGGTCGCAAATAGCGACCAAATCAAGTTTTGCTTCCGAAATTTTTTTTACCAGCGCCTGAGGGTGCATATCCAAATCGGCACAGGGTGACAGGCAGGTGTGAATGTGCAAATCACAGTTAAAAACTTTTAACATCAATATTTCCGCAATTAAGAAAAAAATCAGAATCCATTGCCTTTTAAAAGCGGTCGTCGACTAATCTTTTTTTGCCAGTAAGTTATAAATTCTTCCCGTCAGCTCGAAAGCCGTCAAGTCGGAGACCATGATCGGTATATTTTCCGCAGCGGCTTTTTCTAAAGTATCAGCCAATGGTTCGCTGGAATTGACGAGAATAATGCCGGCATGCTCTTTGAGGCTGGCTACAGCGACAATATTTTGATGAACCTGCCTTGTTATCCAGATATTTCCTTCCCGTGAATTGGCCATAACGTCGCTTAAGAGGTCTCCTGTATAGCCGCCGGAAATATTATTTTTTAATCTTTCGGCTGCAGATTTTACTTTTAAATTTAAGCTAGTAACAATAGTCTCCAAATTCATGTTGGGAACTCTCAATAGAAAGGGTTATAAATGGTCATTTTTAAATGGGTGCCTTTGCCGACTTCTGAAGTAATATGAAATACATCTGCGTATTTTTTTATATTGGCTAACCCCATGCCCGCGCCAAAACCCATTTCTCTAATTTTTTGATCGGCTGTCGAATAACCTTCCTGCATCGCCAATTCAATATCGGGAATGCCGGGACCTTCATCAATTACCTCTATTTCGATAGTATTGGAATCGACGGTAAGTTTGATGATGCCTTTTTTTGCATAGGAAACGATGTTGATTTCTGATTCATACGAAACAAGTGCTGATTTTGTGACTACATTGCCGGGTAGACCCATATCTCGAAGAATGGACTTTATACTGGTGGAGACAGTACCGGCGTAGTTAAAATTACCACCTTCTACATAAAAAATACGCTGATAATGGGCGTTTTCAGTTGTGGGCACTTGCACTATCAACTTTTTCCAGACAACCGGTTATACCATGCGCGTATAGACGTCCCGCTGTTTCAAAAAGAATATATTTGGTTGTCAAAATAGGGATTTTCAGTTCTTTTGCCAAACCAATAGTTTCGGCATTTGGTTTTTTACCACGAACAATGATAATTGCCGCAATATCCAAAATATCAGCCGTACGAATAACTTGGGCATTAGTGAGTCCGGTGAGCAGCAGACTGCCCGCTTTGGCAAACGCCAGCACATCACTCATCAAATCGGCCCCGAAGGCCGTTTTTACTTCCATGTCCAGCTTATCTTCGCCAATTATTACTTCCGCATCCAAAATATCTTTAACTTCGCGCAGTTTCAATGATTACTCCTTGCAAAACAAAACCGGCATGCTTTAGATACCGGATCTGATTTCTCTAATGTGCGAAACCAGTTGTTTCGACATATTTTTCGTTGAGTTGATTATCACAAGTAAAGATTTTATGTCAATAAAATTATCTGTAAACATATTAAATTATTTGCTTATTCAATTGAAAAGCGGACAAAGGGTCACGGCTGATCTTCTATACCCTATAGATTATACCTTTGGAGGTTTAAGGACATTAAATTACATGAAGAAACAAAAGTCGGCTGAAAGATAGCTGACTGAGAATTAAAATTAATTTTAAATCAGCCCGGAAATATAAAAACTATTTTTCTTCGTAACCGCGACTGAGATAAAAAGCAGCCGCATCAAAAAATAAAGTTATGCGCCTTTGCATTTCAAAAGTCATATAGATATCAATGTTTTTATGCCAGACATCCTGACTGATGACGGAATCCCAGATGTGTTTACGAATAAGGCTTAAAGCACTTATTGTTTCGCTGAGCTTAAATCCTTCCCTTTTCCTTTCCCGCCCCAGTTTAATATAAAAGTTTTTGATGCGATTATCCGCATAGTGTCCACTCAGCCAAAGGATAACTTGGGAGAGAATTCGATCACAAATAATGAACATCGTTTTGCGGTCAAAGGCATGATATTCGGTGGTGGACTTGGTTTGAGATACATCTTCCAGCCAATGATAAATTATATTCTCCTTATTTTTTTCAATAACATGAACCAGACGGCCGGTTAAAGAATTTTTTGCTGCCTGCAGTTTTGGAGAAGACTTTCCGGTCTGGGACATGGAATCAATGATCGACCAGTAATCCCTTTTGGTTTTGATATAGGTATCAAGAGCTCGTCTGTTGGGTCGGAAAGCCAACGGCGGTATCTTTTCGATCGGCCAGAACTGCGCTTTAGCGCTATCATCGCCCGCCGCGAGTTTACCTCCTGTTTGCTCCACGACAAAAGTTAAAAAAAGTAAATCGCCATAAAAACGACTCTTGTAAGAATCGACATCAAGCAACCTTACTATTTTGCCCTTAATGCCTGATTCTTCCCTTAATTCGCGCAGGGCCGCATCTTCAATGCTTTCCCCGGTTTCGGCAAAGCCGGTGGGCAGGCACCAGTGTCCCTTAAATGGCTTTCGATTGCGCTTGACCAGAAGGATACTGCGTGAATTGTCGAGAATAGACGATACTACGGGCAGCGGATTATCATAGAAATAAGAATGGCATGAGGAGCAGAAATCCCTCAATACATTATGCTCATATTTTTTAATGATGTCTCCGCCGCAATGCAGGCAAAATTTGCGTTTTTTATTCATGTTTGTTTCTTGGTGTGGATAATGGTTGCGTGCAAATAAAAATTTTATCATCCTTGCAAATGGTAATGGTTTTGCCGTTTGTTGCCATATTCCTGGTTTCACTCAAAAGCTGAGCGGATATGGCGTGCATCTTGCTGTCGGTGCCAATTAAGAAAAAAGGACCTTTAAAATTGAGATATTCGATAAAAAAATTAATTTCCTGTACCGGAAAAACAAGATTGTTTTTAAAATCGAGCGGAACTACCTGACCGAAGTTTTTAAGGAGAAGATCCTGGCCGTTTTCTGCAGAAAATTGCCGGACAATGACATCGATCGGCAGGAATTCTTCGTCTTTAAGAAAACCGTTTTGTTTGAGGATTTTTTTAATGATGCTGTCTAATTGTTTCATGTTGGACTGGCTGTGGGTGACGGTGATAAATATACCGTCTTTTTTTAAAACCCGGGCAATTTCCGGAATCATTTCGGCAAAAAAATATAAAGCAAAACTGCAAATTACTAAATCAAAAAAAGCGTCCGGCATTTTTTTAATCTGATGAACACCGGCGGATGAAAATGTTCCTGTATAACCGGCGTGGCGGCAAGCTTCCAGAAAAAAATGTCTGTATTCGGGAATAATGTCCAATCCGGTTATTTTTGCTGAGGGATGCAATCGGCCCTCCAGGGCTTCCGTAAAAGATCCAAAAGCGCAACCTAATTCTAAAACATTTTCACATGAAGAAAGGTCAGATAGGGACAACGCTTTTTTTCTGATATCTTCCTTATTGGAGGAAAATTGCCGGACCAATTGCTTGATGAGCCGGTGCTCCTGCACATTGCGGTAAACTTTGCGGATTTTCTTTTTGTCCAGAACTTCAGCCATGGCTCTTCATCATTTTTCGGCGAGAAAACATCATTAAAAACATTATTTTTGTACGCTTTTTATCCGGTGAGATCAAGCGATAAAAATCAGGTCAGATGTTTTGTTCCGTCCGCCAGGCGGGCGATCCCGTCCTGATCAAGGATTTGGATTTGCCGTGCGCCGACTTTGATCAATTTTTCTTTGCTCATCCTCTTGAGAATGCGCGACAATGTTTCGGGAATTGTGCCCAGAAGGCCCGCCAGCTGGTTTTTGGAAATATCCAGTTCCAGAAATGCCGCTTTTTTATTGCGCTTACTCAGATAAAGAAGGTATGCCGCCAGTCTTCCGGGAACTTCTTTCAAAGAAAGGTTTTCCACCAGTGCGGCCAGCATACGCAAACGACGTGACAAAAAGGCCAGCATATTCAAAGCAAGAGACGGATTGTTACCGACTAATTGTACAAACGCTGGCCGGGGAAACAAAAGCACTTTCGTTTCGACCAGTGCCTGCGCGGAAGCCGGATAAAGTTCTCCGGCAAAGACAGCCGCTTCTCCGAAAGATTCGGTCTGCTCCATGATCCGCAGGATTTGTTCTTTGCCATCGGGGGAAAGCTTGAATATTTTAACGCGTCCCGAAATAATGACATAAAAACTGATCCCTTCATCGCCTTCGGAAAAGAACATTTTTCCCCGTGGAAAAATTTTGGGAACGGCAATCGCCGCGAGATTTGCACATTGTCTCGGTGTCAGGCCGGCAAACAAGGGAAGAGAAGAAATAATTCCAATTATATCCATATCATCAACCTCACTGGAAATGAATATCATCGATATTTGAATTAAGTCAATCTTGAAATGTTTTATTGAATATAGAAAAGGAAAAAATAAAAAGATATAGTCATCGTCAAAGTAAATATGAACAATTAATAGGCGGTTTTGCCGACAGCAATGCGGGCAATGCCCGACGGCTGATCGATGATTAAACCGGCATGACTAGAGCCGGAACCTAACGCCGCCAATAAAAACATAATGAAACCAAGAATTTAGCACTGCTCTTCAATCTTCATAATCTTGGCTACTCTGCGTTCATGGCGACCGCCTTCGAATTCTGTCGTCATGAATTTTTCGATCATATTTTTTAACGGCACGGAATAATGCACCCGGCCGCCGAAAGCGATGAAATTGGCGTTGTTATGAGCTCTGGCCATTTCCGCCGTAAACAAGTCATGCACCAACGCACAGCGGATCCCCTTAATTTTATTGGCAGCCAAGGACATGCCGATACCCGTTCCACAAAGCAGGATGCCGAAATCAAAGCATCCTTTTTTAAATTCGCGGCAGGCTGAGACAGCGATGTCCGGGTAATCCACAGCATCTTCCGAATCTGCGCCTATTTCCTTTACCTCACAGCCTTCGTCGAGCAGGAAAGATATAATCTCCCTTTTCAAATCGACGGCGCCGTGATCCGAGGCGATAATAACTTTTGGCATTGAATATGCTCTCCCATATTATATGCTGCGTTAGTGGGCAGTTATTTTTACAAAATTATAAAATAAGTCAATAAAAAAAACTTTGCTTGATTGTTATAATTGCGTTAAAAAAAATCATGCAGGATTTAGTGAGACTATATCTCGATCATCTTTTAATCGAACGCGGTATGGCGCAAAATACGCTGGAATCCTATGGACGGGATCTGCAACGTTTTATGCTCATTATGCAAAAAAAAGGGTCGACGGATTTGCGGCAGGTTACACCGGAGTTGATTGTTGAATATCTGATAATGATTAAAGATGAAGGATTGTCCGCCAATTCCATGAATCGGTCTCTCGCGTCACTGCGGGGTTTTTACAAACATCTTTTGCAGGAAAAGATGATTGAGCAGACACCACTGGCTAATATTGAGCTTGCGAAAGTATGGATGCGTCTGCCGGATACCATCAGCAAGGAAGAAATGAATTCTATTCTTGCTCAACCGGGCGTGAGAACGGCAGCGTCGCTGCGGGACAGCGCCATTCTGGAGTTGCTTTACGCAACGGGTATTCGAGTTTCGGAATTGCTGAACTTAACCATGAACAGCATTAACTGGCAGGTTGGCTTCCTGATTGTGATGGGAAAGGGCAGCAAAGAAAGGGTTGTGCCTATCGGGAAAACAGCTTATGACTGCACGAAACTTTATGTGGAACAAGCCAGGCCGCAGTTAATGCGGGGCAAGAGTACGGATGTTTTGTTTCTCAATCGCTCCGGAGCAAAATTTACCAGACAGGGTTTGTGGAAAACGGTTGTTCGTTATGCTAAAAAAGCAGGGCTGCAGAAGAAAGTTCATCCGCATACTTTTCGTCATTCATTTGCCTCCCATCTTTTAGAAGGAGGAGCTGATTTGCGGACAGTACAAGTAATGCTGGGGCATGCCGACATATCCACAACACAAATTTACACCCATATTACGCGGGACAGATTAAAGGAAATTCATCATAAATATCATCCGCGTGGTTAATTGCATCGGCAATAATCGCGCAAATGAGGTGCTGATGACAGAGGAATACAGAAACAACGAACGGCGGAATAAGGGATTAGTTTCCGAATTAGCGATATTTTTTTGTATTATTATTGCTGTGATATCGATTGCGGTGCTGTTGTTTTTTTTCCGTCCGCAAACTATCCAGGAAGTGATTTCAAATGTCAGTCGGGTGAAAAACACTTTTTCCTACTATGCTCTCGGAAGCAAACCTCATTTTTATTATCTGGAAATGGAGAAGAACGGTAAAAGTATCAGGGTTGATTCAAATGCGGCGCTGGAAGTTACTTACCGCGATGAATTTGTCGTCAGGTCTGTTTGCACAGACGATTTGGCCGGAAAAAGTATTTCCATTAAAGTAGAAGGCTTAAGCAAAAGTGAAAATGATCTTGGTGTATTGATGCGAGGTGTTGAACTGGTTAACAAAATCATCCAAAAAGGCGCCCTGAGCCAGGGTGGCGGAATAATATCCGACTATTTCATTCTGGTTAATTTCGGCAGTGATTTGTTGGCCAAGATTCCCATGCGGATAGTTATCACGCCGCAGGATTGGCTGCGCTTCGCCAAAGATTCATCCAATGTAAAAGTACAAATCGAATATTTGACCAGGGCGATTGCCCTCAATAAAGAAGATATCGGGGTGCGTAAGATTCTGGCCGGCATTTATTCAAGAGTGGGAAGGATCGATGAGGCGATTTCCCAGTATAAAGATATTTTGGCCATAAAATCAGATGATTCCGTCGCATTAAGGGAATTAGCCAAATGCTATATTAGAAAAAAAGAATATAATCGAGCCATCGAATTTTCCAGAAAACTCATCAAAGTAAAACCCGGTGATGCAGACGCTTATGCCGAATTGGGCTATTCCCTGGAAAAAAAAGGCCGCTGGGATCAGGCCATTACGAACTATCTGCAGGTGGTCAAAATTGATCCCGAGAATCATGCTGTCCGCTTCAAACTTGGTGACGCCTATCTTCATATAAACAAAATCAGCCAGGCTATCGAACAGTATAAATATATCGCCGATCATGCGCGGAGCAACGATAGGGATTCTGCCCGGCTGGCCTTAGGTGATGCTTATTTGAGAAATAAAAAATACGGCGATGCGATCAGATATTACAAAGAAGTTATTAAGAATCAGCCAAAGTCGGCTGCCGTTTACGCCAATCTGGCTGCGGCGTATGCCGGTAAGGGGAGAGCTCAGGAAGAGTTGGAGAACTTACAGACAGCAGCAGCGCTCAGCCCCGATGAAGCCGTCATCAGATTTAATCTGGGTGTTGCTTATGAAAAAAGGAAACTGGATGCTGATGCCATCAAGGAATATGAGTTTGTGCTGCAGCTTAAACCGGATGACGCAGATGCCGTCGAACGATTGGCTGATCTTTTTTTTAAAAATAAAAAATTCGATCAGGCTGTGAAATATTATGAAAAAATGGCAAGGACTCAGCCCCGCAATGCCACCGTTTTTTCCAATCTTGGCTTTGCCTATGGTGAAATGAAAAACTATCAGCTTTCGGCCGAAAACTATCAAAAAGCGATTAAGAGGGGAGCGAAAAATTCCATTTTGCATTATAATCTCGCTTATACTTACGGCAAATTAGGGCGGGAAAAAGAGGCGATCGCGGAGTATGAAAAAGTATCTCCACCGACAAAAGAAGTCTTAGGCATTCTGGCGCAGTACTATTTGAAGGAAAAGCAGAGTGCTCAAGCAATTAAATATTACAGAAAAATAGTGGCTTTGGAGCCTAAACAGGCAGCTTCTTACGCGAGCTTGGGATATGCTTACGCCAGCTTGGGCGAGTGGGATAAGGCTATTGAAAATTATCTTACCGCCTTGAAATATGATCGGGAAGACGATGAACTTTATGCAAACCTGGGAGAAGCTTATGAAAAAAAAGACATGTATGCCGAAGCCCTTAAAGCCTACACCGACGCTTATGAACTGAATCCGGAATCAGCCAAAGCGTCGAGGAGCATTCCGCGCCTTAAAATACTGCTTCTGCAAAAGAAAACCCAAAAAACAGACAAGGAGTAAAACCTGATGAAGCAAATTAAAATTGCTGATTTCATTATCGGCGGCGATACGGGATTTGTGCTTATTGCCGGTCCCTGTGTTTTGGAAGATGAAAAGGGGGCGATGGATATTGCTCAATACCTGCAGAAACTCACGAACATGCTTAATATCCCTTATATTTTCAAAGCGTCATACGACAAGGCTAATCGTACATCGGTCCATTCTTACCGGGGTCCGGGCGCAGAAAAAGGGCTGGCGATGCTTCGGAATATCAAGGAAAAACTGAATGTTCCCGTTATTTCCGATGTGCATCGTTTTGAAGAAATTGAGCAGGCTGCACCGGTGTTGGATGTTATGCAAGTGCCGGCCTTTCTCTGCCGCCAAACGGATTTCGTTGTGGAAATAGCGAAGAGGGCGCGGGTCATCAACATCAAAAAAGGTCAGTTCCTGGCCCCGTGGGATGTAGCCAATATCATTGCCAAAGCCAAAGCAGCGGGCAATGAGAATATTATGATTACCGAAAGGGGTGCATCATTTGGCTACAACAATCTTGTTTTTGATGTTCGTGCCCTGCCGATTATGAGAAAAATGGGCTATCCGGTTATTTTTGATGCGACCCACGCGGTGCAATTGCCGGGGGGGATGGGGGCCGCGTCCGGCGGTCAGCGGGAAATGGTGGCTTTCCTGGCTCGGGCGGCAGTGGCGGCCGGTGTCGATGGAATTTTTTTGGAGGTGCATCGCAACCCGGAAGCGGCGCTCTGTGACGGCCCGAATTCGCTTTTCCTCGATTCCCTGGAAGAGTTGCTGACGATGCTGAAGAAAATCGACACTACGGTGAAGAGCAAAGAGAGATGAAAAAAAATATTCAAGCAAAGCTGCAAAAGATAAAAATGCTGATTTTAGACGTGGATGGGGCGATGACGGATGGCCGCATTGTGATCGGCGACAACGGACAGGAGATAAAGTTTTTTAATGTGCGCGACGGCCACGGTCTGAAAATGATCCAGCGTTATGGTATCAGAATTGTGCTGCTGACCGGGCGGGAATCAAAAGTCGTCCTGCATCGGGCGCGTGATCTGGGGATCAGGGATGTTTATCAAAAAGCCTGGGATAAGAAGGAAGTGTTAGGCAGAATATTGGCTAAACATGATCTGCCGGCGAGCGCGGTCGCCTATATGGGCGATGATATCGTCGATATACCCGTTTTGAAACAAGTAGGGTTTTCAGCAGCTGTCGCCGATGCGCTTGATGTCGTGAAAAAATCGGTCGATTATGTCACCACATGCCGCGGCGGCCACGGCGCCGTGCGCGAAATTTGCGATCTTATTTTACAGGGGCAGGGTAGATGGCCGGATATCGCCGCCAAATATGAATTCAGCGAACACTTATAGTTGGGTTAAAATCGGTTCTGATTTAATCTAGACAGTCTTTGGAGAGAAATGCACCCAGCAGGCCGCTAATCAGTTTTTGGCAAATTAGGGGATGTCGCCCTTTATAAAAAGCGGAAGATTGAGGGAGATATGATCTCTGTGGCATTGATGAAATTCAAGACGGCGTGGGCGATGGCGATTGCGGGAAGAGCCTTTGTTCTCAGGTACAATGCCATGAAAATGGCGCCGATGGCAGCAGTCACAATGACCTTCTCCAGGCCGCCGCTCCAGTGAATCAATCCGAAAGCAACAGCGGAAACCGCAATGATCACTGTTGCTGATTTCGTAAATTGAGACAGAAAGGCAGATAGATAGCCGCGAAATACCATTTCCTCGCAGAGACCGACCATCATCAAGCCCAACGTCAGGTCAAACCAATGCCATGCTGAATTGGTGATCACCGGCATCCGGCCCAGATGCTGATAGCCAGGCATCCCGGTCAGCACCAGGTACCCGTTTTGCTCAATAAAAAGAGCGGCCAGGACGCCGATGAGCAAGATGGTGAAAAAAGAGGCAATATCCTGCCTGCGGAATCCAAGCTCCGACAGGTTCATTTTTTTTTGGTGCAGCCACGCAAACACAACCAAACAGGGAAACAGTTTAACGGCGATATAATCGATCGTCAGCCAAACACGCCAATCCCGGATATAAATGTCGGCAAAATCGTTAAGGTAAAAGGGGACAGTCAGGAGAATTAAGACGATAAGGGAGACGGGAGTTTTGTCTGAGGCTGATGGACTAAAGCAAACATCGTCACGGCTGTTCGGCACAACCGTTTGCCCCAAGCGGATAATGGCGTAAGCGCCACCTCCGCCAATGATCAAGGACATTGCGGCCAGGGCGATGACCCATGCTACCGCTGGATGCAGTATTGGTTGCAGAAGTTCACCGGTCAGATTGGATGCCATCACGGCAAGACCGATACTGAAAGACAAGATGACCACAGCAGGTATTGTGTCGCGTGCTTCTGGGTCTGTAAGCAGCGGCTTTACCAGGCGGGTAGTGGCAATTGCCCCGGCCGCCCCGGCCAGGGCAAAGCTGTAAAACGTCAATACCGCGATTTTTATTGTGGTGCCCGAGGTCAGGAAAAGCGGTGTCCCACCGAGAACAAAGCACACGGACCATATGAGGGCCAAAAATATTCCGTGTTTGCAAGAGATGGGTACATCAGCCGCCCTTATTCCCCAAGCGTAAGATAAACCGCCGACCAGGCCGATGATTCCGAAGGTCAACTGGGCGGCCAAGATCCGGGAAAAGTCAGGGAGGCGATGAAAAAAGAATCCCAACATCCCCGTCAGGGCCGCGAAAGTCCAACCGAGAATCGTGCGATAGAAGATGCTGTGCTTGCGGAAATGTTTGAAATCTTTTTCTTTCCCGGTCATAAGCGCACCTGGCAAAGAGAGATATTTGCCTTCGGAACAGCGATGGAGGCCTGTTCCACCTTAATTGATTTTTTTCTTTTTACCATATGTTAAACCGCAGTTCAGGATTTTTTCCCCTAATTTATGATCAAACTGCCGGGTAAATCAGAAGGGTAAGATTGAAATTAAACAAATCGTATGGCTCATACCGGTTTTCGGCCGGCAAAGAAATTTGCGCCACCAAATATGAATTCAGCAAGAAGAATTCTAAGGGCATTTTTGCTGGACGTGGACAGCTCATAAATTTTCTATGTTCCAGTGCTGCCTGCTTTCAATTCTGCCATAAGACCAACTTTCACGGCCTCATACTCTCTGCAGATTTCCGGGAAAAGCTTGGCGGCTTCTTCAATCTGGTGCTGACGGCCCATGTTTTCAGCTTGTTTCAGCAGAGAGGCAAAATTTGTTGCCCCGAGATATGCACTGCTCGATTTGAGCTTGTGGGCGGTTTTGTTAATTCCCTGTGCATCATTTGCTTGGACAAAGTTGCCGAGTTCTTTTAGCAAATCTGATGACTCTGAAAGGTATAATGTAATCAATTCCCCCAGTAAATCAGGTTCATCCTCCCGCTGTAAAAACCGAAGTTCGTTGAGAACTGTCTTGTCGATGGCGCTGGGAATTCCCGAATCTTTCCTGGCGATGGGAGAGTACCCTGCTTCCTCTTTTGTATCAGGCACCTCTTTCGGGGTGGATATGTCGGATGTCCAGCGGCTTAAGGTAGAGAAAAGGAGTTCCATATGAAATGGTTTGGTTAAAAAATCGTCCATCCCCGCGGCCAAACACAGTTCGCGATCACCTTGCATGGCATGGCCCGTAACGGCGATGATGGGAATTCGGCGATGGGAGTTTTTCTCTCGTTCTCGAATAATTTTCGTTGCTTCATAACCATCCATCACAGGCATTTGGCAGTCCATAAGGATGACGTCGTAATGCTTTCGGGAAAGGGCATCCAAGGCCTCACGGCCATTATGTACTATATCGGCACGATAGTGATTCGAAGTGAGCATTGCCAGAATGACCTGCTGATTTACAAGGTTATCTTCAGCCACGAGTATGCACAACTCTGGATTCATAATACTGTTGATTGCTTGTGTGCTTGCGTTCTGCAAATTAAGCGCCTTCATTTGGCCGGGATTCCCCGGATATTTGTCCGTTAATAAAGTGTTTCTATCCGGCTTCTCAATTGCTTTTTCCAGGAATAACGTAAACCAGAAAGTGGAGCCTTTTCCCGGCTCGCTTTCCACTCCTATGGCGCCACCCATTAATTTTAGGAGCTGTTGAGAGATAGAAAGACCAAGGCCGGTTCCGCCATGCTTTCTTGTCGTGGAGGCATCGGCTTGGGTAAAGGAATCAAATATCCTCTTCCTGGCTTCCGGACTAATTCCTATTCCCGTATCCGTAATTTCAAATCGGCAAGTCATCCCCTCGTCATGCTCTGTCAAAGGCCTGACGCTAACAGTAACTTCACCGGATTCCGTAAACTTGATCGCGTTGCCGACCAAATTGATAAGGATCTGACGTATCCTTATCGGATCACTAAGAACTATTGAGGGAATGGATCTATCCGTGATATAGCTCAGGTAAATGTTTTTGGAACTCGCCCGCACGGAAAAGAGATCTATTACCTCCTTTAATGTCTCCCGCAGATCAAAAGCGACATGTTCAATTTCCAGCTTTCCAGCCTCGATCTTAGAGAAATCGAGGATATCATTGAGAAGATTGAGAAGGGCCTTTGCTGAGCTGTAGGCAGTATTGGCAAATCCTTTTTGTTCGGAATTCAGGTTTGTATGAATAAGCAAATCAATCATCCCCAATACGCCATTCATGGGAGTACGTATTTCATGGCTCATATTAGCCAGGAATTCCGATTTTGCCCTGCTGGCGGCGACTGCCTCAAATCTTGATTTCTCCAGCATTTCTTCCGTTTTTTTACGTTCGGTAATATCCAGGGCAACACAGACAATTCCGGGATTCTGTCCGGCGCGGGCCTGCATCGAGGAGGCCGAAAAGAGCACAGGAATAATTTGCCCTTGCTTGGTGATGAAGCTCTTTTCCATGTTGATCAAGGGGCTTTTATGGTCCAGGAATCCCGTCCCCTTGTTATCGAGAAACCCGTCGTATTGGTCAAAGATCATTTTCACAGGCTGACCTATTAGTTCTTCCTCTTGATAACCCATCAGCTCCAGCGTTGCTTTGTTCACCATTTCTATGGTTCTATCGGGCAACAGAACGATAAGGCACTCGGACATGGAGCGGAGGATGTTTTGTGTATAATCATGAGCTGCGGTTATATCGTTCTGAGATTTAAGGATTGTATCCGTCATCCTGTTGAAGGAACTGGCCATCTCTTCCAGCTCGTCCCCGGAAGAGATATCGGCGCGTGCCGTCAGATCGCCCTGTACGATCCGGTCGGCCGTATCCCGCAACAAAAGAATCGGCGAGGTGAGACGGCGGGCAAAAAAGAAGGAGATAACGGTCGCGATGATAAAGCAAAACAGCCCCAGCAATAGAATTATCCAGTACATATTTCTCATGGCGGACTGGTATCCGCTCAGAGAAAGGCCTATATGAAGTAATCCCCAATCGATGCCGGAGAACTTGAGGGGAAAAGTATAATGGTAGACTTTCTGCTGGGCTATATCGCTGAAGAGAGTCCGTCCCTGTTGCAGATCTCCTTTGGCCGGATTCCATTTCGGATCTGCCTTTTCTCTCTGTTCCCAGTTCTCTCTCTTATGAATCATGGAAGGTCCTTCATGTTTGGAGACAATTATGTATTTAATGTCAGTGGCTCCCTTTAGCACCTGCATGCTGTGATCCACAACAAAGCTGTAATCTCCGGTAATGAAAGCATTGCCGCAGACTTCCGCGATGGAAGCCGAAAGGCTTTTCGCCTGAGAGTCCAGACCCTTGAGGATGGACTTATCTACCTGAGGCATTATCATCAAGGCAAAGAGCAGGAGAATGATAAGAGAGAGGGCCATCAGCATAAGAAGCTGACGAAACAGGATGCCTCTTCTATTTAATGCCTGCTTATTTGCACTTTTCCCTGCTGTGCTTATCCCCGCCATAATGTTCTTGCTGTTGCTTTTCTCGCCAACCATGACTGAGCCATTTTCTTCCATATATAGTTGATATAGACTCCATGAGATTCCTTTTCTATAAGAGGTGGTAACAATTTTGCAAATTACAGCCTGAGTTTCTCTTTAGCCTCTGCTTCAGAGGAACAACTGAAAAAAAAATTATTCTTCAGCCAATGTGATCAATATTTCCTGTCGGATGCAACATGTCAACCCCTCGTCCGCCCTCATTTTTTCACGCTTCTCAACTGATTGTACTCTCCAACCAATTGCTTGATGCTTTCCAGGTCGGATTCATATACCGGTATCAAGTCTTCAATCTTAAAAAGCATCAGCATCTGCCTGCCCCTGGAATTATTCTTTAGTGATTTGCCCACCGCCAGTGCCTTTTCCTTAATGTCTCCGGCCAGCGCTTTACGGAATACGGTTACGGAAGTGGTTAAATCCGGTGAGGAGGCGATAACCTGAAGCTCTTTTCCCAGTTGAGGGTTCATTTCCACCATGGTTTTGAATGACACATCCGTGACGATGCAGGCGTCAGCCTGGCCGAAAAAGACCGGGAGCACCACCTGTGATGTTTTGCTTTTTTCATCAACCGATGAAAAAAAAGTTTGGACCTCACCGAGTTTTTGTCTGAGGAGGAGAAGCTGCAAATATAGCTTGGCGGAATCATCTCCTTTCGACAGGAGTATCTTCTTTTTTCTGAGATCTTCCAGATGCGCATATCCTTTGTTCTGACGGGTCAGAAAAAGATATTTGAAGTTTTTTTTCCCACCCTTAACATGGCAGAGGGCAAGCTCCAGGTCGATCCTGTTTTTTATGCGCAGGTAGTCCATCGCCGAGAGTTCGATGAGGTCGGCTTTGCCTTTCCGGATATCCTCAGTTACGGTCTCCAGGTTATCATATAAATAGCTGTCAACGGTCCGGCGTACACTGCTGGCCAATTCCGTAGTGTAAATTTTTAACGCAGCGGTAGCGTCTCTCCTATCAACATCGGCCAGACCATGGAGAGAATAGGCAAGGACGAGATCGGCCTTCTTGTCTGTTTCAGCCCCAGTTCCCTGTCCGTTGCCGCAGCAGATGGCAAAAATAATCAATGCGGCCGTCATAATTCTTATATAATCTGTCAATTTTACGTCACCTCTGCCCTCTTAATCGTTCGTATTCATTTACGAGATCCCGCGTGTTCTTCAGATCCAAGTCATGCAATGGTATCAAGTCTTCGATTTTGAAGAGGAGAAGAACCTGCTGCCCCCGCTGAGTCAGCTTCAATGATTTGCCGACATTCATTGTCTTTTCCTTGATATCGGCAGACAATGATTTACGAAAAACACTCAAGGAAGTGATCAGCTCCGGTGAAGATGCCATGATTTTCAGGTCTCTTCCTATTTGGGGGTTCATTTCCGTCATAGTCTTGAGGGCCACATCGGTCGTGATGCAGGCGTCAGCCTGGCCGAAAAACACGCAAAGCGCTCCATGAGAAACTTTGGTCTTTTCCTCAATTGACGAGAAGAATACATTGATCTCTCCATATTTCTGCCTCAGGAGCGCCGTGTTCAGAAACAACTGGGCTATGCCATCATCCTTCGGCATTATAAGTTTCTTATGCATCAAATCCCCAAGCTTAGTGTATGCCCGGTTCTTATGGGTCAGCAGGAGATATTTGACGCTCTTTTTTCCTCCTTTCAGACCGCCTACGGCCAATTCTAATTCTACCTTATTTTTGAGACGTATAAAATCCAGCGAGGTAATGGCGATAATATCGAACCGGCCGTTTTGAACCTCCCTGATGAGTGTATCGGGACTGTCATAAATGTTAATCTCGGTGCGGTAGCCAAGCTGTCTGCCGATTTCCTCTGTATAAATCTTCAGGGCAGCAGTAGCGTCTCTCATGTCCACATCGACGAAAACCTTGCTGGAATAGGCAAAGATGAGGTCAGGCCTGCCGCCTGTTTCAGCATGGATCATCCGCACAAAGATAATGCATACAGAGAGGGTAAGCAAACCGATAGTCATGATTTGTTTAAAACGCTTCAATTTTCTAATACCTGTTTTCTTTTCATCGCTTATTGTTGCCGTGCCTGAAGCTCCAGCTTCGCCCCGTCCGACTTCTTTTAAGGGTTCCAATTCTTTGTGGTTAAGACGCTGAACAAAATGAGCTAAGAGGCAGTTGCCTCAATATTTTTTCCTACGATAAATTCCAGGTCGCTCTGGCTGACGGCATTATCGTATTGGGCTTTCAGATATTGACCGTTGATAAAGAATTCGATCATCTGGGCCTCAATTACATCCTTCGTTTCGACCAGTTCCTCCTGATAGGCGCGCGTGTTCAAATCACGGTTTTCGGTAGCCGCATCAAGGGCCTCCTTAATTGCCTTCACCTGGGCCTGGGTCCGGCTCACCTGCAGAAAGGCATCTTTGACCTGCAGGGCAACGCCCTCTTGCAGAAGGAGACTTTCCTGCTCTATCTTCTTGACCCGGGCGGCAGC
>Ga0068714_10001321_pt1 | contig 37142 bp, 40 predicted proteins | sample MTBNYHSulfiMetaG_FD_62988 | JGI IMG/M metagenome (GOLD analysis project Ga0068714, IMG submission 62988) | Enrichment culture microbial communities from rom New York Harbor, USA that are MTBE-degrading - MTBE-NYH (New York Harbor Sulfidogenic)... | ecosystem: Environmental > Aquatic > Marine >...
TCAGCGCCGAGTCGATCCGCGCATCGGGCCTGGAACTGGCGGGGTGGATCGCCAATTCGGTGACGCCGGGCATGGCGGCGCCGGAGCAGAACATCCAGGCCATCGACCAGCGCATCGGCGCGCCGCTGCTTGGCCACATCCCCTATCTGGCGGATCCCCGGGCAGAATCCTTCGCCGCTGCGCTCAGCCTCGACTCATTCACTGGAAGATCCGAACCAATCCGATTAGCATAAGTATCCGGTACGCATGATTTCGATTCAGCCATTTCGGGAGGAAGCTGATGACAGGTGAGAAGTTCAAGGTCATTTTGAAAGGTTACGGCGAGGGCAAGGGGGAGTTTTACATCGAGGAGGACTTCGCCCAGCTGTTCAAAATCACGCGCGAAAAGGCCAAGGAACTGCTGACCAGTGCGCCGGTGACTATCAAAAAAGATCTCTCTGCCGAAGACGCCGCCCGCTACGAGGCCGCCATCAGGAAGATCGGAGCGCGCTGCGAGATCGAGAACATGAAATTCAACCTCAGCGGCCTCTCACTGGAGTAGCCCGCAACAGCCGCTGGCGCGGAGCAGTGACTCCGTCGCTCAATCGTTCCAGTCGCCCCCGCCAGCTGCCCGCTCGCTCACCCTGGCGACCGCCACCTCATAGCAACTTCTCAACTCTTCCCTGCTGCTGGCCGACATCCGCAGGTCGCGCAGCAGGCCGTCCTGGATGCTGTAGATGAAGCCGTGGATGCTCAGCTCCTGGCCGCGCGCCCAGGCATCCTGCACGATGGTGGTCTGCCCGACATTCAACACCTGTTCGATCACGTTGAACTCGCACATGCGGTCCACCAGCGCGGCGTCCCCCGCCAACGGTTGCAGGCAGGCACAGTGCTTGTGCTGCACATCCTGCACATGCCGCAGCCAGTTGTCGATCAGGCCCAGCTTGCGGTTTTGCACCGCTGCGGTGATACCGCCGCAGCCGTAGTGGCCGGTGACGATGATATGCCGCGTATTCAACACCTCGACGGCGTACTGGATCACCGACAGGCAGTTGAGGTCGGTATGCACCACCACGTTGGCGACGTTCCTGTGGACGAAAACATCGCCCGGCAGCATGCCGAGGATCTCGTTGGCCGGCACCCGGCTGTCGGCACAGCCGATCCACAGGTACTGCGGTGACTGCTGCTCGGAGAGGCGACGAAAAAAATCGGCGTCCTCTTCGAGGATCGACTCGGCCCAGCTGCGGTTCTTCTCGAACAGTTCGGCAACCAGTGCCTGCGTCTCTTTTTCTTTATCTGCCATGGCGATCAAATACCCAGCTCGTCCCACATTTCGTCGACCCGCCGCTTCACCGCCTCGTCCATGACGATGGGCGTGCCCCACTCGCGCTCGGTCTCGCCCGGCCACTTGTTGGTGGCGTCCAGCCCCATCTTCGAGCCGAGGCCGGAGACCGGTGAGGCAAAGTCGAGGTAGTCGATCGGCGTGTTGGCCAGCAGCGTGGTATCGCGCAGCGGATCCATGCGCGTGGTGATGGCCCAGATCACATCCTGCCAGTTGCGGGTGTCGATATCCTCATCCACCACGATGACGAACTTGGTGTACATGAACTGGCGCAGGAAGGACCAGATGCCGAGCATCACCCGCTTGGCGTGTCCCGGATACTGTTTCTTGATGCTCACCACCGCGAGGCGGTAGGAGCACCCCTCCGGCGGCAGGTAGAAGTCGACAATCTCCGGGAACTGCTTCTGCAGGATAGGCACGAACACCTCGTTGAGCGCCACCCCCAGCACCGCCGGCTCGTCCGGCGGGCGGCCGGTGTAGGTCGAGTGGTAGATCGGATCGCGGCGGTGGGTGATGCGCTCGATGGTGAAGACCGGGAAGCGGTCCACCTCGTTGTAGTAGCCGGTGTGGTCGCCGAACGGCCCCTCGTCGGCCTCCTCGCCAGGATAGAGATACCCCTCGAGCACGAACTCTGCCGAGGCCGGCACCTGCAGCTCGCTGCCGAGGCACTTGACCACCTCTGTCTTGCCGCCGCGCAGCAGCCCGGCGAAGGCGTACTCGGAGAGCGTATCCGGCACCGGGGTGACCGCGCCGAGAATGGTGGCGGGATCGGCCCCCAGCGCCACCGCGATGGGGAACGGCTCGCCCGGGTGCTGCTCCTGCCAGTCGCGAAAATCGAGCGCTCCGCCGCGGTGCGAGAGCCAGCGCATGATCACCTTGTTGCGGCCGATCACCTGCTGGCGGTAGATGCCGAGATTTTGCCGCGGCTTGCGCGTCCCCCTGGTCACCACCAGGCCCCAGGTGATGAGCGGGCCGACGTCTCCCGGCCAGCAGGTCTGCACCGGCAGCCGGGAGAGGTCCACCTCGTCCCCCTCCAGCACCACCTCCTGGCAGGGTGCCTTCTTCACCACCTTGGGCGACATGTGCAGCACCTTTTTGAACACCGGCAGCTTGGCCATGGCGTCCTTCAGCCCCACCGGGGGCTCCGGCTCCTTGAGATAGGCAAGCAGCTTGCCCACCTCGCGCAGCGCCTCCACCGACTCCTCGCCCATGCCCATGGCGACCCGCTCGGGGGTGCCGAAGAGGTTGGCCAGCACCGGGACGTCGTATCCCCTGGGGTTTTCGAACAGCAGCGCAGGCCCCCCCGCGCGCAGCACGCGGTCGGCGATCTCGGTCATCTCCAGGTAGGGATCGACCTCGATGCCGATGCGCCTGAGCTGGCCGCGGGCCTCGAGCTGCTGGATAAAATCACGCAGGTCTTTATATTTCATATCTACTCTGGGCCTGATTGGATAGGCGGATTATGCGCAAGCCGGTACTGTGGGTGCAAATTCATCTCGCGGCAATGGCCGTCAGCGATAGCCCGCCACGCCGATAAGTGGGAACATAACACGATGTATGGCCTGCTCACAGACAACACCTCAAGGGAGTGCCGGTGCGCCTGAATATTCCTCGCCTCATTGCCTGCTCAACCGCCCTGCTGCTCGCTCTGCCGGCGGCGCTCATGGCCGCCGAGGAGGAATCCTCCGCCATCGACCGGCGCATGGATCTGGAGTGGGCGATCAGCGACAATCCCTTCGCCATCGTCCCGCACCGCCCCACCTACCTGCTGCCGCTGCGCTACAACAGCCGCCTCAACGAAGCCCCCTATGCGGCAACCGATCCGGAGCTGGCCACCGAGCAAAACGAGCTGAAGTTCCAGTTCAGCTTCAAGGTCCCCCTGATTAAGGGGTTGCTGTTCAGCAAGGGGTTCCTCTCCTTCGGCTACACCCAGCTCTCCTACTGGCAGGCCTATAGCGGCAACTACTCCTCGCCGTTTCGCGAGACCAACCATGAGCCGGAGTTGCTGCTGGTGATGCCGGCGAAGTACCGGCTCTTCGGCCTGGACGGGCGGCTGGTCGGGCTTTCGCTAAACCACCAGTCGAACGGCCGCTCGGAGCCACTGTCGCGCAGCTGGAACCGGGTGATGCTCGATTTCATCATGGAAAAGGACGACTTTTACCTGAGCTTCAAGCCCTGGTTGCGGATCCCGGAGCATCAGCAGAGCGATGACAACCCCGACATCGGCGACTATATGGGAAATTTCGAGCTCCGGGCTCTGCAAAAGTACCGGGATCACTCGCTCGGCATCATGTTGCGCAACAACCTGCAGCGCGAGAACCGCGGCGCGGTACAGCTGGACTACACCTTCCCGATCGGCAAACGGCTCAACGGCTACGTACAGATCTTCAACGGTTACGGCGAGTCGCTAATCGACTATGACCACTACAGCAACAGTGTCGGCGTCGGCATCATGCTGACAAACTGGCTCTGATCAAAGTTCAAGGTTCAAGGTTCAAGGAATGACACCGTGGTAGTGCGCCGATCGAGTGTCTGCATGCACTGGTGTTCGAATGCGCTCTTTGAACCTTGAACTTTTAACCTTGAACTGCTTCTACACAAATTCTGCGACCACCGGCGCGTGGTCGGAGGGGCGTTCCCACCCCCGCGGCACCGTGTCCACTGTCGCGCTGCGGCAGCGCGCCGCCAGCGCCTCACTGGCCAGGATAAGATCGATGCGCAGTCCCCTGTTGCGGCGGAAGGCGTTGAGGCGGTAGTCCCACCAGCTGAAGACCTTTTCCGCCTGCGGGAAGAGGCGGAAGGTGTCGCGAAAACCGAGTTCGAGGATCCGCTGCAGCGCGTCGCGCTCGGGGGTGCTGCAGAGGATCCGCTCGTGCCATCCCTGCGGGTCGTAGACATCCGCATCCTCAGGGGCGATGTTGAAGTCGCCCAGGATGAGATAGTGGCGGTGGCGCTTGAGGTCCTGCGCCACGTACTCACGCACCTTCTCCAGCCACGCCAGCTTGTACGCGTATTTGTCCGAGCCGACCTCCTGGCCGTTGACCACATAGAGGTTGAGTACCCGCACCCCGTCGATGGTGGCGCCGAGGATGCGCCGCTGCGGATCGTCGACGTCGGGGAGCTCGGTGATCACCTCACCGATTGGCGCCTTGCTCAACAGCGCCACGCCGTTGTAGGTCTTCTGCCCGGAAAAGGCCACCCGGTAGCCGGCCGCCTCGATCTCGGCAACGGGAAACTTCTCGTCGGCAAGCTTGGTCTCCTGCAGCGCCAGGATATCGGGCTGCGCCGCCGCCAGCCACTGCAACACCTGCGGCAGGCGCACGTTCAGCGAATTGACATTCCAGGAGGCGATTTTCATTGAGAAATAAACCTTTTAACGCAAAGGGCGCAAAGACGCAGAGGCCGCAAAGGGAACACTGTATCGAGAACGGGAGAAATGCCGGAGCAGGGAGCATTTGCTTTTATGTTTAAGGCGGCGCTTTTTCATTACAAAGTAATCTTTTCCTTTGCGTCCTTCGCGTCTTTGCGCGATGCACATGGATGTGCAAGTGCCGCGATGGCAGGACGCCATTGAGCGGCCCTTTGCGTTAAGGATTTAATGTTTTTAATCACTGCCAGGGCGGGCTGATCTCGACCCGGTTGCGCCCCGCCTCCTTGGCACGGTAGAGCGCCTGGTCCGCCCTTTCGATCAGCAACTCGGCATCGCACTGCTTGCCGCTTACCGTGGCCACTCCCAGGCTGACCGTCACCGTTGTCTCCTGCTCGATGGCGACCCGGATCCGCTCCGCCGCGCGGCCGGCCGCTTCGCTATCGGTCTGCGGCAGCAGCACCACAAACTCCTCGCCGCCGAAACGTACCGGCAGATCACCCGAGCGCAGCACCTTGCGCAGGATGGCGCCGACCTTTGCCAGCAGTTTGTCGCCCTCGAGGTGACCGTAGCTGTCGTTGTATTTCTTGAAAAAGTCGATGTCGAGCATCAGCAGGGAGAGGGTCCCCTGGTAGCGATTGACATTGTACAGGTCCCGCTCCAGCGCCTCGCACAGGAACCGCCGGTTACCCAGGCCGGTGAGCGCATCGTGCACGGTCAGTTGCAGGATCTCGGCGTAAAGGCGTGCGTTCTCGATCGCCAGCCCGAGCTGGGCGGAGATGGCGGTAAAGGTATCGAGCAGCGCCTGTTCCACCTCGTAGTCGACCGGCAGGTAGTAGTAGAAGACGCCGACGATCTTCTCCTTCGCCTTGAGTGGAATGATCAGGTGTCCGTGCGGTTCGGGGTGGGTATAGGGCAGGGTGTGGCGCGGGTCGCCGCTGCACTGCCGGGTGATGATCACCTCGCCCTGCGCGGCGCGACCGCACAGGCAGTCGCCGACATGCATCTCCCGGTGGGCGTCACGGAACTCGTCGCTTCCCCTGCGGTGCGCGGCCAGCCGCATCTGCTCATCCTCCTCGATGAGAAAGATCCCCATCGGGTAGGGTTTGCTGAGGCCGAGCAACTGCTCCATCACATCCATGATGTGGTTAAACAGTTCGTCCTGATCGGCGGTATGGGCCAGCACGCCGGCTGCCTGGTAGAGGCTGGTCAGGCGGTGGTTCTGTGCCTTGAGTAGGCCCTTCGCCTTTCTCAGCTCCTCCAGCGCCGCCTGCCAGAGGTGTCGCATCCTTTCCGACTGCTTGATCCCCTCGCGGAGCATCGTGTTCTCACGCTGAAGTCGCTCCAGCTCACTGACCTTGCGGTTGTCGTTCGCCATCACTCGATACCGGCATAGATGATGTCGGTACCGCATTGAATTTGTGAGAGATACTCCAGCGCCCTGGCCACGTTGCCCGGGCCAATCACCGAGCCGTGCTGTGGCAGGATCGCCTTCACCTCGAGCCCGTCGAGGCGATGCAGGAAGCCGCGCGCCGCCAGGTTCGATGACATGTATTCGGTATGGAACAGGTTCATCTTCGCCTCATGGGCCTCGAAGTCATCGACCAGCAACTGCCAGTCGAAATCGATCGCCCCCCAGATATCGCCGGAGAAGAGCGCCCCCGAGGCAAAATCATAGGTCGTAATGGCGCCGGGAAAGTGCATGAACGGCGCGGGTACGAAGCGCAGCTTGTTGCCCGAGGGCAGCTCGTACTCGGGCTTCTCCTCGACATCGTAGTAGTCGTAGTTCTCGATGCCGTAGTAGGGGAGCAGCACCTGGGTGCGCGGCGAGGTGAAGACGGTCAGCGAGGGCTTGAACCGGAGCCAGTCGAGCATGGAGGCGGCGACATCGGGATCCTGGTGGCACAACACCATGCCGGTGAGATCCTCGGGCGGCATGACCTGCGCCACCCGTTCACGGATCAGCGGATAGTGGTTGCGGCCGCCCGGGTCGAAGAGGATGGCGCAATCACCGTCACGCAGGAGATAGCAGTTGCAGCGAAAGGCGCGTGGCTCGGCGATACCCAGCCAGTAGATGACATGCCCGCCGTCCTGGTAGAGGACGGTGGGCTGTTCCAGCCGCTCCAGCGCCTCGTTCAGCTCGTTACTGTCCCATGGCTGCATCGTTCCCCCCTTATTATGCCGCCGGCTTTCGGGTGATTATTACATAGCGGGCAGATCTCCGACACCGGCCAGGGAACCGCAGGGAAAAAAGCCGAATACCGCCCTGCGGGAGAGCCATTCGCTCACCCTCTCCCAGCGCCCTCGGCGTCCTCTGCGTTGAGGTTCATGCGGCGATGCCGCTGTGCCGCAACAGTGCATCGATGGTCGGCTTGCGGCCGCGGAACTCGACGAACAGCTCCATCGGTTCGCGGCTGCCGCCCTGTTCGAGAATCGTCTCGAAGAAGGCAAGCCCGGTGTCGCGGTTGAAGATCCCCTCCTCCTCGAAGCGGGAGAAGGCATCGGCGGAGAGCACCTCGGCCCACTTGTAACTATAGTAGCCCGCCGCATAGCCGCCGGCGAAGATGTGGGAAAAACCGTGCTGGAAGCGGTTGTACTCGGGCGGCTGCACCACCGCCACCTCGGCGCGTACCTCGTCGAGGATCTGCTGGATGCGCGCCCCCTCTTGCGGTTCGTATTCCAGGTGCAGGCGAAAATCGAACAGGGAGAATTCGAGCTGGCGCACCATCTGCATCCCCGCCTGGAAATTCTTCGCCGCAATCATCCTGTCGAACAGCGGCTGCGGGAGGGTCTCGCCCGTTTTATAGTGGCCGGCGATGAGATCCAGCGCCTCGCGCTCCCAGCACCAGTTCTCCATGAACTGGCTCGGCAGCTCCACCGCATCCCACGGCACGCCGTTGATGCCGGCCACCCCGGCGGTATCGATGCGGGTCATCATGTGGTGCAGGCCGTGGCCGAATTCGTGGAACAGGGTCTGCACTTCGTCGTGGGTGAAGAGCGCCGGGTCGTCCCCCACCGGCGGGGCGAAGTTGCATACCAGGTAGGCGGTCGGCACCTGCACGCTGCCATCCTCGCGCACGCGGCGCACGATGCACTCGTCCATCCACGCCCCGCCGCGCTTGTTCGCCCGGGCGTAGAGATCGAGGTAGAAGCGGCCGCGCAGCAGCCCACGGTTGTCGACGATCTCAAAGAAGCGCACATCCTCGTGCCACACCGGCACGCCCTGCACCTCTCGGATATCGAGGCCGTAGAGGCGGCTGACCACCTCGAACAGCCCCTGCACCACGCGCCCTTCGGGGAAGTAGGGTTTGAGGTCCTCCTGGGAGATGGCGTATTTCTCCTGGCGCAGCTTCTCGGCGTAATAACTCAGGTCCCATGGCTGCAGCTGCGCCATGCCGTGCTGTTCGCGGGCAAAGGCGTGGAGCTCCGCCAGGTCCGCCCGGGCCAGCTCCAGTGAACGGCCGGCGAGGTCGCGCAGGAAGTCGAGCACCTGCTGCGGCTGTTCGGCCATCTTGGTCGCCAGCGAACGCTCGGCGTAGTTCCGGAATCCGAGCAACTGTGCCAGTTCGTGCCGGATCGCGAGGATTGCCTCCATCACCTCGCTGTTGTCCCACTGGCCGGCGTGCGGTCCCTTGTCCGAGGCACGGGTGACGAAGGCCTTGTAGAGCTCCTCGCGCAGGGCGCGCTCGTCGGCATAGGTCATCACCGCCAGGTAGCTGGGAAACTCCAGGGTGATGCGCCACCCCTGTTCCCCGGCGCGCTCGGCCGCCTGGCGCAGCATCCCCTTGCTCGATTCGGGCAGGCCGGTGACGCCCGCCTCATCGGTAATGAGCTTGTGCCAGGCGTTGGTCGCATCGAGCAGATTGTTGCTGAAGGTGGTGGTGAGCTGGGAGAGTTCCGCCTTCAGCTCCTTGAAGCGCGCCTTCTGTGCGGCCGGCAGGGCGACGCCGGAGAGGCGGAAGTCGCGCAGGTTGTTCTCGATCACCTTCTGCTGTGCGGTATTGAGCCGGGCATACTCCGCGCCGTCGCGGATCGCCTCGAACGCCTGGTAGAGGCGCTCGTTCTGCCCCATCTCAGTGGCGTAGTCGGAGAGCTTCGGCAGGCACGCCTCATAGGCCTTGCGCAGTTCGGGGTTGTTGACCACCGAATTCATGTGCGAGACCGGCGACCAGATGCGATTGAGGCGATCGTCCAGCGCCTCCAGCGGCGCCACCAGGTTATCCCAGCTGTAGCTGCCGCCCCCCTCCAGCAGGCGCGCCACCTCGGCACGATTCTCCGCCAGCACCGTCTCGACGGCGGGCTCTACATGCTCGGGCCTGATCGCGCCGAACGGCGGCAGGTCGTCCATCTGCAACAACGGGTTTTGCATAGCGTGTACAATCCTCTTCATTGCACCACAGAGGCGCAGAGGACTCGGAGAAAAAGACAAAACCAATTTACCACGAAGCACACGAAGTGTTCAAGACGGTTATTCCTTCGTGCTCTTCGTGCGCTTCGTGGTTAAGCTTTTTTCTCCGTGTCCTCCGCGCCTCTGTGGTGAACCATTCCAAACCAGACACAGGTGCCGACACCTTGCCAGATGCTACTCAAGTTAACCATCCCTACGATGCCCTGACGCCGGATACGGTGCTCGATGCGGTGGAGGCGGCGGGGTATCTGCCGACCGGCTCCCTGTTGGCTCTTAATAGTTACGAGAACCGGGTTTATCAAATCGGCGAGGAGAGCCACCGCTTTGTGGTGGCGAAATTCTACCGCCCGGGACGCTGGAGCGACGCGCAGATTCAGGAGGAGCACGATTTCGCGCTGGAGCTGGCGGCGCTGGAGATCCCGGTGGTGGCGCCGCTGGCCGATAGCGAAGGGCACACCCTGCGCCGCTTCGCCGACTTTCGTTTCGCCCTGTTTCCGCGCCGCGGCGGCCGCAGCCCCGAGCTCGACGACCCGGACACCCAGTACCGGCTGGGACAGTTCCTCGGCCGCATCCACGCCATGGGGGCGAGCCGGCCGTTCGCCCAGCGCCCCGCCCTAACGCCCGAATCCTTCGGCGACGAGAGCCTCGCTTTCCTGCTCGAGCACGACTTCCTGCCGGGGAACTACCGCGAGCAGTATCGTGACCTGGCCGAATCGCTGCTCGGGACGGTCAAGGCGCGCTTCGCCTCGGTGCCCTACACGCCGATCCGCCTGCACGGCGATTTTCATCCCGGCAACATCCTCTGGACTGAGAGCGGCGCCCACCTGGTTGACCTGGACGACTGCCGCATGGGTCCCGCGGTGCAGGACCTGTGGATGCTGCTCAGCGGCGAGCGGACGCAGATGACACTGCAACTGGGTGAGATCCTGGAAGGCTACGAGGAGTTTTTCGACTTCGACCGCCGCCAGCTGGCGCTGATCGAACCGCTGCGCACCCTGCGCCTGCTCCACTACGCCGCCTGGCTGGCGCGGCGCTGGGACGACCCGGCCTTTCCCATGGCCTTTCCCTGGTTCAATACGGTCAAATACTGGGAAGAGCAGGTGCTGACCCTGCGCGAACAGCAATGGCGGCTCGAAGAGCCGCCGTTACAACTGGGATAAAAGCAAAGCTAAACCACGAAGCACACGAAGCGCACGAAGGAATGAGAATCTCGAAGCCACTTCAGGCTGGCAACAACAGTTTTTCGTCCTTCAATACAACCCCATACCTCTTCGTGTTCTTCGTGTGCTTCGTGGTGAAAGCTCTCAAGCGACCTTTCTCACCGCGGGCACGCTCTGGCACTCCTGGAAGATACGCCGCTCGCACTGCTTGCAGGTATCGCGCTGCAGCTTGAGGAAGATCGTCTGGATCGCCTCGCTCTTGGAGTCGAATAAGTGGTCTTCGCCGAGGGCGGCGACCACGCCGCTCTTCTGCAGGAACTCCACCACCCCCTCCTTGAGATTGCACAGGTAGAGACCCCCGCCCAGTGCAGCAAGGCGGTTGCCCTCCTGGATCAGCCATTCCGCCCCGGCGACGTCGACGAAATTCATCGCATTGCCCAGCACCAGAATATGCTTTTGCTCCGGCGACTCCTCGGTGAAGTAGCGGAACTGGCTGGCTGCATGGTTGACCGCGCCGAAAAACAGCGAGCCGTCCACCCGCACGATGCGCAGTTGCGGGCACTGCTCGGCCGTGTGGCGCGCGATGTTGACCATCGGGCGGTTGATCTCGTTGTGGTCGGGGGCCATGGTGGTGATCCGCGGCCGCGAAGTGCGGCTCAGGTACATCACCAGCGACAGCATCACGCCGACATAGATGGCGAACTCCAGCTCCAGGAACAGGGTGGCCAGGAAGGTGGTCGCCAGGATCCCCGCCTCGGCGCGGCTGGTGCGGAAGATGCTGCCGATGTGGTGCCAGTCGATGAGGTTGTAGGCCACCAGCAGCAGGATGCCTGCCATCGCCGGGATCGGCAGGTAGGCGGTCAGCGGTGCGACCAGCAGCAGGATCAGCGCCAGCGACAGGGCCGCGGCGATCGCCGCCATGGGGGTACGCGCGCCCGCCTCGTAGTTGACGCCGGTGCGGGTGAAGGAACCCGAGGAGGCGTAGGAGGAGAAGAAGGAGCCGGCCATGTTGGCCAGGCCCTGGCCGATGAACTCCTGGTTGCCGTCGATGCGCTGGTGCGACTTGGCCGCCACCGAACGGGCGATGGAGACCGCCTCCACCAGGCCCAACAGGGCGATGGCGAAAGCGCCCGGCGCCAGCTGCTTGATGGTGGCAAAGGAGAAGTCGGGCATGGAGAGGGGGGGCAGCGAACCCGGCAGCTCGCCAACCAGGCTGATGCTGTGCTCATCCGCCCCCAGCACCGCCGCCAGCACCGCGCCGATCATCATCGCCAGCAGCATGTTGGGCCACTTGGGCAGCAGCTTCTTGAAGGCGATGGCGCTGACCAGGGTGATCACGGCCACCGCGATCACGTAGGGGTTGGCCTCCGGCATCTTTTCGAACAGCGACATCCAGGTGTGGGCAAACGATTCGCCGCGCGGCACATCGACGCCGAAGAAGTGCTTGAGCTGGCTGGTGGCGATGAGGATCGCCGCCCCGGCGGTGAAACCCACCACCACGGTGTGCGAAACGAAATTGACCAGCGTGCCCATGCGCGCCAGGCCGAGAGCCAGCTGGAACACCCCGGCGATGAGGGTCAGGGTCAGCACCAGGGTGATGAACTGCTCGCTGCCGGCCTGCGCCAGCGGGCTGATGGTGCTGAAGACGACGATGGAGATCGCCGTGGTCGGGCCCGAGATGAGGTGCAGGGATGAGCCGAACAGGGCGGCGATGATCGGCGGGATGATGGCGGTGTAGAGACCGTATTCCGGCGGCATGCCGGCAATCATGGCAAAGGCCACGCCCTGGGGCAGGACGATGACGGCGCCGGTCAGGCCGGCGATGATATCGGCGCGCATGGTGCCGCGGTTGACCATGTTGAACCAGCGCAGGAACGGCAACCAGCGGATAAGAGAGAGATTACAGAAACGGGGATCGGCCATCAGGACAACTCCGGGAAAATAATTTGTACAACCTATTCACGGCAACGACCGTGAAGAGAGATCTGGGGGGCTCAGGCCAGCGCAGCAGCGGGAGGGGCGCGGCTCGAACGGATGAACAGGCCGGATTTTCTCGCGCAGCAATGGCCATGGGTTGCCGTGAACCGTTCTGCGACAGCTACCCGCAGCGCGCTGGAGAAGAGGAGCGCAACGGGCAATTCCGGATCGGCACCCAGCCCCGTGTCCACGGTATCGGCATCGGCATCGATGCGCCACTCGGCAACCGCCTCGACATCGTCCAGGGCCGCCTCGTCCACCGCGCCAAATGCGGGATTACCGGCCATCAGGGCCAGCAGCACCAGCATAATCACAATGTCAGGGCGAACAATCGAGGAGAACACGGCAATCGAACCAGGTCGAAGTGAGCCGCGTATATTAGCATTTCCTTGAATCGGCTGGAAGGGAAGTGTGATCCTGATCAAAATCGGGGCAAAAAAAGAAGGCGCATGGCGCCTTCCTGAATCCTGCTGGGGGTTTCACCCATATCGGCAAGTCAGAACCTACAATGACCGACCTATTTCGTCAAGTATTGCTTGCCGGGGACCGTCGTGCTCAGCCTCACCCTCAGAGCGTCGAATCGGCATCGACATAGGGGCGAAACAGCGGTTCGAGCTCCTTGAGCGTCTCTTCGATCTGCACCGGCATGCTCTTGACGAACATATCCAGCAGTACGATGGCGTTGACCGTCCCGTCCTCGCGCTGCTCGGCGCGCAGGCGGTTGGCGATCCCCACATTCACCTCGGCCACCTGGCTATAGAAGTGCAGCAGCCCTTGCAGTTCCATATCGACGCTCTTGCCGGCCTGCCAGCGATAGTACTGGCCAAGCATATACATGGAGGCGGCGCGGTAGAAGGTCTCCTCGGTATTGGCAAAGGGGAGGTGAAAGCGGGCCATCGGCTTGAAGAAGACCGTGTGGGGGCAGCCGCTGGTAGCGGTAATGATCCCCATCAGGGCGCTGATCCCCTCCTGCGCCGTGGCGCTGCGGGTTACGGTGCGCTCATCCAGGGTGACGGTCACGTCGACGTTGTCGATGGAGACCACGTCGCCCATGCGCTCGGCCAGCGGCAGCAGGCGCAGCGCCAGCGGGCAGAAAAACTCCTCCAGCGAATCGAGGGTACAGTGGCTGCACTTGTGGTAGTCCAGGCGCACCCACTCCGGCGGATTATCCGGGACCGGGTCGAGCGGCTCGAGGGTGACGCTATCGAGCCGGATATCGAAAACCTCCTCGCGGCCGCCTTTGAACCGGAAACGGTATTGATAACTGATCGACTCCATCTGTTCCTCAAATCTCTCTGCCAATTACCCCTGATACTACCAGCCTCGCAGAGAGCAGACTATCGCAATCGAGCGCATCCCATAGCGCCGCCCCGCGGCGCGGGCTTCGCCCGCACCCATCCCTTTCCCGCTCTCCCCCCTGCTCGGGACAACCCGGGTTGTGACTGCTAGAATCAATCCCCACGATCCCGGTTAGAGAAACCACAGGACCCAGCATGAGCAAACACTACGATCTTCTCGCCATCGGCGCCGGCAGCGGCGGCCTCTCCGCTGCGGAACGGGCCGCCATGTACGGCAAAAAAACCGCGGTCATCGAAATGGGCCGGGTCGGCGGCACCTGCGTCAATGTCGGCTGCGTGCCGAAGAAGGTGATGTGGAATGCCGCCTCCATCGCCCACAGCCTGCGCGATGCCCAGGGCTACGGCTTCGATGTGCTGGTCAACAACTTCGACTGGGCACAACTGGTCAAGGGGCGCGAGGAGTACATCCAGGGGATCAACGACTGGTACCACACCTATCTGGCCGACTCGAACATCGAGGAAATCCGGGGCCAGGCGCGCTTCGTCGATGCCCACACCCTGGAGGTAGACGGCAAACGATACAGCGCCGATCACATCGTGATCTCTCCCGGCGGGGTGCCGATGGTGCCGGAGATCCCGGGCGCCGAACACGGCATCACCTCGGACGGCTTCTTCGCCCTGGCCGAGCAGCCGAAGCGGGTGGCGATTGTCGGCGCCGGCTACATCGCGGTCGAACTGGCGGGACTGCTCAACGCCCTCGGCTCAGAGGTCGACCTGCTGCTGCGCCGCCAGCATTTTCTCTCCAACTTCGACGCCATGCTGCGCGAGACGCTGATGGAAGAGATGCTCAACGAAGGGGTCAACATCCTGCCCAACATCAACCTGGAGAAGGTGGAGAAGCAGGCGGACGGGACCCTCACCCTGACCTGCCAGAGCGGGCATATCCTGCAGGGCTTCGACACCCTGATTTGGGCCATCGGCCGCAGCCCCAACACCACCGAACTCAATCTGCAGGCCGCCGGGATCGCCTGCGACGACAACGGCTTCATCCCCTGCGACGAGTTTCAGAACACCAATGTCCCGGGCGTCTACTCGGTAGGCGATGTCACCGGCCGCGCCCAGCTCACCCCGGTGGCCATCGCCGCCGCACGGCGCCTCGGCGACCGGCTGTTCAACAACCAGCCGGAGCGGCGGCTCGATTACGAGAACATACCCACCGTGATGTTCAGCCATCCGCCCATCGGTACCGTGGGCCTGAGCGAGGACGAGGCCCGCGACCTCCACGGCGATGCGGTCAAGGTCTACCAGACACGCTTCACCCCGATGTACCACGCCCTGACCCGGCACAAGAGCCGCACCGCGATGAAGCTGGTCTGTGTCGGTGCGCAGGAGAAGGTGGTCGGCATCCACATCATCGGCCACGGCGCGGACGAGATGCTGCAGGGCTTTGCCGTGGCGCTGAAGATGGGCGCCACCAAGAAGGATCTGGACAACACCGTCGCCATCCACCCGACCAGTTCGGAAGAACTGGTGACGATGCGTTGAAAGAAGTTACAAGTAACAAGAGAATCATTGCAGCGACATGAGTATCAGAAAGTACAAGAACAGCCAACCGCAAATTGCCGCCTCGGCCTATGTCGATGAGGATGCCGTGGTTATCGGCGATGTGGTGATCGGCGAGGAGAGCTCGGTGTGGCCGATGGCGGTGATCCGCGGCGACGTCAACTTCATCCGCATCGGCTGCCGTACCAGCATCCAGGACGGCTCTGCGCTGCATGTCACCCATCGCCATGAGGGGCTCCCGGAGGGGCATCCCCTGCTCATCGGCGACGAGGTCACGGTCGGCCATAACGTCACACTGCACGGCTGCACCATCGGGCACCGCTGCCTCATCGGCATGGGCTCGACGGTGCTCGACGGCGCCGTGCTCGAAGAGAACGTGCTGCTCGGCGCCGGCTCCCTGGTGCCGCCGGGGAAGTGCCTCGAGGGCGGCTACCTCTGGATCGGCTCCCCGGTCAAGCGCGCCCGCCCGCTGACGGAGGCCGAACGCGAGTGGCTCGGCTACTCCGCCGCCCACTACGTACGGCTCAAGGACAGCTACCGGGAGCAGGGTTAGCGCTTATTTTGTGTGACCGGTTTGGCAAAGCAGCCGCTGTCACATATAGTGAATGTAATAAACGCAGCAGAAGGATCTCACATGGACGTCTTTATCGGCAATCTGGCACCAAATGCCTCACTCACCGACCTGATCGGTTTTTTCAAGGGCTTCGCCGGCAAGGCGAAGATCAGCATCGTCGAAAAACGGATGGAGGACGGCGGCCGGTGCCGCTACGGCATCGCCGCGTTCGAGTCCGACAAGCTGGCGCAGAAGGCGATCAAGAAGCTGAACAACAAACCGCTGCGCGGCCAGCTGGTGGCCTTGCGCGAGTACTTCCACCGCTACTACTACAACGAGCGTAGGGCTGTAAACTGGCGCGAGCTGGCGTGGGAGGGCGTAGAGCGGCGCCAGCAGGAGCGACGCCGCAAGGAGAACCGCAAGGAGAACGACGGTTTCGACAAGCTGGTCGAACAGTCGAGGAAAAACGAGGAGGCCGAGGCCGACAACCTCCTGATCACCGGTTATACCCACCTGGCGCGCAAGCGCTAGCGCCCGGCAGGCCCCTACCCCTTCAGCAGCGCCTCGCGCACCGCCTTGATCACCGGTGCGGTCTGTGGCCGCACACCGCGCCACAGCCGGAACGATTCTGCCGCCTGCTCCACCAGCATCCCCAACCCGTCGGCCACCCTTTCGCACCCTTCATCGTCGGCCCAGCGCATAAAGGCGGTCGGCTCGGCCGCGTACATCATGTCGTAGCAGAAGGCATCCCGCGCCAGGATCCCCTCGGGCAGCGGCGGCGCCTCGCCCTTGAGGCTGGCGGAGGTGCCGTTGATCACGATGTCGTAGCGTGTCCCGTCGAGGTCGGCAAAGCTGCTGCCCTCGACCCGGCCCTGCTCCTCGAAGGCATCGGCCAGCTCCTGGGCCCGATCCGGGGTGCGGTTGGCGATCACCACCGTGGCCGGCTTCTCCTCCAGCAGCGGGCCGAGTACACCGCGCACGGCACCGCCTGCACCGAGCAGCAGCACCCGCTTGCCGGCAAGGGCCACACCGAGATTGTCGCGGATGTCGCGGATCATGCCGATGCCATCGGTATTGTCACCATAGAGGGTGCCATCCTCGCGAAACTGGATGGTGTTGACCGCGCCGGCCAGGGCCGCGCAAGCGCTGCGCTCATCCACCAGCCGCCAGGCATCGCGCTTGAACGGGACGGTCACATTCAGCCCCTTGCCGCCCTCGGTCCTGAACGCCTGCACCGCATCGGCAAACTGCCCCAGCTCGACCAGAATGGCACGGTATTCCAGCTTCTGCCCGGTCTCCCTGGCGAACAGGGTGTGGATCATGGGCGATTTGCTGTGGGCGATGGGATTCCCCATCACCGCGTAACGGTCAAGCTGAGACACAGGGTGTCCTCCTCAGGAAAAGATGCCTTTGAGCATAAAGAAGAACAGGATCGCCAGGATCGCCCCCGCAGGCAGGGTCACGATCCAGGAGAGGAAAATGGTGCGCACCACATTGAGGTTCAGCGCCGCGATGCCGCGGGCCAGGCCGACCCCCAGCACCCCGCCCACCAGGGTATGGGTGGTGGAGATCGGCAGACCGGTCCCGGAGGCGACCACCACGGTGGTGGCGGCACCGAGCGTGGCGGCGAAGCCGCGGCTCGGTGTCAGCTCGGTGATGCCGGTGCCGACGGTGGCGATCACCTTGTGCCCGTACGTCACCAGGCCGACGACGATACCGGCGCCGCCGAGCAGCAGGATCCAGCCCGGCATCATGCTGTCGGCAGCCACCATTCCGGTCTCGGCGATACCCACCACCGCAGCTAGCGGGCCGACCGCATTGGCCACGTCATTGGAGCCGTGGGCGAAGGCCATGGCGCAGGCGGTGAAGATCATCAGCACACTGAAGACCCGCTCCACGTTGGCGAAGTGGAAGTCGCTGTCGGCTGCCGGATCGAAGCGCAGGCGCCGGATCAGGAGGATGCCGATGACCATGACCGCAAACCCGATGAGCGCGGCGATGGCGTAGTTCTCGAAGGCGGAAAGCTTCAGGCCTATGTGCTTGAGCCCCTTGGTCATGGTCACCATGGCGATGACGAAGCCGACCAGGAAGATGTAGATCGGCACGTAGCGTTTGGCGCTCACCAGCGGATTGGGCGTATCGAGGATGAAGCGCTGCACGCTGACGAAGAGCCAGTAGGCGATGATCCCTGCCAGTGCAGGGGAGATCACCCAGCTCATCACGATGGTGCCGATCTTGCCCCACTGCACCGCCTCCATGCCGATACCCACGGCGGCAAAACCGACGATGGCACCGACGATGGAGTGGGTGGTGGAGACCGGCCAGCCGGCGCGCGAGGCGACCATCAGCCAGATCCCGGCGGCCAGCAGCGAGGCGAGCATGCCGTAGACCACCAGCTCCGGGCTGCCCGCCAGCACCTGGGGATCGATCATCCCCTTGCGGATGGTCTTGGTCACTTCGCCGCCGGCAAGGAAGGCGCCGGCAAATTCAAACACTGCTGCGATAATGAAGGCCTGCTTGATGGTAACGGCCTTGGAGCCGACCGATGTGCCCATGGCGTTGGCCACATCGTTGGCCCCCACGCCCCACGCCATGAAAAAGCCGAACAGACAGGCGAGAACAATAAAGATAAGTGCATGTTCCATGAAAACTGACCTCAGTGTGCAAGCATAATCTCAAGACGACTGCCCACACGCTGAGCCAGATCCGCCAAATCACCGATCCATTCGAACACCCGGTAGATGAACATCACGTCCACCGGCGGCAACTCCTTTTCCATTGCAAACAGTTTGCTGCGCACGGCAACCTGCATCGTGTCGGTGTCACCCTCGATTTCGTCGAGCCGGGTGATCATCGATTCGACCAGTTGCACCTCGCGGCCGCGAAAACCGGTCTCCACCAGCTCATCCAGCTCGTTGATGGCGGTCTGCGCCTGGGCCGATGCGTCGATACAGCGCTTGACGAAATCGAGCATCAGGGGGGCGACCTCGGGGGGGAAGCTCATCCGGCGCCCGAGCATCAGGCCGGCGATATCCTTGGCCTTGTTGGCGATGCGGTCCTGCATGGTGAGGGTCTCCAGCAGGTCGCGGCGCGACATGGCCATCATCAGGTTGCTGGGCAGGTTGTGGCGCAGCTCGCGCTTGAGCGCATCGGCCGCGCCCTCCAGCTCGGAGATGTTTTTCTGCGCCGCTGCAGCCTTCTCCCAGTCACCGGCCAACGCCGCCTCGAAGAAGGGTATCAGCTCGTTGGCACAGGCCTGCACCTTGGCCATGTGCTGCTGCATGGGACGCACCGGTGAGCTGCCGAACATGCTGAAGATGTAACTTTTGGGCGACATGATTGTCATCCTCCCCGTGAAATTTTCGCGGATTATAGTGACTCGCCTGGGCTTAGCCCAGAAAAAATGAGCCCCATGTGGAGAGATTATCCCTCTTTCAGCCAGCCCGCGACCCGCTTGGCGAAATAGGTGAGGATGCCGTCGGCACCAGCGCGCTTGAAGGCGAGCAGCGACTCGAGCACCACCGCGCGCTCGTCGAGCCAGCCGTTCTGCGCGGCGGCCATCAGCATGGCGTACTCGCCGCTGACCTGGTAGGCGTAAGTCGGTGCGCCGAACTGCTGCTTCACCCGGTGCACGATATCCAGATAGGGCATGCCCGGCTTGACCATCACCATGTCGGCCCCCTCCTCGAGATCCAGCGCCACCTCCCACAGCGCCTCGTCGCTGTTGGCCGGGTCCATCTGGTAGGTGCGCTTGTCGCCGCCGCCGAGATTGGCCGCGGAGCCGACCGCATCGCGGAACGGGCCGTAGAAGCTGGAGGCGTACTTGGCCGCGTAGGACATGATGCGGGTATGCACGTGGCCGTCGCGCTCCAGCGCCTCGCGGATCTCGCCGATACGCCCGTCCATCATGTCCGAAGGGGCGACCACCTGGGCACCGGCCTCGGCGTGGGAGAGCGCCTGCCTGACCAGCGCCTCGACGGTGATGTCGTTCACCACATAACCGGACTCATCGATGATCCCGTCCTGGCCGTGGGTGGTGAAGGGATCGAGCGCCACATCGGTCATCACCCCGAGCTCGGGGAAATTCTGGCGCAGCGCGCGCACCGCCCGCTGCGCCAGGCCGTCCGGGTTGTAGGCCTCGGCCGCATCCAGGCTCTTCTTCTCCTGCGGGGTCACCGGGAACAGCGCCACCATCGGCACGCCGAGTGCGACCAGCTCCGCGGCCTCCTGCAGCAGCAGGTCGATGGAGACCCGCTCCACCCCCGGCATCGAAGCCACCGCCTCGCGCTGACCCTCCCCCTCGAGCACGAACATCGGGTAGATCAGGTCGTTGGCTGTGAGGATGTTCTCGCGCATCAGGCGGCGTGAAAAATCGTCACGACGCATGCGGCGCTTGCGCACCCAGGGAAAGGCCCCGCGGCTGGTCTCGAGTCGGCTCATGGATAAACCCCCAAATTGGTAAGGATGTAATAGGTATTTGGCGCAAAGGCTACCGCGCCCACCGGCGCGGCGCAATGGATCGTGCGGATTTGTCAGGCCGGATGGCAGGAGCCAGGCCCCTCGGCGAAAGAGCATTCACCACGAAGCGCACGAAGAAAAACCCGTTTGCCACAGAGACACAGAGTACACGGAGGGGAAGGTCGAGTTACGTAGGATGCGGTGAGGTACGAACCGCATCAATCGCGCTCGTCCGTACCGATCGATGCGGTTCGCAAGCTCACCGGCATCCTACAGGGATACCCTCAAAGGTTCCGGGTGACGAGCCCCATGCGGTAGTCGCCCGGCGGCAGGGGGATGCGCACGACGTAGCCGCCGCCAGGCGCCTCGGCCATGGCGTTGCCCTGGCGGTCCTGCATCCCCTCGAGGGTGACGAGGCGGTTGCCTGCGGTGGTCATCACCTCCAGGGTGTCGCCGACGGCGAATTTGTTCTTCACCTCCACCTCGGCCAGGCCGGTCGCGGTGTCGTAGCCGGTGATCTCGCCGACGAACTTCTGCTGCAGCGAATCGGAGTGGTTGCTGAGGTAGTTCTGGTACTCCTGGGTATGGTGGCGCTGGTAGAAACCGTCGGTGTAGCCGCGGTTGGCCAGGTTCTCCAGCACCCCGAGCAGGGTGGGGTCGAAGGGACGCCCGGCCACCGCATCGTCGATGGCGCGGCGGTAGACCTGGGCGGTGCGTGCGGCATAGTAGTGGGACTTGGTGCGCCCCTCTATCTTTAAAGAGTCGACGCCGATCTCCACCAGCCGCTGCACGTGCTCGACCGCGCGCAGGTCCTTGGAGTTCATGATGTAGGTGCCGTGCTCGTCCTCCTCGACGGGCATCAGCTCGCCGGGGCGCTCCTGCTCCTCGAGCAGAAAGAGCTGCTGCGATGCCTGGTGGCGACCTCCGTCGCCGGTCTGGGATGGGGGCGGCAGCTCCTTCGGCACCACATCGCCGCTTTCGTTCTCCGCGGCGGGCTTGAGGTCGTACTGCCAGCGGCAGGAGTTGGTGCAGCTGCCCTGGTTGGCATCGCGGTGGTTGAAGTAGCCCGAGAGCAGGCAGCGGCCGGAATAGGCGATGCACAGCGCGCCGTGGACGAACACCTCCAGCTCCATCTCCGGGCACTGCTGGCGGATCTCGGCGACCTCGTCCAGCGAGAGCTCGCGCGAGAGGATCACCCGGGTCAGCCCCAGCGACTGCCAGAAGCGCACGCTGGCGTAGTTGACGGTATTGGCCTGCACCGAGAGGTGCACCGGCAGCTCCGGCCAGCGCTCGCGCACCAGCATGATGAGGCCCGGATCGGCCATTATCAGTGCATCGGGGGAAAGCTCGATAATGGGCGCTATGTCACGGATAAAGGTCTTGATCTTGGCGTTGTGCGGCAGCACGTTGGTAGCAAGGAAGAACTGCTTGCCGGCCCCGTGCACCTCGTCGATGCCGCTCTTCAACTGCGCCAGGGTATCGAAATCGTTGTTGCGCACCCGCAGGGAGTAGCGTGGCATGCCGGCATAGACCGCATCGGCACCGTAGGCGATGGCGTAGCGCAGGTTCTTCAGGGTGCCGGCCGGGGCAAGCAGTTCAGGGGCTTTCATCACAACTATTCGGGGATCGTCAGGTCAAAGGGCAGTAATACGACCCGGGGGCCGGTCGGGAAGTTCCTATTCTATCCCGATATGCCGCCATTTTTGCACCGCCGCCGCTTTTCCGGGAGAATTCAACCAGCCGCTTCGGTCCATGGAGGAAACAGTTATGACAACGACTCACCACCGCGCCTCTGTATTGCGCCCTGTTGCGGCGTGGCTCGGCGCCCTGTTGCTGCTCGCCCTGCTGAGCGGGCGCGCCGTGGCCGCCATTCCCCAGCCCGAGATGATGCTCGAATCCCTGACCGATGAGGTCATCACCGTGCTCAAGCGCGAGCAGGAGGCGGTGCGCCGCGATCCGGCCTACCTGTTCGAGCTGGTCGAGCAGGTGCTGCTGCCCCATGTGGATATGGAGGTGATGTCCCGCTATGTACTCGGCAGGTACTGGCGCGACGCCACCGACGAGCAGCGCAGCCGCTTCCGCCAGGAGTTCAAGAATCTACTGGTGCGCTTCTATGTCTCGGCCCTGATCGACGATCCGGCCAAGCTCGACGAGCTGCTGGCCAACACCGAGAACCTGATCCGCTACCAGCCGGTGCGGCTGGATGACACCACCCGCAAGACCATTGTCCGCGCCGAGGTGAACATGCCCAACGGCGGCCCCCAGGTGCCGGTCAGCTTCAACCTGTTCCTCAACCCCGAGGGCAAGTGGATGATGTACGACGTCAACGTCGACGGCATCAGCCTGGTCACCAACTACCGCAGCAGCTTCGCCACCGATATCAAGCGCGACGGACTGGATGCGCTGATCGAGCGCCTGGCCGAACGCAGCAGCGAACTGCTCGAGCAGGCGAAGAAAAAAAACGGCCAGCCGGCGGGTAAAAGCGGAGAATGATCGGCGAGTTGCCAGGCAACACGCTCGACCTCTACCTCGATGCCGCCCCGTGGCTGCTGCTGGGGCTCCTTGCCGCGGGGCTGATCAAGGCCTGGCTGCCCGAAACCCTGCTCAGCCGCTGGCTCGGCGGCTCCGGCCCCTGGCCGGTCGCCCGCGCGGCACTCATCGGAGCGCCGCTGCCGCTCTGCTCCTGCGGGGTGCTGCCCGCCGCCCTCGGCCTGCACCGCAGCGGCGCATCGCGCGGCTCCACCATCTCATTCCTTATCGCCACCCCCGAGACCGGGGTCGACTCCATCGCCCTGAGTTACGCCCTGCTCGGCCCGGTGATGGCGGTGGTGCGGCCGCTCGCCGCCATCGTCAGCGCCATCGCCGCCGGCCTGCTCACCACCCTGGTGCCCGAGGCACGCCCCGCCCTCTCGGGCATACCCGTCAGCGGCGGCTGCAGCGGCGGCGCCTGCTGCAGCAATACCCTCCAGCATGAACCGCTCAAACAGGGGCTATGGAGCACCGCCCTCAAGGGGGTGCGCTATGCCGCCGGCGAGATCCTCGACGACATCGCCCTGTGGCTCGCCATCGGCCTCGTGCTCGCCGGGGCGGTCGCCACCTGGGTGCCGCCGCAGGCGCTGGCCGCCTGGGGCAGCGGAGTGCCGGCGATGGGTATCATGCTGCTGGTGGGGATACCGATGTACATCTGCGCCACCGCCTCTACCCCACTGGCGGCGGCACTGCTGCTGGCCGGGGTCTCCCCCGGCACCGTGCTGGTGTTCCTGCTCGCCGGCCCCGCCACCAATCTCGCCACCCTGGCGGTGGTACGCAAGGAGTTCGGCCCGGGGGTGCTCGCCGCCTATCTGGCCGGCATCGCCCTCTCCAGCATCGCCCTCGGCCTGCTGCTCGACCTCCTGCTCGACGGCTACGGTATCGACGTGGCGGCGCAGCTCGGCGAAGGCGGCGAGCTTGTGCCGCCGTGGCTAGCCTGGAGCAGCGGCGTAATACTGGCCCTGCTGGCGTTTCGGCCGCTGCGCAAACGCCTGCTTGGCGTGTGATCGAAGGGGCGGCTGCAGGCAAATCTGTGCTAAACCGTAACTAATCGATTCAGGGGAACAGGAGAGACGAAATGAAGAGATTGCATGCAGCTGCCCTGGCACTCGCCGGCGGCGTCGTTACGTTTCAGGCGCCGGCACAAGCGGAGCAGATGCGGCCGGGCCTGTGGGAGTACAACTTCACCGCCAGGTCGCAGAGCGGCGAAATGGAAAGGGCGATGGAGCAGATGCAGCAGCAACTGGCGAGCATGCCGCCGGAGCAGCGCAAGATGATGGAGCAGATGATGGCAGGACAGGGTATGCAGTTGGGCAGCTCGGTGCAGACCGTGCGCATCTGCGTCAGCGAAGAGAAGGCCGCGCGCGGCATCGTACCGCAGCAGGACGGCGATTGCCGCCAGGAGATCGTCGAGCGCAGCGGCAGCACCACCCGCTTCACCTTCAACTGCCCCGGCAACCCGCCCTCCAGCGGCGAGGGCGAGATCACCTTCAGCAGCCCCACTGCCTACACCGGCAAGTCCATCGTCAACACCACAGTCAACGGCAAACCGGAGCGCATGACGATGGAGCAGACCGGCAAGTGGATATCCTCCGACTGCGGCAACCTCCGCGCGAGATAGTCACGGTGGTGCGCGACGACGCGCCGCTTAACTACTCTTCCCCAGACTCCTTCAGGCCCTGGAGATAGAGCGCCTCGACCTTTTGCCGTGCCCACGGGGTCTTGCGCAGGAATTTCAGGCTGGAGGAGATACTCGGATCGCTGGTGAAGCATTTGATGCGGATGCGCCGCCCGAGCTCCTCCCAGCCATACCGCTCCACCAGCCGGGTGACCACCATCTCGAGCGTCACCCCATGCAGCGGATCGCGGTTTCGCTGAGCGCTCATCCGCGCGGCTCGCCCTGCCCCGGCGCCGGTTCGGCCTTCTTCACGCGGATCCGCTGACCGGCCACGATGGTGCCGTTGAGGTTCTTCATCGCCGCCTTGGCCTCGCCTGGCCGGGGCATCTCCACAAAGCCGAAGCCCTTCGAGGTACCGGTCTTCTGGTCCATCACCAGAGTGCAGGACTGCACAAGCCCGTAGCCCTCGAACATCTCCCGGATCTCCTCCTCGGTAATGGAGCGGGCCAGATCGCGAATCAGCAGTTTCATGGGAATCACCGGTAAGTTAACGTGCCGCGATTATACCCCGCGGAGCCGGGTGAGGGGGATTTCCTCTTCAGGATTAAAGAGCACCCTAGGGCGCGTTTGGCCGTCCCCCTCATTCGTCGTACCGTAGCCCTCCTCCAGCCAGGATCAAAGCAAAACCCATCATGGATAATCAATAGGTACCGTTTACTATTTCTGACTAATCAAGGACGCGGCGAAAATGAGTATACTGTTCCCAGAATTCCCCCAGGTGTTCCACGCTTTGCGCGGCGCACTAACATTTGAATTCACCGGCCTGCGCGGCTCTTCGCTAAGGTCCGGTGGAATGGTGGGTTGGGCGTCTTGGCGCTATTACCCGAGTACCGCGGATTGATACTCAGCCAGCAATGCGGGCGCATCAATAGAGCCATGGTGGTGCACCTGGTGCCACTTCCCGCAATCCATACGGTAGAACCGGCTAGTGCGAATAGCAAGGTCAACTTGTTTTCCATGCATGCGAAAGTATCCCCTTTCCCGACCAACAGCGCAGAACATGATCCCAGTCTGGTGAATCGTATAGTCGTAGAACTCAACATATACTTCAGCAGATCCTGTGAAAATCTTTGCGTACACCTCATGTATCGATTCCCAGCCCCGTCGAACCCCGCCGAGCGGGTTCGACATTGATGCCTCGTCTGAGTTAGCCCAGTTTGCGCTCATGAGCTTCAAGTCACGCGTGTTAAACGCGCGATAGAACTCGACTAAGGCATTAAATGGCTTGGCGCCATTCTCGATCAGTTCAGAGCCTGTGATTGGTGCCGTCACAAGGTTCATAAGCCTCTCCTTAATGGTTGTATATACAACGTTATGGGCAAAAAAATCACGACAGTAGTCGTGTGGCCTCGCGAAGTTGCGCGACGAGAGTTTCCATTTCAGTATCGCCTAAACAAGTTCGCATTTTTTTGTACAATATGTCACCCGTTGCTTCCAGCGCTTCATGCATGCCCTTCGCCTTTTCCGAGGGGAATACTCTCTGTTCCCGATTATCTTCAGCCCCCTGACGTGATCTCATCACTAAACCCTTTTCCTGTAACGAGTCGACAAATCGCGTGATTGTGGATTTCTCAAGCCTAAGTTCGGTCGCGATTGCTTTGTGCGATATACCCGGGGACGCCAACACCAATCGAAGCAGGTAAGCATGTGCAGGTGACAGGCCAAGCTCTTTGAAGGCGTCGTCCCAAATACGGTTCACCGCTCTAGCCAAAGCATTAACGTTGAAATACAAGCATCTCTCGAACATTGATGCAGCATATAGCAATACGGTTGTATATGCAACCGTATGCAGCTCCTCATGACGCCCAAGATTGCGTTAAGGGGCACAAGCCGCATCGCGACGAAGCGTCCCAGTGAGCAATAGCGATGATCTTCCCCCGATAAAGTGGACATTATTTACTATTTCTTGCTCAAAGGTGGGTGTCTTATTTACCACTCATCGCAACCTCTTCCATTAAACCTCCTGTTGCCAATTTTCCGATCAAACTGCCCCGCCCTGATGGCCGGGACCCTGATAGTCACGACTTATCTTCGCTACCTGAACCGAATAGGACTCGTACCAACGTTCCCTCCCGTATTGCTGCGCCATGAGGTGCTCGGGATGTTCCTTCCAGGCCCGAATGCGCTCCTCGTCCGGCCAATACGAAAGCGAGATCTCGTTCACCCCATCGCTCAGGGTGTGAAAGTCGATGCAGCCGAATTGGCTGAGAGCCAGCTCGTGCATCCTGGCGGCGACCTTCAAATATTCGTCATCAAGGCGACGCACTGTTGCGCGGAAGATAACGACGTACATGCAAGGCCCTCTTTGCTGTGTTGTTGACCATCTGCTTCTGGGGTGCCGTTTACTATTTCTGATTAATCAAGGACACGGCGAGAAATGAGTATACTGTCCCCGGAATTCCAGCGGGATCAGAACACTGATTCGTGTATTCCGACCCCAGTTTTCATAGACCCCAGTTTTCATAACTTATGGGCAGCACTTACGACAACTAGAATGGGGAGTCGTGCCTGACACGCAAACACAGTAGTCGCATGGATCCGACTGAGGCTCGGATTGTGGCTTGGGTGAGGGAGTCGTAGGTATCGCTGGTTCTTTGCATCTTTCTGGAGCCAATTCACATGGGTCAATTGGAGCGCAATCTGTTGCTGGATCACAATCTAGTGGAACCGGATCTGCGGATAGTGCCACTGATGGCGCACCGACGAGCGCGAGTGTAATTAGCATTACTTTGTACAGATGGACGTTCATTGATTATCCTCCGCTTGGTAAAATCTAATACAGCAATGGGGGCATTGTAACTAGCTCTCCCATCTGGTTCGTCAAGCGATTCGTTGTGCATCATCATTTGATAATTTTTGATCTGACCCCAAACTCAGACCCCAAACTCACAGATTTTTCATTGGCCTTCCCACCAACTGGCGGCAAGCTGAAATAATTCTCCTCTGTAGCTCTTGCCAGTTGAATCATTCAGCACATGATTGCAGTCTGGGAATATTTTTACAGTTAGATTCTTCTTTCCCCGGCGGATGAACTCATTGCTCAGGAAATATAAAGACTCGATCGGCACCATTTCATCACTTCCGCCAATAGCGGCGAGGATTGGAATTTCTAGTTTCTCTAGGCTATCCATGGGATCAATAGGCAATACAGAAGACCAGTACTTATACGCATGCCCTAGGGCTTTCTTTTCAATACTAGTTGGATATTTCGCAACTGCCTGCTTTATTTTTTCGAAATCTATACTGTGCCTATCGCCCCAAAGTTTGAATTCTTCAATACCCGCCATTCCTCCACTACCCAGCAACATCAAGTGGGTTGTTTCGGGGATTTCTGAAGAAACTTTTGCGGCAATGTTTCCACCCTCAGAAACACCGAAGATAATGACATTCTTTCCTGTATGATCTGTATTCGTAAGGATGTATTGAATAAATTCCTTCTGGTCTTGGACTAGCTGTGGATAGTGATTGTATTCATAAAATGAACTTGATGGCTCAAATAGCCCTGTTTCTCTGGGGCTTACAAATCTTTTTTGCAGGGCGTAGATTGTGACATTCCCAGAAAGTTCTTCAAAGTATGTTTGCACATAATAGTTATAGCTTACATTACCTGACCCACCTATGAAGAACAGCAAGGTATCAGTTTCAGAGGCATTACCTTTTTGTACGGTGTAGAAATTTGAAGCATGACCATCTTTGAACCTAATTTCATCAGGCTCTAACGGATTAATATTGGCAGAGATAAACACCCCCACTTTTGTAGAGCACCCACTTACTAAAGAAATGCTGAATACAAGAAGGATGCAAATCAGTAGTCTAGGCATTGCGGTTTCATCTTTTACGCAGTCGCAGTTGAAACGCCGGTTACCCGACTCCCCCTGCATAGATCCCGGCGTGCGGTTTTCCCGCACAAAAACCAAAAACCGGGACAGATTTATTTTTCAAGCGCTTCAAAGCGCCTCGTCATTCGTCAAAGGTCGCCATCGGGCCACAATGGTGTCGACAGAAAGATCACCGCCGCACGCCCACTCGATAAAATACCTTCCATTATGAATGCGCTCGAACTCTTCGCGATTCTTTAAAGGTTCAAACGCCTCTGACTCCAGAAACGGAGTCACATCAAACAGACTTGCGCGACCGTCGTCTGATTTTACGTACAGCACGTGATCTTCTTTAGGGGTAATCTCTGCGATATTCATTGAACAAGCCCTCGAATTGGAAACGGCTTCTTGCCAGCTACTGCCAGCTCCCAGTCGGCCATCAAATCCTCCTGGTGAATTTCAATCCACGCAACAACCAGCTTGTGCTTCTTCGGCGGTAGCTCCCCAGCCAGGACAGAGCCATCCTGAATCGCATACGACTTGAATGTGCGGCACGTGGTGCCTATCCGTGTCGTAAAAGAACATCCGGATCAAGATTCCATAGAACATTGGAATTGTAGGCATAAGGCGAATTCCCTCCTTCACGCCCGACGACCTTACCCATTGTTTTTTCGAGCCTATTCCCCTTTGCAGATGCTGTAAAGCCTTCCGCACCGCCCAGAACAGGCGGAGAACACCCACCTTTGGCCCTCCCCCGTTTTCGTCGTACCATAGCCCACACCGGCCAACCACCAACAACAACGCCATGATCCTCTTCCGCCTCATCGCCAACGGCCTCGCCCCGCTCACCCTGCTCGGGGCGATCCTCGCCTATCTGGAGCCTGCGACCTTCATCTGGATCAAGCCGTGGTTCCAGTGGCTGTTTGCTGCGACGATGTTCGCGCTTGGCGTGGTGCTGCAGCCGGAGGAGTTGCGCGACACGCTGACCCGGCCGAAGGCGATCGGCCTGGGCGTGCTGGCGCAATTCACCATCATGCCGGCGCTGGGATTCGCCGCGGCGTGGCTCAGCGGTCTGCCGCCGGCGCTGGCGCTCGGTTTCATCATCGTCGCCTGCGCACCGGGTGCGATGGCGAGCAACGTCATCGTCTATCTGGCCGGCGGCGCGGTGGCCTATTCCATCGCCCTGACCACGGTGGCGACCTTCCTCTCGCCGCTGCTGACCCCGGCGCTGGTGAAGTGGCTCGGTTCGGTCTACCTGGCGATCCCGTTCTGGCCGATGATGCAGACCATCCTGCTCACGGTGCTGCTGCCGTTGCTGCTGGGCCTCGGCCTGCGTCGCCTGTTGCAGGCGCAGCGCGGTACGCTCGATGTGGCCGAACAGATCGCCCCGGCGGTGGCCTCGCTGGCGATCGTGCTTATCTGCAGTTACGCGGTGGCGGCCAACCAGGAGCGGCTGGCCCATGTAGGGTCTACCCTTGTGGCGGTGGTGATCATCGTCAATGCCCTGGGCTACCTGCTCGGCTGGCAGGCGGCGCGGCTATTCGGCTTCGACGGGCGCCACCAGCTGACCCTGGCCATCGAGATCGGCATGCAGAACGCCGGGCTCGGGGTGGTGCTGGCGCTCAAGCACTTCGAGCCGGAGACCGCCCTGCCGGGGGCGATGTTCGCGGTGTGGTGCATCCTCACGTCGGCGGGGGCGGCTGCGTGGCTACGGCGATCAAAGCATCGGGAGGCGGTGTTGACGCCGTAGTTGTAGGAGCGGCTTCCAGCCGCGATTGGATAACGTGCCACCGGCGGTCGCGGCAGGATGCCGCTCCTACAGCAACCCCGCGGACAAGCCCGGTCCGGATGGTGTAAAATCCCTGCCCCGTTTGCATAAGGAGTCTCTCTTGGAACAATATCGCGGCACCACGATCCTCGCCGTGCGGCGCGGCAACCAGGTGGTCATCGGCGGTGACGGCCAGGTCTCCCTCGGCAACACCATCATGAAGGGCAATGCGCGCAAGGTGCGCCGGCTCTACCGCGACCAGGTCATCGCCGGGTTCGCCGGCGGCACCGCCGATGCCTTCACCCTGTTCGAGCGCTTCGAGGCGAAGCTGGAGAAACACCAGGGCAACCTCACCCGCGCTGCGGTGGAGATGGCCAAGGACTGGCGCACCGATCGGGTGCTGCGCCGCCTCGAGGCGCTGCTGCTGGTGGCGGACAAGAGCGCCACCCTGATGATCACCGGCAACGGCGATGTGATCGAGCCGGAGAACAACCTCATCGCCATCGGCTCCGGCGGTCCCTTCGCCCAGGCGGCGGCCACCGCGCTGTACGAGAACACCGAGCTGGGAGCGCGCGACATCGTGGAGAAGGGTCTCAACATCGCCGCCGGCATCTGCATCTACACCAACGGCAACCTCACCATCGAAGAGCTGGAGATTGCCTGAACAACCAATGAGTAGCGAAAGCCCATGTCGACCATGACCCCACGAGAGATCGTCCAGGAGCTGGACAAGCACATCATCGGCCAGGCAAACGCCAAGCGCGCGGTGGCCATCGCGCTGCGCAACCGCTGGCGCCGCAGCCAGGTGGATGAGTCGCTGCGCAACGAGATCACCCCCAAGAACATCCTGATGATCGGCCCCACCGGCGTGGGCAAGACCGAGATCGCCCGCCGCCTGGCCAAGCTGGCCAAGGCCCCCTTCCTCAAGGTGGAGGCGACCAAGTTCACCGAGGTGGGCTATGTCGGCCGCGATGTGGAGTCGATCATCCGCGACCTGATGGAGATCGCCATCAAGATGGTGCGCGAGGAGGAGATGGCCAAGGTGCGCCACCGCGCCTACGAGGCGGCCGAGGAGCGCATCCTCGACATTCTGCTGCCCCCGGCCCGCTCCGGCGGCATCGGCTTCGCCAACGAACCGGCCGAGCCCTCGGCGGCCGAATCCGGCACGCGGCAGAAATTCCGCAAGAAGCTGCGCGAGGGCGAGCTGGACGATCGGGAGATCGAGGTCGATGTCAGCGCCGCCCCGATGGGCGTGGAGATCATGGCCCCGCCCGGGATGGAGGAGATGACCAGCCAGTTGCAGGGGCTGTTCCAGAACCTCGGCGGGCAGCGCACCAAAAGGAACAGGATGCGCATCAGGGAGGCGCTCAAGCAGCTGGCCGACGACGAGGCGGCCAAGCTGGTCAACGAGGAGGAGATCAAGGCCCGCGCGGTCAACGCGGTGGAGCAGAACGGTATCGTGTTCCTCGACGAGATGGACAAGATCACCAGCCGCGCCGAGGCCAAGGGGGCCGATGTCTCCCGCGAGGGGGTGCAGCGCGACCTGCTGCCGCTGGTGGAGGGCTCCACCGTCTCGACCAAGTACGGCATGATCCGCACCGACCACATCCTGTTCATCGCCTCCGGCGCCTTCCACCTCTCCAGGCCCTCGGACCTCATCCCCGAGCTGCAGGGGCGCCTGCCGATCCGGGTCGAGCTCGACGCCCTGGGGGTGGAGGAGTTCAAGCGCATCCTCACCGAGCCCGACGCCTCGCTCACCGAGCAGTACCGGGCGCTGCTCGCCACAGAGGGAGTGGCGCTGGAGTTCGACGAATCGGGTATCACCCGCCTGGCGGAGATCGCCTGGCAGGTCAACGAAACCACCGAGAACATCGGCGCGCGGCGCCTGCACACGGTGATGGAGCGGTTGCTGGAGCTGATCTCCTTCGAGGCGGCGGACAAGAGCGGTCAGAGCCTGCGCATCGACGCCGCGTACGTGGATTCGCAGTTGCAGGCCCTGGCCGTCGACGAGGACCTGAGCCGGTATATTCTTTAGAAAAACGCCCTCTCCCTCTCCCTGGGCCGTATGTTCCCGACACGGCCAACCGACTACATCCATGTAGTCGCCTCGGAGGGAGAGGGGGACCCTTCGTTTGGCAGCGGACACCGCCATATTGAATAAACGTGCGGCGGGCACCACCTTAGAAAGGCCTTACGCCCCGAATCAGACAAGCAGAGGAACACCATGAGCAAGCACATCCCGACCGAGATCACCCTGCACAAGAGCAAGCGCATTCTGGAGCTCGCTTTCGAAGACGGCCAGCGCTTCGAGCTGCCCTGCGAGTACCTGCGCGTCTTCTCCCCCTCCGCCGAGGTCCAGGGCCACGGCCCGGGCCAGGAGGTGCTGCAGCTGGGCAAGGAGGAGGTAAACATCGAGAAGATCGAGCAGGTCGGCAGCTACGCCATCCAGCCGAGCTTCGACGACGGCCACAACTCCGGCATCTACGCCTGGGATACCCTTTACGATTTGGGTGTTAATTACGAGCAAAACTGGCAAAATTACCTCGAGCGCCTGAAGGCGGCCGGCCACGAGCGCAAGGCCTGAGCCTTCGGCCAAACCCGCATCACCATCATCAGGAGTACGGCATGAGCGAGGAGAACACCACACACTTTGGCTACCAGCAGGTGCCCAAGGGGCAGAAGGCGGCCAAGGTGGCGGAGGTATTCCACTCCGTCGCCGCCAAGTACGACCTGATGAACGACCTGATGTCGATGGGCGTGCACCGCCTGTGGAAGCGTTACACCATCGAGATGAGCGGGGTGCGCCGCGGCCAGCGGGTGCTGGACATCGCCGGCGGCACCGGCGATCTCGCCGGCAAGTTCTCCGAGCTGGTCGGCCCCGAGGGGCAGGTGGTGCTGGCCGACATCAACGACTCGATGCTCAAGGTGGGGCGCTCGCGCCTGGTTGACCGTGGCCTCATCGGCAACCTCCAGTACGCCCAGGCCAACGCCGAGTGCCTGCCCTTCCCGGACAACCACTTCGACCTCATCACCATCGCCTTCGGCCTGCGCAACGTCACCGACAAGGACAAGGCGCTGGCCTCGATGTTCCGTATCCTCAAGCCGGGCGGGCGCCTGCTGGTGCTGGAGTTCTCCAAGCCGGTGGCGCCGGGCCTGGGACCGATCTACGACCAGTACTCGTTCAAGCTGCTGCCGTTGATGGGCAAGCTGGTGGCCAACGACAGCGAGAGCTACAAGTACCTGGCCGAGTCGATCCGCATGCACCCGGACCAGGAGACGCTCAAGGGGATGATGGAGGCGGTCGGCTTCGAGCGCTGCGACTATCACAACCTCACCGGCGGCATCGTCGCCCTGCACCGGGGCTTCAAGTTCTAGGATGAATAGTGAGGTCAGGTACGCCGGTTTTCTGCGCCGCTTCGCGGCCATGCTGATCGACACCCTGCTCCTCCTCATCATCCTCACCCCGCTGGCCTACTTTTTTAGCCGGGGCGCCTACTTTCCCGGGCTCGATCCCGAGGCAGAGGTGCTGGAACAGTTGGCCACGGTCCATTTCGACTGGAACTACCTGCTAATCAATGACCTGCTGCCGATGGGCCTGATCGTCTTCTTCTGGGTGCGTTACCGCGCCACCCCCGGCAAGCAGTTGATGGATTGCCAGGTAGTCGATGCCGCCACCTTCGACAACCTGCGCATCGGCCAGGCGGTGCTGCGCTATGTCGGCTATTTCCTCTCCCTGCTGCCGCTCGGTCTCGGCTTTCTCTGGATCATCTGGGACCGGAAGAAACGCGGCTTTCACGACCTGCTGGCACACACCGTGGTGATCCGCCTGCCGCTCAATCACATCGCGGCGGTCGAGGCCGACAAACCCCTCGAGCAACTGATCAAGGAGGTCGAATGAACGGACAGGTCTCCATGCTCGGCGTCGCCGCCCTGGCAGGGCTGGAGCAGGCGCTCAACGCCGCCCTCGCCCTCGACCCGAAGACCCTGGAGCGGCTCGCCCGGCTGCAGGGACGGGTGATCGCCATCGAACTCACCGGCACCGGCATCCGCCTGCTGATGCAGCCGGAGCAAAACGGGCTACGCCTGATGGGGCACTACGACGGGGCGGTGGACACCACCCTGCGCGGCGCCCCCTTCGCCCTGCTGCGCATGGGCAGCGGGCGCACCGGCGAGGGGCTGTTCCGGGGCGGGGTCGAGATCGACGGTGACGTGGAGCTCGGCCAGCAGGTGCAGCGGATATTCGAGCGGCTCGATATCGACTGGGAAGAACACCTCTCGCGCCTCACCGGCGACATCATCGCCCACCAGATCGGCAACACCGTACGCGGCCTCTTCAGCTGGGGCGAACGTGCCGGCGAACACCTCGCCCGGGACAGTGCCGACTACCTGCAGGAGGAGACCGAGGTCCTGCCGCTGCAGTGGGAGGTCGAGGAGTTCATCGAGGCGGTCGATACCCTGCGCAGCGATGCCGATCGCGTCGAGGCGCGGGTCAAGCGCCTGCAAAAGAAATTGTTAACAGAAGAACAACAGCCCAAGGAGTCGTAACCATGCACAAAAGAGTACTGGTGTTTTCCCTGTTCGCCGCCGTGGCCATCAGCGGCTGTAGCGACAACGATAGCGCACCGAAGCCTGCGGCCAGGAGCGAGGCCGCTGCGACGGCCCAGCCAAAGCCGGGCAAGGCCTTCAAACGGTTCGACACCGACGGCAATAGCAGGATCTCGCGAAAGGAGTTCCTTGCCTCCTTTGAAGAGAAATTCGCCGCAGCTTTCGGCAACTTCGACAGCGATAAGGACGGCAATCTGAACAGCGAGGAGTTCACCGCCTCGAGGGCCGCCCTGCGCGAGAAGCAGCTTGCCAACGGGCTGAGCGAAGAGGAGATCACCACCCGCACCACCGCACTGTACGCCGCGATGGACAAGGACAAGAGTGCCTCCATTAGCAGCGAGGAGTTCGTTAACGCCAGGCTGCGTCCGGTGCGCAAGCAGTTCAAAGCCATGGACAGTGACGAAAACAACTATCTCGACCCCGCTGAGTTCGCCAGCAGGCAGGCCGCCAGGGCAGCTGCCGCCAACGGGGCGGACGAGGCCGACGCTACCGGCGACGACGCGGCAGAACAGTAAGCGCCATTGATTAACACCAAGCAGCACGAAAGGATCAGCCATTGATACGCCCCAGCCAGGCCCTGCGCCTGCTCTACATCAGTTGGACGCTGTTGCGTCACGGCCTGGACGAGTTGATCCTCGCCTCCCACCTGTTCCGCCCGCTGCACTTCCTGCGCTGGTTCATGTGGTGGAACCTGCTGCGCAACCGGGAGCTGGGTCGCGGCGTGCGCATCCGCCGTGCGTTGGAGGACCTCGGCCCGATCTTCGTCAAGTTCGGCCAGATCCTCTCCACCCGCCGCGACCTGCTGCCGGACGATATCGCCGATGAACTGATCAAGCTGCAGGACCGTGTGCCGCCGTTCCCCGGCACCGTCGCGGTGGCGATCATGGAGAAGGCCTACGGCAAGCCGCTCAGCGAGGTGTTCGCCGAGTTCGACGAGACCCCCATCGCCTCGGCCTCCATCGCCCAGGTCCATGCCGCGCGCCTGCTCGACGGCACCGAGGTGGTGGTCAAGGTGGTGCGGCCCGATATCAAGCCGGTGATTCGCCGCGACATCGGCCTGCTCTACATCATCGCCGACAAGCTGCAGCGCTACCTGCCCGATGGCAAGCGCCTGCGCCCGGTAGAGGTGGTGCGGGAGTTCGAGAAGACCATCCTCGACGAGCTCGACCTGATGCGCGAGGCGGCCTCCGCCGCGCAGATCCGCCGCAACTTCGCCGGCACCGGCATGCTCTACGTGCCCGAGGTCCACTGGCCCTATTGCCGCCGCAATGTGATGGTGATGGAACGCATCAGCGGGATCCCGGTGGGCAACATCGCCGCGATTCGCGCGGCCGGTATCGACATGGAGACACTGGCTAGCCGCGGGGTGGAGATCTTCTTCACCCAGGTGTTCCGCCACAACTTCTTCCATGCCGATATGCATCCGGGCAACATCTTCGTCTCCCCCACCGGGCAGTACATGGCGGTGGACTTCGGCATCGTCGGCAGTCTCGGCCACGAGGACCAGCGCTACCTGGCGGAGAATTTCCTCGCCTTCTTCCACCGCGACTACCAGCGCGTGGCCGAGCTGCACGTGGAATCGGGCTGGGTGCCGGCCGACACCCGCGTCGACGAGTTCGAGTCGGCGATCCGCACCGTGTGCGAGCCGATCTTCGAGCGCCCGCTCTCCGACATCTCTTTCGGCCAACTGCTGCTGCACCTGTTCCAGACCGCCCGGCGCTTCAACATGGAGGTACAGCCGCAACTGGTGCTGCTGCAGAAGACCCTGCTCAACATCGAGGGGCTCGGGCGCCAGCTCTACCCGCAGCTGGACCTGTGGCAAACCGCCAAGCCGTTCCTCGAGCGCTGGATGAGCGAGCAGATCGGCGGTCGCGCCTTCGTCAACCGCCTCAAGGAGAACATTCCGCAATGGGGCGAGAAACTGCCGGAGATCCCCTCGCTGATGCACGAGGTGCTGCACCAGGCGCGCCACGGCAAGCTGGAGGTGCGCGGCAACAGCGAGGAGCTGCAGCAGATCCGCAAGGAGATCCGCCGCGCCAACCACCGAACCTTCTACGCCATCCTCGGCAGCGCACTCATCATCAGCGCCGTACTGCTGATCGGCCTCGACGGTTATGCGCCGACTATGGCCTACGGCGCACCGGTACTGAGCTGGATCATGGGGATCCTCGGCGGTTTTGCCCTGCTCCTGAACTGGCCGGATTAAAAGTCAGTTATGTAGGATGGGATGAATCCCATCAACTCGCACGTTTCAGGACTCTCCTGCAGGGGCCCACTCCGGTGGGCGAGTCCTTCCCGAGAGGAGTCCCCCTCCTGCACATAAAACCTCGAGGGGATGCATCCCATCCTACGCCCTCCGATACGCCGACAGTTTCCGTAGGATGGGATGAATCCCATCAAGCGCCCTCCGACAAAGCACGGCAGTTTCCGCAGGATGGGATAATCCCATCAAGCGCCCTCCGGCAAAGCACGGCAGTTTCAGTAGGAATGAATCCCATCAAGCGCCCTCCGGCAAAGCACGGCAGTTTCCGCAGGATGGGATGAATCCCATCAAGCGCCCTCTGACAGGCACGGCAGTTTCCGCAGGATGGGATGAATCCCATCAAGCGCCCTCCGACAAAGCACGGCAGTTTCCGCAG